>ENA-UZXB01020483-UZXB01020483.1-metagenome-genome-assembly--contig:-Day-2-1m-contig-20483_pt1 | contig 14038 bp, 15 predicted proteins | sample MGYA00260339_ERZ794899 | MGnify/ENA metagenome assembly ERZ794899 | reverse complement strand
CTGGGTGAGGCCCCAGAGGTAGACCCTAAGAACCGTGACCGTGCAGAGACGTACTGGATGTATGGTGCATCAGCTGCAGAGCTAGGTGAAGCTTGGGATAAGCCTGAAGACATGGCTGCTTTGAAGACTTGTGGTAACTGTGAGTATTTCAATAATAGTGCTCATACCCTTAAGGCTTTGAACATCGAAGCTGGTCTGGGTGCGTGTAGTAAGTTTAAGTTTGTTTGTAGTCAAGAAAAGTCCTGCCAAGGGTGGGCTTCCTGTGAACCAATGCCTATGGGCGAGATGGAGTATTAAGATATGATGAACAAAGGTATGAAAGCTTTGAAGAAAGAAGCCCCTGCAGTAGCTAAGAAGATGGGCTACATGAAAGGTGGTAAGACAAAGAAGATGGGCTACAATAAGGGTGGCTATTGCGGTGCCTCTAATCCTGCAGAGCGTCCTATGAAGAAGTCTAAATAATGAAGTATTACCATAAGTATCAAGCGGCCCTAGAAGCTGCAGGCTATAGAGTAGATGAGCACGGCTACGTGTGGGATGCTAGGGGTAACCAGTCTGCTGGCGAAGACAACTACGGTAACGTACAGAGTAAAGACCCTAACGTTACAGAGATTTGTCGTGCAGCAGAAGCAGCACCCAAGCCAAAGCCTAAAGCTAAACCAAAGGCTAAGAAGCCCATTGATACTCTTGAGAGTGGCTACTAATGTCTTTCTTTCAGCAAGGTAAACCGTCACGTAAACGCTCTGTATATGGTCACAACACTGGGACCACTACAGAGACAGTGTATACTTGCCCTGCTAACTGTGTGGCTGAGGTTACGTTTATACATATCCACAACTCTTCGGGTAATCCTGATATTGCGGTGGAGTGGTATGTAGCTGAGGACGCATATACGTCTCACTTCCTAGACGGTAAGAACTTAGGTGAGTCTGAGTATTTGCAGTTCCCTGATATTGAGCTTGTACTTCAATCAGGGGATCGCATTCAGATCACACCCAGTACAGCAGCACATATTGATACTATCCTTACTGTAACTGAGACGTTTGTACCTGTCGGCTAGTGCATAACGGGTATTCCTAAACAGTACTACTAGTCTGTGCTTTCTTGAGTATAACTATGTCCCATACGCTGCAATGCAGCACAACTCACATGGGATACATTACAATGTTCAAGAAACTATGCAAAGCTATCGTCAAGCACCAACAACGCCGTGCGGACTACTTCATTCTCAACTCACTTACTGATCGTCAGCTAAAAGATATGGGTGTTACCCGTGGTGAACTCCATCAGCGTTTTTATCAAGAGTACTAAAGTATTTGCTTTTTTAGCAGTTATGAGTATAACTATAGGATGTGATACTGTTACAACAGTATATACGGCATCCTGTAAAGACGGTGATACCAGATGTCAGCGGAACTTAAATGCACAAACTCTTTACATTATCGGACAAGGGGAAGCAGCTCTTAAGCTTCTGTGTATGGATAGTGACTACGCTGACACTCTGGCTGACACCTGTAATGGCTAGTGATGTTACTGGTGACTTCTCTACCAGTAATCAGAATAGCACAGTAGATAGTAACAACGTTACTGATACTACTACAAACAATTACAACGGTGCAGGAGCAGGGAATGCAGCACCAGTAATGTCGAGTATGTCACCTACTATGATGGGTGGCGGTGGTAACGACTCCTGCTTGATACCCGAATCTAGGGGTATTCAGCTAAGCGTGATTGGTCTGTCCTCTGGTAAGATGAATCAAGACGAGGCTTGTAACCGCAGGAAGAATGCTAGGCTTTTAGGAGCACCACAGCAAGTAGGCGGACTAGGGCTACAGGTTTCAGCTATCTCTGTGCTTTGCCAAGACCCTTCAGTGTTCCGTAGCATGATGTTAGCCAATACACCTTGTCCCATCAACGACAGTAGAACAGGGAAGCTACTGATGGGTAAGGCAGCTATTAATAAGTACAGAGAGAACCCATCGCTTTACGTAGTTGGGTATGAGAGAGACACAGAGTTCTGGGATACCCTATTAAGGGTGGGAGAGGAATACGCAGATGATGAGATCGTTGAAGACACTACTTCTAAGCTTAGCCTTAGTGAGCAGTTCCGTAGCAGCAAACGCAAATGAATATGAGCTAACTGGACAGGAAAAGATTGATGCTCTTCTTGATTCCATTAGTGCAATTCAGTCTCGTTTAGTAAACAGTAATATCAAGACTGTTGGTGCTGTAGGTTACGCTGCTATTGGTGGTGTTATTGAAGATGAAGCTCTTAATGATGGTCTTATTACGGCACAAGAGTTAGACAGCTATCTTAACGCTAAAGAGATGGTACTTAATCACGACTACGCTATTGCTCAAACAGCGGAACAGATGTTCATGCAGGAACACGCTGCATCTATGAACAGCTTGAGTATTGCTGTAGATAACTTGACTGCCGCTACATCCGTCGTCATGACCGCTGTAGAGGTGGCTACAGTTGCATCTGAGGCTGACACGAAGCCTGAGCAGGTAGAACTCCAAGGTATGCTTGAGATGGACGCCTACAGCCTCGACATTGAGGAAGCTAATGCGTACAACGAGGCAGTCTTAGCAGTAGAAGACTATGCTCAGCAAGCGGGTGCTTTCATGGCAGCTGCTAACAATACAGAGCTTACCGCTAGTGTAGACAGTTATGCTGCACAAGGTAACTTTATGGTAGGTAGTTACACAGCTATCAGCTACGTACAGTCTGTAGATGAGTTTGTCATTGCTTGGTCTGACTCAGGCTTTGGTACAGGCTTCCAGAACTACCTTACTAATGAGATGAAAACTGCTGAGGAAGTGTTTGCAGCAGGTGAATATATCAATGAATATGGTGGGTACCCAACTCAGTAATGGATGTAGGTTTTAGCATAGGCGGTTATAACATTAAGGGCTGGATGGTTGCTGTTGCACTTCCTGTCCTTTCTTCCATTGCAGGTGGTGTTTGGTGGTCTTATGATACCTTGCAGCGCTTCTATGGTGTAGAGGCTGGTATTTCGGAGGTTGCGGAGAATAGTGCTACATTCAACGCAAAGGCTGCGGCGTTAGACATTCGTGTTACCTCTGTAGAGAACGAGGCCCAGCGCAATCTTACAGAAGTTGAGAATAACCTTAGCAGTATGTTTGGATCAATGGATGCTTCTCTTGTTTCTCGCATTCAGACATTGGAGCAGGCTGTTGTAGACAATGATGTACGCGGTTTGAACGAGAGGCTTGCTACCTTATCTACTAACATGAACCAGATTCTTGAGCAGCAGAAACTTCTCCTAGACCTTCGTAGTCAGGTAGACAGGGCTACTACTATCACAGATGGTTTAGGTGATACACTAGATACGCTACAGACAGAAGTAGATGACATCTGGAAAGCTTACGATTCACTTGTAGACAATCCACTTTAAGGTAAAACAATGGCACGACAACTAACGGAAAACCAACAGAAGTTCTTGGAAGTCCTCTTTGATGAAGCGGGGGGTGATGTCGTGCTAGCTAAAAAGCTTGCTGGTTATAGTGATAATACGCCCACACGCCTGATTGTAGACGCCCTTAAGGACGAGATTGGTGAGGCTACACGTACCCACTTCGCACGTTCAGCACCTAAGGCTGTGATGGCCCTTGTAGGCGCTCTCAGTGACCCTACAGAGCTAGGCATCCGTGATAAGATGGCTGCAGCAAAAGACTTGCTTGATCGTGCAGGACTTGGTAAGGTAGACAAAGTAGATGTATCGTCCTCTAGTGGCGGTGTATTTATTCTACCATCCAAGGAAGGCAAGAACGAGTAACAATGGATCGTGAATCTTTGGGGTACTGGCAGTTGCCAAAGCCTCATAAAGGTGAAGAAAAAGAGTGGCACGTAATAGTTCGTACAGCTAGACAGGTGCCGTTTGGCTACAGAGTACACCCTGACAACGATAAACTACTAGAACCCATCCCTGTTGAGCTAGAAGCTTTAGAGCTTGCAAAGCGACACCTAAAGCAGTATGGTTACAGAGAAGTCGCTATCTGGCTAAATAAGCAGACGGGACGCTACATCTCACATATGGGTTTGAAAAAGAGGGTGGACATTGAGCGACGACGTAAGAAAACAGCTAGAATTAAGCGCAAGCTTGCCCAGCGGCTCGAAGAAACGCTTGAGGAAATCAAGAAGCTCGAAGAAGAAAGTATCGGAGCCTACAGAATCGTCACCCCAAAAGAAGGTTGAGCCTGTAGTAGAGACGGTACCTGCCCAAGTTAAGGCTCCTGATCTTGACGTAGAGGCAGCGCAAGAGGTTGTATTTAAGCCCAACCCAGGCCCACAGACAAACTTCCTTAGTGCATCTGAAAGGGAAGTATTGTATGGAGGGGCAGCAGGCGGAGGTAAGAGCTACGCCATGCTTGCTGACCCCCTTCACGGTTTAGGTAGTCCTAACTTTTCTGGTCTACTTGTACGACACACAACTGAAGAGTTGCGTGAACTTATCCAGAAGAGTCAAGAGCTTTACCCTAAAGCTATTCCAGGCATCAAGTGGTCAGAGCGTAAGTCTCAGTGGATTACACCTCAGGGCGGTAGGCTCTGGATGTCTTACCTTGATAAAGACATGGATGTTACCCGCTACCAAGGTCAAGCGTTTAACTGGATTGGCTTTGACGAACTTACACAGTGGCCTACACCTTACGCTTGGGACTACATGCGTTCACGTCTACGTAGTGCACATAGTTCAAACTTAGGTTTGTATATGCGAGGTACTACCAACCCAGGTGGCGCTGGGCATGGCTGGGTTAAGAAGATGTTCATTGATCCTGCACCTGCAGGTAGTCCCTTCTGGGCTACGAACATTGAGACGGGTGACACTATTGCTTTTCCTAAAGGGCATAGCCGTGCAGGGGAGCCATTGTTTAGACGCAGGTTTATTCCTGCTAGTCTGTTTGACAACCCTTACCTTGCTGATACAGGCGACTATGAAGCTATGCTTCTGTCACTACCTGAGCACCAGCGTAAGCAACTGCTTGAGGGTAACTGGGATATTAATGAAGGGGCAGCGTTCCCTGAGTTTAACCGTAGAATACATGTAGAGGAACCCTTCGATATTCCTGATTCATGGCCTAAGTTTAGAGCCTGTGACTACGGCTACGGTTCTTTTACAGGCGTACTATGGTTTGCTGTATCTCCTAGTGAGCAGCTTGTTGTTTATAGAGAGATGTACTGTTCTAAGGTTACTGCTACAGATTTAGCAGATATGATCTTGGAAGCTGAAGCAAAAGATGGTACGATACGGTATGGCGTGTTGGATTCGTCCCTCTGGCATAAAAGAGGTGATACTGGCCCTTCACTAGCAGAGCAGATGAACATGAAGGGTTGTCGATGGAGACCTTCAGATCGCTCTCGTGGATCAAGAGTCGCAGGTAAGAACGAGATTCACAGACGCCTGCAGGTGGATGAGCACACTGAAGAGCCTAGGCTTGTGTTTTTCTCCACCTGCACTAACACTATAGCGCAGATACCTATTATCCCGCTAGACAAAAAGAACCCAGAAGACGTTGATACTAATGCCGAAGACCACCTATATGATGCGCTAAGGTACGGGATCATGACCCGCCCACGTAGTTCCATCTGGGACTTCAACCCAGCAAAACAAAACTCTGGCTTTCAGATGTCAGACCCTAGCTTTGGATACTAAAAAATGGCAGAAATAGACGATCTTTCCTTTGAGACAGATGAAGTAATTGCAGCGGAGTCTAGCAAGGATAGCCTCTTTGACAACTCCAACAATCTTGTAGGGTTTGTAGTGGACCGCTTTAACCGTGCGGAGGATGCTAGGTTTGCTGATGAGGATCGCTGGTTACGCTCTTATCGTAACTACCGTGGTATCTACGGTCCAGAAGTACAGTTCACGTCTAGCGAGAAGTCTAAAGTATTTGTTAAAGTCACTAAGACTAAGACACTTGCAGCGTATGGACAGATTGTAGACGTTCTGTTTGGTAACAACAAGTTCCCTCTTTCTGTTGAACCTTCTGTTCTTCCTGATGGTGTAGCTGAATCGGTACACATTAACGTAGACCCTAATGCAGGCCCAGCGCAAGGTGCGTTGTCTAGTGCGTTTACTGATACGCCAGGTAAACCTTACTTGATTGGCCCTGATACTAAGCTTGAGCCAGGTGAGACACGCACGTCTCTCATGAAGCGCTTGGGTGGTATGTCTGAAAAGCTAGCTCCTGTAAGTGATAAGATCATTGAGGGTGACGGTACTACACCTACAAGTGTTACATTCCATCCTGCTATGGTTGCAGCTAAGAAGATGGAAAAGAAGATCCATGATCAGCTTAACGAGAGCGGTGCATCTAAGCACTTGCGCTCTATGGCATTTGAGATGGCTCTTCTTGGTACGGGTGTAATGAAGGGTCCATTCTCTAGTGATAAAGAGTACCCTAACTGGAATGAAGAGGGTGACTATGATCCCCTAATCAAGACAGTACCTGCCACTAATCATGTTTCTGTCTGGAACTTCTATCCTGACCCCGAAGCTACATCTATGGATGACGCTGAGTATGTGGTAGAGCGTCACAAGATGTCCCGTAACCAGCTACGTGCATTGCGTAGTCGTCCTTACTTTATGGAAGACTCTATTCAGACTGCTATCTCTAAAGGCCCAGACTATGTGCGTAAGCACTGGGAAATGAAGATGGAGGATGATGATACTAACCCATCCGACACAGAGCGTTGGGAAGTACTTGAGTTCTGGGGCTTTGTTGATACAGAAATCCTTGAAGAGAATGGCATCAAGATTCCACGTGAGTTGCGTGACTTGGTTGAAGTAAACGCTAACATCTGGGTATGTAACGGTGATGTGATCCGCTGTGTGCTCAACCCGTTCAAGCCTACACGTATCCCTTACTACTCTGTTCCTTATGAGCATAACCCTTACTCCTTCTTTGGAGTAGGTATTGCTGAGAACATGGATGATACGCAGACCTTGATGAACGGCTTTATGCGTATGGCTGTTGACAATGCTGTATTATCTGGTAACCTTCTGATTGAGATTGACGAGACTAACCTTGTTCCAGGACAAGACTTGTCTGTGCATCCAGGTAAAGTATTCCGCAGACAGGGCGGTGCTCCGGGTCAGGCAATCTTCGGCACCAAGTTCCCTAACGTAGCACAAGAGAACATGCAACTCTTTGATAAGGCACGTGTACTAGCAGACGAGTCTACTGGATTCCCTTCTTTTGCTCATGGTCAAACTGGCGTATCTGGTGTTGGCCGCACAGCTTCTGGCATTAGTATGCTTATGTCTGCTGCTAATGGTAGCATCCGTAGTGTGGTTAAGAACGTAGATGATTACCTTCTAGCCCCTATTGGCCGTTCCTTCTTTGCGTTTAACATGCAGTTCGACTTTGATGAATCTATCAAGGGTGACCTAGAGGTTATTGCTAATGGTACAGAGAGCCTCATGGCTAACGAGGTACGCTCCCAGCGCCTCATGCAGTTCTTGGGCGTAGTACAGAACCCTGCACTAGCACCTTTTGCTAAGATGGATTACATCATCCGTGAGATCGCTAAGAGCATGGACCTTGATCCTAACAAGGTGACTAACTCTATGCAGGACGCAGCTATCCAAGCTGAGATTCTCAAAGGGTTCCAGCAGCCTGCTCCGCCCCCTGAAGCGGCTATGGGTGGCCCAGCGCCAGAAGGTGAAGCTGCAGTACCTGCAGGTGTGAACCCGCAAGATCAGACAGGCGCAGGTGGCGGTAACATTGGTACAGGTGTAGCACCAACACCAGGTGAGGAAGGCTTCTCTGGTAATGTCGCTTAAGCCATTCGTAAATGATAAACCTCAATGGGATGCATTCTGTGATGAGCTAGACGTTTGGATTGCTGAGCAGCACAAACTACTAGAGCAGACAGAGCACACCATTGAGTTTCACCGTGCGCAAGGTGCTATAGCAACACTGCGTAGACTAAAGTATTTGAGGGATAAGATTAATGGCAACGCCTGAAGAACAGCAGATGGAAGCAGTGTTTAAGTCTGCACGCACAGATGTAGACCCTGTAAGCGGTAACGATGTACCTCCTGGCTCACTACCAGAAGAAGTACGTGATGACATTCCTGCTATGCTTAGTGAAGGTGAGTATGTAGTTCCTGCTGATGTTCTACGTTATTATGGTATGAAGTTCTTTGAAGACCTACGTGCTGAAGCTAAGATGGGTCTAGCAGGTATGGAAGCCGATGGACGTATTGGTGGTGAACCTGTCATGGACGACGGGTTGCCCTTCTCTGATGAAGAGCTTGTGGCTATGGATGAGCCAGAACCTGTAGCTGCTGCCAACGGTGGCCTCATGGGTTTCCAAGAAGGCGGTCTTAACTACCCTTCGTACATCAAGCAACCTGATCTGTCCTTCATGGGCGGTACAGGTGGTGGTAGTGGCGGATTAGAGTACCGCAAGTATGTAAATGCAGCTGGTATGTCTATCTCTATTCCTTTCTTTGATGGAGAACCTATGGGGATGATTCCTCCAGGCTACTTCCCAGAAGGTGAAGCCCCTGAACAAGAACAGGAAGAAAAAGACACTACTTCTCGTAGCGATAACGATGTTGCTCCTGAGGCACCTACTGAACCTGAAACTGAAGACTACTCAGCAATGTCTTATGAAGAACTGGAAAAAGCAGCTTCTGGCATGAGAGCCATGTCAAGAATTGCAACTGGAGTTACTAATGTTATTGGTGGTGTTGGCACTTCATCACTAGTCAATGCAGGAATATCTGGTAGGTATAATAACATCATTGAGGAAATGGAGGTTAAAGACCCTGAAAAGTTTGAAAGTTCAGGGTTTAAACGTGCTGACAGTATATTCGGAGGTGAATCTGGGTTATTTGATGAACTACAGGACTCTGATGGGTCTGGGAAAGCTTCCTTTGGAGATACATGGTTAGGCGATTTACTAGGTTTTGATGGTAATGTAGGGGTTCAAGGCGCAGACTTGGCCGCTTCAAGAGGGGGCGCAAGACGTACTGAAGTAGGTGGTGAAACTACAGGCGGCGGAGAGTCGCGCAATGCGGCAAAGAACTTTGCATCCGCTGCTACAGGTTCTGAATATGTAGTAGACTCAGATGGTACAGGCCGTCGAGTAACAACATATGACCCCGACGAAGTTAAAGAGATTTCTGAAAATACCTATGTAGGCGGTAGGTAACACGCACAACACTACGACAACTATAAGGCTACCCAGCACTCACGCTGGCCCCAACATAAAAGGACTAAAAAATGTCGGAAGCACAACTCATCAAGACAGACTCCGCATCACATCAACGCAACACTAAGCGTGTGGAACGTGACGAAGCAGAGCTAAAAGAGCTACTTCAGCAGGCAGGTGTCATTGACACAGCTGAAGAACCACAGCAAGAAGAGCAAGAGGTTACAGAAGCAGAAGAGCCTGTCGTTGAAGAGCGTAAGGCTGAAGTAGAGACTAAGGATGAAGAGCCTAAAGAAGCGGATCTAAGCGCTGAAGAGAAAAGCTTTAAGAAGCGTTACTCTGACATTCGACGTCACATGCAGGACAAAGAGCAAGAGTGGAAGATTAAGTTCGAAAAGCTTGAGCAACAACTGAATGCTGCAGCTAAGAATGAGCTTGTACTTCCTAAGTCAGAACAAGACATTGAAGTATGGGCTAAGAAGTATCCTGATGTAGCTGGCATCGTTGAAGCTATTGCTGATAAGAAAGCTAGTGAACGTGCGGCTGACTTGGATGGACGCTTGAAGGAGATCGAAGAGCTACGTGTTACAGCTAAGCGTGAGAAAGCGGAAGCTGAACTTGCTGCCCTCCATCCTGATTTTAATGATATCCGTAAAGATGATGTATTCCACAACTGGGCAGGCGAACAGCCTAAGTGGGTGCAGGATGCTTTGTATGAGAACACTGAGGACGCTAAGTCTGTAGCTCGTGTGATTGACTTGTACAAAGTAGATCAAGGTATCACAACTAAGAAGAAGAGCAGTTCCGACAAGGATGCTGCAGCTTCTGTAACAACACGGCGGACTACTACTCCTAATCATGATGAGGCGTCTAACTACTTGAGCGAGTCTAAAGTAGCTAAGATGTCTATGGAGGAGTACGAAAAGCGCGCAGATGAAATCTTTGAAGCGCAACGCCAAGGCAAGTTTATTTACGATATGTCAAAGAAATAAGTTGACAAACTTCTATCTGTAAGTAAAACTATAGCATATACACAAATTAGATGTGTATGCTTTAAGGCTGACCCCTGATACTAGTTAGGGGTTAGTCAATCTAAGCACTAGCCACACAAAAAAGAACTACCTCATAGTTTAGGCCCAGAGCTTGACGGACGGCCATTCCGATAGCAAATCTGACTACCCTAATACGACGAGCCTCTTTCAAGTGGGTATGTAGTGTCTATACATCACGCCATATCTTTGAAAGGAAATCATCATGGCTATTACTTCCGCATCAGGCGGGTTTGACGGGAACTTCTCCCCGATTATCTACTCCAAACAGGCACAGATTGCTCTTCGCAAGACTGCTGTCACAAACGCAATCACCAATAACTCTTACTTCGGTGATATTGCTAACCAAGGTGATACGGTCCGTATCCAAAAAGAGCCAGACGTAACAGTCAACGCTCTTCAGCGTCACACAGGTATCTCAGTAGAGAAACTCGACGACCAAGACTTCTCGTTGACCATTGATAAAGCAAACTACTTTGCATTCAAGATGGATGACATCGAAGAGCAGTTCTCACATGTTGAGTTCACATCTTTGGCTGCTGATCGTGCAGCATATAAGATGGCCGACGCAATGGACGCTGACGTAATGTCTTACCTGTCTGGTCACACAGCTGCTGGTGAGTTCATCACAACTACTTCTGGTGATGCACAAGGTACTTCTGGTTTGACTGGTGAATTGTTCACTGCAAACCACCTTGACGCAACTGACTTCGGTAACCTGACCATTGCTGGTTCTGCTACTGCAGGTGACTCCGTGCCACTGGCACCACGTCTCCCAGGCGCAACAGCACTGTCTGCTACAACTGTTTCCCCTTTGACTGTACTTGCACGTATGGCTCGTAAGATGGACACAGCAAACGTAGACGCACGTGGTCGTTGGGTTGTTCTTGATCCAGTGTTCGTAGAGATGCTGAAAGACGAAGACTCCCGTATGCTTAACGGCGACTTCGGTGGTGCTGGTCTCCAGAACGGTCTCGTGTTGAACAACATTCACGGCTTCCGTGTGTATGTATCCAACAACCTGCCTGCTAAAGGTACTGGTGCTGGTACATCTGGTACAACTGCTCAGAATGACAACTACGGTGTTATCGTAGCTGGTCAGGACGATGCTGTTGCTTCTGCTGAGCAGATCAACAAAGTTGAGAACTACCGTGACCCAGATAGCTTCGCTGATATCGTCCGTGGTATGCACCTTTATGGCCGCAAAGTTCTGCGCCCAGAGGCACTTATCACAACACGTTACAACGCTGCTTAATCGCACTTAATAAGGCGGGCTGGTCTCTTAGGAGGCTGGCCCCTCTTTACTTTCTGAGGGACCACTATGGCTAACTATGTAACACTTGTAAATCAAGCACTACGCCGTGTTAACGAGGTAGAGCTAGACATTGGTGGCGACGGCTTTAGTGATGCTCGTAACTTGCAGGGCTTAGCTAAGGACGCTATTAACTCTGCAGTACGTGAGCTTTTGCAGTTTACGCAAGAGTGGCCTTTTACTTTTACAACATACACGCAAGCCCTTACTGCTGGTACAGGTATCTACGCTCTGGCGGATGATGCCTCTAAGGTAGACTGGGATACGTTCTACATTAAGCGTTTATCTTCTAAGAGTAACACACCTGAGAAACTACCTGTTATTACATATGAGGATTATCTTAGGTATCACCGCACTTCTGAAGACGTAGGTGGTTCAGACTCTTATAGTGTCCCTACTAAGATTTACCAGACGGAAGACTTGAAGTTTGGCGTCACGCCATTGCCTGATGATGCTTACGAGATTGAGTATCGCTACTGGTCTTACCCTGATGATATGGTTCAGTACAACGATGCGTGCATTGTACCTGATAGGTTTAACACTGTGCTAGTTGATGGTGCAGTAATGTACTTGATGCGATTCCGTGCTAATGAGCAGAGTGCTGCATTGCACCAGCGGAAGTTTGAACAGGGTATGGACAACATGCGCCGCTTGTTGCTTGACTCTCCTTTGTACCTTACATCAACAGTTATTGCGGGTAAGCACTTCAACACACAGCCAGGCATTAAGTAATGGCAGATAACTTACGCACTTTTGCTACTCCTTGTATGGGTGGCTTGGTAGTTAACCAAGACCCTCTAACTCAGGGCGGTCAAATGGCAGGATCTGCAGTCAGACTGATTAATTATGAACCTGCCTTGAATGGCGGGTATCGTCGTGTTAGTGGCTTTACTAATACTTATGGTGAAGTGACTGGCGAAGCGAATACGCCTGTTCTTGGCGTACACGTAGCCGCTGACATTAACGATGGCATCTTTGCTACACGTAAGCCTGACTCAGGTAACAACTACCTGCACAAGTGGAATAACTCTACTGAGTCTTGGGATGCTATTACTTCTGTAGGCTCACCTACGATGGTAGGCGTAGACAAGGTTCGCTTTGAGAGCTTTAACTGGGGTGCAGCTAAGTTTGCTATGGCAGACGGCGTTAACCCTGCTGCTACGTGGGATGGAACTACGTATGTGCAGCTTAATGGCGGTGAGTCGCCCAGCGCTCCTAGTCTTGTATCAGCGTTTAACAACCATCTGTTCTTGGCGGGTGATAGCTCTGAGCCATACAACCTTTACTTTAGTGCACCACTAGATGAGACTGACTGGACCCCCGCTTCTGGTGCTGGCGTTATCAACGTAGGCTTTGAAGTAGTACAGCTTAAAGCATTCCGTAATGAGATGTACATCTTTGGTCGTAACAACATCAAGCGTTTGGTCGGCAACAACATATCTGACTTTGTGTTGCAGACTGTTACGTCTAACCTTGGTTGTGTAGCACCTGATAGTGTAGTTGAGTTTAACGGTGAGATTATCTTCCTAGCACCTGATGGCATCCGCCCTGTTACGGGTACAGATCGTATTGGTGATATTGAGCTTGCTACTCTGTCTAAGCCTATTCAGTCTATCTTTGAGGACTTCACAGCTAACGAAGACTTGGCTACTATGACTACAGTAGTCCTAAAGAAGAAGTCACAGTTTCGTGTATTCTTTAAGGACCAAGACTCTCTAGGTATTCTAGGTGCTATCCGTAGGAGTGGCTCTGGTGGTGCTGGATTTGAGTTCAGCCAGCTTGTAGGTGTAGAGGTCAACTGTGCACATAGTGGTTACATTGGTGATGAAGAGTTTGTCATTCACGGAGACTCAAATGGTTTAGTCTACCGTCAAGAGGTAGGGAATGACTTCAACGGTAATGACATCTTTAGCTTGATGCAGACTCCCTTCTTCTACATGGATGACCCTGCAGTACGTAAGACTTTCTATGATGTAGATACTTACATGCGCTCTGAGGGTGAAGTCCAAGTCATTATGGCTGTAGAGTATGACTACAGCGACCCTACAGTAGAGGTTAGCTCAGACTACTTCTTGTCAACTCAGGGCGCTGCTGCATACTATGATAAAGCTACCTATGATTCTACAGACATCTATGATGGTAACCCTTCCCCCGTAGAGCGCACTACTATCGCTGGCTCAGGCAAGTCTGTGTCCATCCGCTACGTTACTAACAGCACTTCACCCAGTCACTCTATTCAAGCTATCACACTAACTTATGGTCTGGGCGACAGGCGCTAAGAGAGGATTAAAACATGTCAGGCTATACACGCCAATCAGTTGCGGATATTGTCCCTACCGCTGTAGTCCGTGCAGCACCTATCAACGCTGAGTATAACAAACTTCGTGATGCATTCACGCAGAGCGATACAGGTACTACAGGTCACAAACACGACGGCACATCAGATGAGGGTTCCTATGTACCGCTCATTGCTGACCTAGACGCTAA
>ENA-UZXB01018367-UZXB01018367.1-metagenome-genome-assembly--contig:-Day-2-1m-contig-18367_pt1 | contig 14051 bp, 14 predicted proteins | sample MGYA00260339_ERZ794899 | MGnify/ENA metagenome assembly ERZ794899 | reverse complement strand
AACAATGGCTCCTACAACAACAATGGCTTCTACAACAACAATGGATCCTACAACAACAATGGATCCTACAACAACAATGGCTCCTACAACAACAATGGATCCTACAACAACGATGGATTCTACAACAACAATGGCTCCTACAACAACAATGGATCCTACAACCCAACAACCAACAACAATGTCACCTAGAAATGTGTCGTCAACAACTACCCCATTCGTTACAACACAATCGCCAACAACAACGCCTCGAAACGTGTCATCAACCTCATCTCCATATAGTTTCAACTTTTCAGATCCAACTGAATTAAAAATTTTACAGACTAATACATTAAATAGAAACTCCGATTTACAATTTAGAATAAATGGTAATATAACAAATAGTCAATTACAAAATATGGAAGAATTAATAAAAGACCTTTTATAATAAAAAAATTTCTGGTATATTTTTATATGGCCGATAATTATACATTCGGAATTGATTATACTGATCCCATGTTTAATAAGTTTCATAGAACTAATAGTATTAGTAATAGATTCAATAAAATTATACAAAACAGAAATTATGAGTCATATAATGATACAGATAGAGTCGCTTGGAAAGTAAGTAACTCTAATTGTCCAGATTTTAGTAAATGTAGATGCCAGAATGGTAAATGTATGAGTGAATATTGTTCTAAGAATAGATTTGGCAATGATATATGTGTAAATGTTGATTGCAATTCTATTAAAGGTTGTAGTGGAGGACCTACAGAAATAGGACCTGGCGAGACTTCTTGTGGTCGTTGTTTGCCAAACCAGAATGAAACAACAATGACACCAGAATATCAAGTAACAAGCGCCAGTCCGGGTCAAGGAACCAGTTCCGGTTCAGGCTCAGGTTCAGGCTCAGGCTCAGGTTCAGGCTCAGGTTCAGGCTCAGGTCAAGGCTCAGGCACCGGTTCAAGACGAGGACAAGGTTCCGGTTCAAGACGAGGTCAAGGTACAGGTTCAAGACGAGGTCAAGGTACAGGTTCAAGACGAGGTCAAGGTACAGGTTCAAGACGAGGTCAAGGCTCAGGCTCAGGTTCAGGCTCAGGCCAAGGTCAAGGACAAGGTCAAGGTCAAGGACAAGGTTCCAGTTCAAGTCAAGGTCAAGGTCAAGGTTCAAGATCGGGTAATTTTGTCACAGTTAATATACCAGATAATTTACTAAATGATCCAATTGAAATGAATACTTTCATTAATCGTATTACAGGTATGATTACTGATAATAATGTAAATATATTAAATACATATAGACATTACGAAAACCGTGGTACTACTACAGAACCAATAACAACTTCAGACTCATCTCAAAACAATTCATTTGGTTCGAATAATTCTAACAATGGAATAACATCCAGACAAAAAGTTATAGAATTAATCAACAATTTATCAGTAGAAGAACTCAAAGAATTGATGATATTAATGGCGGATATGGATCTTGATCAAATGGATTCTTCGTCATCTAATGTTTTCAATGTTCTTGATGCTGTTAAACGAGCATTAATGTATAATTATGATACTTCAGAAGAAGTTGAAAATCAATTATCAACACATCAGGTAAAATCTGTAGAGCATCTTAAGAATAAATTAAAAGAACTTGACCCAAAAACATACAACGCACTATTTGGAAAAGATAGAACCCATAAATACAATACATCTTATATTCCAGGATTTCAATATACTCCACCAGAATTATGGCCACTACACCAATATAAAGCACCTGTATGTATTCAAGACAAACACAAAGTAAGTGATCCTGCTTTTGTATTTGATAAAGGAACACCAGTAAACGCACTTGATTATGAAGGATTACGACAATTACCAGAATTCGTCTATTATGAAAGTCAAACCCGCGATGAATCTGAAGCGATCCAAGCTAATAAAATGATTAATAGCCTATGTCAAACGGTATGTAGTCGTAATTGCGACCTTCCTATTTGCAAATCATTAAATTGCTCTAATTGTACAAGTGAGAGAAGACCCAGACGTACCTAATCTACCTTTGTACTGTTCGTTCCCCGAAATTTTTATTTTATATATTTAAATGAGTTCAAATAAAATACCCACTTTTGAATTTCATCATAACATTAAAAAGGATTATGAAGAATATCTAGATAAATTCACAAAATTCATTGAAAAATCAACTAAGAAAAACAATCAAGATTATATAATAACTAAGGATAGTCTCATAATTAAAAAAAATAATAAAGTTGTCGAAACCATACCAAGACCATTCTTTATAAATACTAGGAAAATATTAAAAGATCTAGATGATACTATTAATAGTTTAAACAAATATAATAAAGAAGACAAGGAACTTATAAGGAAACATAAAACTACCAGAATGAATATAATGAATTATAATAATGAAATCAATGAAATATCAAGAAGAAAAATAGAAAAACGCACATTAGCATCAAAAAAGGTAGAACTAAAGAAACATTTAGCAAGTCTTTATTATTCAATACTTGAAAATAATTCGAATAACGAAAGTGTTAAAGATTTATGTAAAGAATATAATATTCATAATCAAATTCTAAGTATAGAAACACAGATGCGAGAATTAAATGAATTGGAAACGATACCATATATTATTCAAACCAAAGAACCATTAATAGAAACCGATGAAATTATAGAAGAAGTTGGTCAAGAAACTACTAAGAGAGATGAAGAACTATCTATAGGACTTGAACCTATTAGTATGGACGACGAAATACTTTTAGATATTAAACCATTAAATATAGAGGAAAATGATTTGGAATTATTAGCAAGTGAAAACGAATATAATAAACAAACACATTATGAAAATAAACCCGAAGTTCCTCCAGAAGATTTGGCACTACCCGATTTAGAAGATATTGAAGCTCATAAAGATCTCAAAGACGAATTACTAAAACCCAGTGATAAAAAAATACCAATTCGGATTAAAATTAAAAAAACAAAGAAAAAAGAATTAGATTTTTGTAAGGATAATTAAGAAAAAAAAATTGTTTCAGAAATTTATATAACTTGATACTATGAATATTTTAAAAATAGAGCAAATTGTGGACGCATATTGGAAATACCTAACATTAGATTATGACATTATCAACAATGTATGCGAGGATTATGATGAAAGTTCTTCGGATGAAAGCGAAATTGAAACAGATTATGACGAGGAGGAATTAAGATACCTGGAATGAATATTTTATGGTACACACGGAATAAAAAAATATTCTATAAAATTAATGACACATCTCTATGTTTCTTTAGCTATTTGTATGATAATAATTTATTTGGTTATACCAAATCCAGAAGTTTTATTTAACTCTAAAAAAATTAACTAATAATATATTAATGTATTACCAAATATTATTAGGAGTATTATTGTCTTTATTGTATTATTACATTTTAAGTTCTAGAAAAACTATCATCATAAATGAAAATAAATGTGTTTATGAAAATAGTATTAAATGTTTCTCTTCGTTTTAAATTTAAAAATTTTTCCTAAAAAAAATTTATAATGAGTAAATCTACACCTTTGTCTCAGTTAAGAAATCGTAAAAACCCAGCACCGCCACAAGAAGTCCAAATGCCACCACAAGAAGATAATGAAAACGAACTTGTAAATGAAATCCTTAAGGAAATTGACCAAGAAGAACATCATCAGTCACCGGAACCTATGGCTGAATATCAAGATAATTATCAACATATGCCACCACAATATGCCCAGCAACAGCAACAACCACAATACTATCCTCAAGAAGAAGCAATTGAAGAACCAGAAGAAAAGGGATTATTTGAACAATTTAAAACACATCTTTTTGTGGGATTGATAGTATTACTAATGAGTCATCCAAAAGTTACATCATTAATAGGTATGGTGCTTCCTAAACGGGATATAATTCAAAACAATATTGTATATGTTGTATTATTAATAAAAGCATTATTGGGAGCGTTAGTTTCTTTTGCTATAGAAAATTTTATGTAATAAATATATAAATGTATTCGCAAATGAATATTACTGGAATTATTTTTTTAATTAGTGTATTTTTAATTATCAATGTAATTTATAAAAATGTCATCAATATTGTCACCTTTTTGGTTTCATATGTAATTATGGAACAATTTGTAGCTAATAAATACACGGCAGTTTTAATTGCTTATGTAATAGGAATAGGTGTTGGTATAATAAGAAATTTTCACTTATTAGAGAATTTCGAAATTAAAAATAATAATGAAAAGGAACAATCACTTGATGCTGATCCCGTATTTAAGAAAATGAATAGTGATCCCATCATAAAAATAAATCCAGATATAAAGAATTTAGTATCCGATAAATTATTAAAAACATATATAGACCATATAAAGGGTGAAGATGACACTATTGTTTATACACGTAAAGTATTCATATATGACCTTAAACCTACAATAAATGAATTACGTCAAGGAAAAATTAAAAAATTAAAAACTAAACAAGTACAGTCTCCAATAGTTATTTCAAGTGATAATTTTATTATAGATGGACATCACCGTTGGTATTCACAGAAGATGCTTGCTATGGCTCAAAATAATACTAGTAAAGATAGTGAAGATAACTATATTAATGCTACAATTGTAAATATGAAAATTGATACACTTGTTAAAAAACTAAAGGACTTTAAGGAGGATTATAATGATAAATCGCTAAATAATTTTAAAATAGATGAACAAAAAATAAAACAAGCTGAGTTGAATATTAATAATATTAAAAATAGTATAAATAATCTTGATATTTATATGAAGGACCTTAAAAATATTAATCTTGTATAATTTTAATGAATATTGATAACAATATAATTATTATACTATTAATAGGAAGTATGGTTTTAGGTTATAACCATATGAAAACTCAATACGATAATCTTCACGATAAAATAGAAAATGTAAAAAATGTTAAACAGAATTTATCAAAAAATAAAGACATAGATGTTATTAGACATCAAACGGAAATCATTAATAAATTAGAAACAATCGATTTAAATCGCGATAGGGACTATAGAGCATTGGCCGACCCCATGTATCCTCCTCTACAACGTAATCCAGAATATCCACAAGTAGATCCAAGTAGAGCCATCAATATAAAAACACGTGGTGATGGAGGTCCTTATCAACAAGTTGGATCAATACATAAACAATCTAATATAAATGCTGATGGAACTAGTCCAGGTTCCAATAATGATGCTTTGATATTACCTTTATTTGGTAAGAAGACGTATGATGGTTCACGGCATTGGAATTACTACACGGTTTCTAATAATAATGTTAAAATACCGCTAACAGTCCAGAATAAAGATTGCACGGATGACCGAGGATGTGAGGAAATTGAAGATAATAGTACTATAAATATCGCCGAATATAATGGTGAATTTAAAGTAAAAACCTATAATTTTGATAAACCTAAATATATTCCTTATGTATAAATAAATTTTGTGTTATTATAATAATTATGATATTGATTATATCTTTATTAATCGTTTTAATTTTGTTGTTTATAGTTATTTCTAGAAACAATTACAATTTTGAAAGTTTTGAAAACCCATTAGAAAAAGGGAAAATAAATTTTAAAATGTCAAATAGTTATAATTTGATTTATAAAGCCAAGAAATATTGTGTATGGGAATGTGCTCCTATTAATGAATATTTTCCAATAGGACAAATGGTTACTAAAACACAAGACCCTCCAATTATTAATGATATACTAGTTGATATTAACTATATTAAACATCGTCCAAGGGATTATGAACTTATTAGTTCCACTAAAGATGGTATGAAAATATGGAAACCAGTTGTATCCGAAGATTGTGGAATAGTGTCGTGTATATTTAGTAAGAATAAACCGTCATTGAATCGCATTAAAATATTGCCCAAGAATTGTTTAAAGAAAACCTCGATTGATGAACTACATACTAATAGTAAGAACTTTAATTTATGGTCAATAAACAATAGTAACTATCTTTATTGTCAGGATTCGGTCAATATCAGTTTAAGTGAAAAAGCACAATTATATGTTCCAAACTTGAATTGTTTTGAACCTAAGAAGAAATTACTACTGTCACAAACTAGCAGTTTTAAGAAATTATATTCTAATGAAAAAATAAGTATATGGAGACCATTACCTATGAAAAATTATAGAACATTAGGAGATTGTGTATTTAAACACGATGAAAACCCAAATAATAAAAAGAATATACCAATTGTTCATAAATCATTTTGCTATCCAATTATAGATTATTTTGATGATCCTGTATGTAATATAAATAATTTGACATTTTGGAAACCACGCTGTCCAAACTCATATGGTACATTAGGTCACGTGATATCATTTGATAAAAAAGAACCAATGGCAAATGAGATATATTCAATCCCTTTGGAATATTTAATTACTAATTCCAAATTAACTAATGTTAGTAATTCACTAGAATCGGAAGCATCTGAAGAATCTCATAATTATTCTATTTGGAATAACGATAATTTCTGTTTCGGTAAAAATGATTATAAAAAACCAATGAATTGTTATAAACTTAATCAAAACTATTGTAATTATGAGAAAAATATAGAAGAAATACCTCTTGAAGTTTATATGGAACAAGCCGAACAGAATAATTTGGATTTAGACGACGAATTAAATGAACAGATTAAACAAACATTATCACAAAGGTGTGGTGTTTCCCCATATCGTTTTCAAGAATTGAAATTTATTGATAATAATTTATATTTTACTATTGATAGTAAACCTATTAATACAAATGAAGATACGATACGTGAAATTTACGAAACACTTACTTTAATAACAAACAAAAAACCAATTTCTATTAATGAAGAAATTAAATTAAAAAATATAAGATCCAATCAGTCCATTTATAAAGAAAATATATCTATTGATAATTCTGAATTCAATAAAAAAATAAATTAGTTTTCGTTATCTTCATTAATATTATCATAAAATTCATTATTAATTGAACCAAAGTCATACGTAGAACTCGGTTCTTGTGATGCCATATCATACAAGTTATCTGCTATATCAATGTTATTATAGATACTATCACTTGTCAAATCATATAGATTTCTTTGTTTAAGTGAATCGGTATTCATCACTGGTTCTTCATATGTATTTGTATCAATATATCCATCATCTTCAATTATATTTTCATCATATACTGGATTATTAAGTGCTTCTTTATTAAAATAAGTTCCTGGTGAAATCGGTTTTGTATTTACTACTTCTTTATTAGTTTTGCGTGATTTATGTATAGCAAATATCATAATAAGAACAAAACATACCCCACTTACAATAATACCTATTTTAGTATTCATTGATGATTTTTCATTATTAGAACTTTCTTGTTTAGAAAAATCTACACTATTTTCTGTAATTTCATTAGGCATTTCAGTCGGAATATCAGTTGGCATTTCAGTCGGAATATCAGTTGGCATTTCAGTCGGAATATCAGTTGGCATTTCAGTTGGCATTTCAGTCGGAATATCAGTTGGCACACTTGTAATATTATTATATAGTTGTGAATAAGACATCGAAGAACTCACCGACATTCCTGGTGTCATAGACATTCCTGGTGTCATAGACATTCCCGAACTCACCGACATTCCCGAACTCACCGACATTCCCAAACTACCCCTTTTTTCACGGATAGGAAATGTATCACACATTCCTTGGAAAGCCAAAAAACTCAAAAGAAATAATTTTGTCATGATTGTCATAGTTTTTGTTATTATACAAAATATTAGTTGTTATATTTAAATCAAATTTTTAAATAATTTCATCAACAATTCCCAATTCGAAACATTTTTTTGAAATCATATAGCTATCCTTTTTGAGAATACTATCTAATTCTTCTTTATCCATACTCGTCCTATCCAAGTAAATATTTCTAATAATTTTCATTATTTTTTTATTATTTTTAGCTTCTTCTTCAAATTCATCGGCTTTACCCCAGAAACCTGTTCGTAATTGATGAATAAGCATTATGGCATTTTTATTAATAAAACGTTTGTGTCCCATACACGAAATCAATGTAGCAGCAGAAGCCGCTTCTCCATCTACAATTGTCCAAACTTCAATGGGTGATTTACGTATAGTTTCAACAATACTTAACGCCGACATAACTTCGCCACCTACCGAATTAATATAAATTTTGATTGGTGGACTATCGATATCATTCTCGATTCCAATTAACCGATTTCGCTTTATTAATTTTTTAAATTCAATATTAAATTTCAAGGCACTTGCTTTAGAAACTTCGCAATAAAAATAAATATGGTTATCAATTACTGTAACATCATCGCTCGTTATTTCTGTTTCTTCATCGTCGGTATCTTCCATTTGCCTTTTATACATATGTCGTGTTTTCATGGTTTCAATTTAAAGTTGATAATTGGTATTAATCTTAAATTGTATTTGTTTATTTTTATATTGTTAATATGGGGACGATGTCGTCGAAGTAGTTGTTTCCACTGGCGCTGGTGATGTGGAAGTCTCCGATGTTGAACAATCAATAGATGGTTTTCGTGATAAAAACCAAGGACGTGCGACACTAGTTTCATCCCAATGTGCTTGTAAATGAACACCTGAACCATCAGTTGAATTAAAATCTTTATAATCATATTCAGTATTTTCCTTCTCATAGTCTTCTGTTTGTAATGCGTAATTTTTTGGTAATGTAATATTGTCTGGTGATGTTTTTTCTATAGAATAATCATTATAATCATTAATATTTTTAGCCCAAAAGTCAGTCGGTTTATAAAGTGGTTCAGTAATTATACTTTCTATAGACTTATTGTTAGTTGTATTATTATTTTGAAAGCTTTCTCTAATTTCTTCTTCTTCTTCTTCTTGAAGAATGTTTTCTTCTTTTTGATATTTTTTAATATTTATAATACCATTAATCTTATTAAATACAGTCATAATTAACGAATAAATCAATAACCCAATAATATGAACAATATTAGTAATTTTATTAATCATGTCTATTTATTATAAAAAAAATATTTTAAATTATTAAATGTCAACAAGTAATTGGTCTTTTAGTGACACATCCAATTGGGGAGGATTATGTAATTCTGGAGTTAGTCAATCACCAATAAACATTGATACTGAATTAACTATTCAATGTGAATCTCTATGTGAATTGAAAATACAATATAAACCATCATCGTGTCTTGTCAAGTTTAACAATGGTATGATTAAGTTAATGGTAGATAAAGGTTCATATATTGTATATAAGAATGTCGTATATAACCTAGAATATATGACAGTCCATACACCAAGTATGCATAAAATTGATGGTGAAAAATATGATATGGAGATAGTATTAGTCCATAGTGCTGGTAATCCTAATGAAAGTGGTATAACTATAAGTTGTCTTTATCAGGAAGGTCCTCATTATGGTAAAACAGAAACATTCTTTAATCAATTCATTAATGATACACCTGCGTTTAATTTAGAATTCGAAGAAGAAATTAAAGTTTCTGATACTTGGGGCGCTAATATGTTATTGCCCAAAAAAAGGTCTTTTTTTGTATATGATGGTTCCTTAATGTATCCACCGTGTTCAACAAGTTATACTAATATAGTCCTAGAACATACTGGAACAATAGGTTCAACAAATCTAGAAATTTTAAAGAAATATCTTAACAACAATATTCGTCCTATACAGTCATTAAATAATAGAAAAGTATTTTATAGTGTAGGAAAAGATATACTCCCATCGGAAAGAAAGGTAGAAGTAAAAGATGACCGGTTCTTACGATGTGTAAAAAAAAAGGACTTAACTACAACGACTTCGCCTTCTATACCAAACCCTACAAACTATGTAGGATGTTATAAAGACACTATTGCTAAAAAGGTATTGTCGCTAAAATATGGTTTCGTTAATGATCTAGAAGAGTGTAATGAAGCTGCTAATAAACAAAAAACTAAAATATTTGGTTTATATGAAGCAAATACAATTACTGAAAGTGGTATTACTTCTAAAAAATACAAATGTATGTTAGCATCTGCAAATGACGATTATACAAATTTTGATGTTTCAACAAATTGTAACATTGATGAAAATGATAAAATAACATATGGAGATTCAAAAACTGTAGCTATTTATAAATCAACCGGAGAATATTCGTATTTTACTCCAACATACAAAAAATATATAAAAGCAATAAGTTTGTTACTATGTATAGCATTAATATTGGCAAATAGTTATTACTTAACTAAATATGCATTTAAAAATGGCATAGCACAAAAAATATTTATTGGTTTTGTAGGATTAGGAGCACTAGAGAGAAGAAATATGCGACCTAAACAAGTAATACAAGGGTGGGATGACACCGAACGTTGTAGGATCGTTCCCGTTAAGTCTTTTAATATACCCACATCCACGTCAACGCCCACACCCACGTCAACGTCTACAAAAGCTCCCATTTTAGGCTTGCGGAAGTAAGTTGCCACTGATTTTTTCGAATGATTTTTCCATATCAAAGAAATCATCTACAGCATTATATACTTGATTCTTAGACATATAATTAAATTTAGTATCTACTTCTTCGTGTGTTTTATCTTTTAATTCTGACGTATTTTCAATTACAAATGGTTCATTAATATTCTTTAATTTTTCATTAACAATAATATTAAGGTGTTTGTTATTTGCTTTTAATTCTGCATTTTTCTTCTTCATCTTATCCAGTTTGTTATTAGAACTTTCTTGGAGTTTATTTACACTATTATTAGTGATTTCTTTCTTCAATTCTTGTAATCTTTGGTGGGTCATTAGAAAAGCAATAGCCATTAATAAACAAACAATGGGATCCCAAGTAGCGCTAAGAACCAACAATAATATTATGGCCAATCTTAAATAAATATTACTGAAATTCTCTAAATGTGTTTTGTTAAGCATTCTAACACCTAATATTGAATAAAATACCAAAATCGCATACATAGCATATTTTAAAACATTATCGAGTGAAACTTGTGAATTTAAATTTAAATTTAATTTTAATTTCATTATATATTATTTGAAGAAAAAAATATAAATTTGAGTTTATTACCACTATATAAGAAAAAGCATCCTTAATTACATTATGAATACTTATTGTAATTTGAGCACGCGTGGATACACAATTCTTAAAGAAAAATTAAAAGCCAATGAACTTCAAGGGATTAAAAAAGATCTAACAGTTCAAGCCTTTGTTAATAAAGATTTCTCTGCTCCTCCACCACCGTTTCCTGTATATGGTGAAAGTCAACGTAAACTATACATACCTAGATTTTATGGTATAGAAAAATATGGACAACCTTACATTTCTAAACTAAATGAACCCAAAGAAATAAACTGTAAATTTACGAAGGAATTGCGGCCAATACAATTACCAATTGTCGAAACATTTCTCAGTGAAGTTCAAAAACATCCATATGGTGGTGGTGGATTAATTTCGGTTCCTTGTGGGTACGGTAAAACAGTATTGGCATTGTATTTGGCGTGTGTTTTGAAGGTGAAAACACTTGTAGTAGTTCATAAAGAGTTCCTATTAAATCAATGGAAAGAGCGTATTGAACAATTTGTAGAAAATGTAAATATAGGAAAAATCCAAGGTCAAGTATGTAAAGTTAAAGATAAAGATATTGTTTTAGGAATGCTTCAGAGTTTATCGATGAAAGACTATGATAGTAATGTATTTGACGATTTCGGGTTCGTTATTTACGATGAATGTCATCACTTGGGGGCTGAAGTTTTCTCTAAAGCATTATTGAAAACCAATTTTAAGTATTTGCTAGGTTTGTCGGCTACACCAAAAAGATTAGATGGTTTATCGAAGGTGTTTGAATGGTATTTGGGACCAATGATATACTGTATAAAAAAACGCGTAGAGGAGACTGTCAATGTGAAAGTAATAAAATATAAAAACGAAGATGAAGCATATTGTAAAGAAAGACTAAATCAAATGGGAAAACCTATGATGCCATCCATGATAAATAATATTACTGCTTTTAACCCTAGAACAATACTTATTATTGATGAAATACGGCGATGTTTGGAAGAAGGACGTAAAATATTAGTATTATCTGATAGACGAGAACATTTGAAGGAAATTAAAGCACTTGTGGATGAAATAGATACAACCAAATACACGTGTGGGTTTTATTTGGGGGGTATGAAAAAAGAAGTATTGGAAGTTACCGAGGAAGCCGATGTCATATTAGNNCATATTAGGTACTTTTTCAATGGCCAGTGAAGGATTTGATTGTAAGTATCCACTAAATACTATAATTCTATCTTCTCCTAAAAGTAATATAGAACAAGCCGTTGGAAGAATTTTACGTGAAGAGGCAAAATATAGAAAGTTTGTGCCTTTAATTATCGATATATGGGACAATTTCTCATTATTTGCTAGACAAGGAAAAAAACGTATAGATTTTTATAAAAAAAATAAATATACAATAGACTATTACGATGAAAATAATACATTTACAGAAACATATACACCTGAATGTTCTGAAAATAAAAAGAAAAAGAAAACCTCAAATGTTTCAAGTTTCATTGACGACGACGAATAAATTTTCTATAAATTAATTAAGGTATATATTCTATGGTATTGTTTTTATGAACTTTAATGAAATCGCGATTTTCTAATGAACTTATACGTTTATCTATAATTGATTGATCTATATCTTGGAAATCATTCTCTGTCAACATTTTTTCTTTATTGATTTCACGGTGTTTCTTTAATAATTTTACTATTTTACTATCTAGATAATATTCGATATCAATAATATTGATTTTTTTATTAGAAACTGATTTAGTATTACGTTTCATAGTATTGTATTTATTCATCAAGTCCACCCGTTTACTTTTATATTTGAAATTGTCATTACTAACTATTTTATTATTTTTAATTTTAAGAATTTTCATTTTAATTAGGAATTTCTCTATATTTGAATCACATTTTTCAATTTCATTATTATCATTAAATTGAAGTATATAGTCTACCATAATTATAGGTGCAATTAGTAAATGATTATTAAATTCAATTTCAGCTGTTATTTCATCATAAGCCCAACTAATTTTTTTATTTTCCTTTTTATGTAAATCATCGAATATTTTTTTAGTAGGTTCAAATGCCTTACAAATAGATTGATGGCTGGATTTAAGAGGCCATATACCATATGTTCCTATAAGTATTTCTACTTGTGTTGAATAGAACCCTATATAACTATTTGATTCCTCTAAAATTTTATTACAATGATTACTATCTATAAAGTTTAGAACATTACATTTTTTTATGAGTTTTTTATGATATACTGTATTCGTTTTGCTTCGTGATATTGGTAATGCTTTTTTTACTAGAAATCGTTTATAGTTTTCAATAAATGTATCACCATTATTAATAATATAGTCTAAAAAGAAGGTATATGTATCATTCTCATTTATGACTAATTCTTTAAAGATAGTTTTAATGTTGTCCTGTGTATATCTATTTATAATTTCCTTTTGGTTGTTATCATTGAAAATTTTATGGTTATTAAATTCTACAATAAGTTTATGGATATTTTTGGTATTGTTAAGTTTTTCTAGTATACAATTATTTATACATGTATATAGTTTATTAGATAAGTTCCCAGACATTTTCAGTAGTAGTTCGTAGATAGGTTTATAGTTTTCTTCATCAAAACACAGTTTGATTATATCTATCATTTTATCATTATTGAAAAACATAGCCTTGTTGTTTTGTGTTATTTGAAATAGTAGATCACTCGACCATTTATAAAAGTTATATTCATTACTAAGTTTCATGTGTAAATCACAGTATATTTCATTATACTCTTCTAACGTACCATCGAACTCATTAATTATAGTTTGAGTAAATGTTATATAATATGGCAAAAACCTCATACAAATCTGGTCTTGATATATATCTTTAAAGTCATTGAACAATATACTAATAATTGTTCTATATCTAGGATTATTTAAATTGGCATATAATATATCGAAAATATTTTC
>ENA-UZXB01004262-UZXB01004262.1-metagenome-genome-assembly--contig:-Day-2-1m-contig-4262_pt1 | contig 14056 bp, 15 predicted proteins | sample MGYA00260339_ERZ794899 | MGnify/ENA metagenome assembly ERZ794899 | reverse complement strand
TTGCCTTAGTTAGGATTTTTAGAGCGGGAGACCAGGTTCGAACTGGCGACATTCAGCTTGGAAGGCTGACGCTCTACCAACTGAGCTACTCCCGCTTTTGTTTTGAAATTTCTTTCAAAAAACATTTCAATACAAAGATATTATTATAAGAATCACCCAACATATAAAAAATATGTGGGGAGAGCAGGATTCGAACCTGCGAAGACATAGTCAGCAGATTTACAGTCTGCCCTCGTTGGCCGCTTGAGTATCTCCCCTTAATATAATATCTATTTTAAAGAACGTTTTTGAAAATAAATACTGAAAATTAATTCTGTAAATCTCTCAAAATTCATTTTTTCAGAGCCGATGGAGGGACTCGAACCCACGACCTGCTGATTACAAATCAGCTGCTCTAGCCAGCTGAGCTACATCGGCTTTCGGCTTGTTTTTCTAGAAAGAAAAACACGTTATTTCTAACGGACTGCAAATGTAAATAAATTATTTTTTTTAAAAAACTTTTTTTCAAGAATATTCTTTTTATTTTTTACTTTACTTTTTTTAGAATGTTTTAGAGTTTGAAAAATATATAGTTGTAATCTGTTAGGACTCTTACAAAATATTTAAGGAACACTCTGTTCTAATTTGAATTTCTAGGATGTGAATTTTTATATACTTGTTTTAATTTTGATATACTATTGTTAGCATAAATTTGAGTAGATGCAAGGCTTGAATGACCAAGTAACTCCTTAACAGATTTTATATCTGCACCTTCACTTAACAGATGAGTAGCAAAAGAGTGTCTTAGAATATGAGGACTTTTTTTTACTTTTTCTGAAGCCTGGCTAAAGTAATTATTGATTAACCTGTAAAGCAACGTCTCGTATATTTTATTACCTTTTTCAGTGAGCAAAAAATAATCTGTATCCTTAATTTTCTTTAAGCCTTTTCTGAATGTTAGGTAAGTATTGGCTGTTTTTAATACTGAAGGTAATAAAGGAACTATTCTTTCTTTATTTCTTTTTCCTAAAACCTTTACTGTTTTTTGAGAAAAAGAAACATCTATCAATTTCAAATTTACCATCTCACCTCTTCTCATTCCTGTTGAATAAAAAAGTTCAACTATAAGCTTATTTCTTGCACTTAAAAAACTGTCCTGATCTTTTAAAAGATTTAAAACCTCTTCTATTTCTTTTTCTGAAAAAGGGACTTGTATTTTTTTAGCTGTTTTTAGTGCTTTGTGTTTTAAGAGAGGACTTACCTTTAAGTCACCGATTTTAATTAAAAATTTATAATAAGTTCGTAAAGAAGAAATTTTTCTGTTGATGGTAGTATTGGATACTCCGTCATCAACTAATTTTACAATCCAATTTCTTATAATTGAATAATGTATGTTTTTGATTTCAGAATAGCCAAATTGTTTGGATGCAAAATCCAAAAAACTTTCTATATCCCTACTGTAGGCAGTTATGGTATTTGGAGAATAGTTTTTCTCAAACTGGAGGTATTCTAAAAAAGAATTAAAGTGCATAAAAAATCCCTTAAAAAGTAAAATTACTATTTTCAAGGGACTTTATATGTCAAATCAAACAGAAATACTAAACCTCTTCTTGATCTCTTAGATTTTGGATGTACTGAGCTTTTTGAATCTGAGCTCTTCTTTTTACTGAAGGTTTTGTGAATTGTTTTCTTTCACGTAGTTGATTTTTTGTCCCTGTACGATCAAACTTACGTTTGAAACGTTTCAGCGCTCTATCAATGTTCTCTCCTTCTTTTATTGGTATTATTAACATAACTCTTAACCTCCTCTCTTTTAGGTCGGCAAATATAATAAGTTTTTTGGTTTATATAATAAGATTTCTTTTTTTTTAAAAAAGTAAAATTCTACTCCCTAAATAAGGTTGCTCTTTTACTTAAATCTTCGACCAATTTTTTTTCTTCTTCGCTCTCTAATAATACATTATAGTTTTTCCAAAATTCTTTATTATATGGTCTTTGAATAAATATATCATCTGACCATGGTTTTTTTAATGCATTTGCGATCACTAAAGAATCTTGAATAATTTCTGAAAATAGAATTTCTTGAACTGAATAATAAAATTGCTCTTCTTTTAATTTTTTCTTTTCCTCTTCAGTTTTGTATAATTTATCGGTAGATCGATCTCCAACATTCACTAATTTTGGGGTTTCATAGTAGTAATAGTTTGGATACATTTTTTCTTCGTATTCTTTGTAAGATATAACTAGCTTGTGATTGTTTAGAGTTCCTAGTAAGCTTTTACTTCTTCGCTTTTGTTTATCTGAAGAGGCTATTAAATCATATTCTATCCTCTTAATTGCAAAATTATCCCAATAAATATATAACCAGCCTCTTGATTCAAAACCTTCGTTATAAATTCCTTTGGTGTTAAGTCCAACAAAATCAAATCCTCGTTTTATTTCAATTTTATATATTTTTCTGTCGTTATCCACCAATATTGTATCTATTTTAAATTGATGATTTTTGAGGATATCAGCTCCAAATATCGAGTTATTTCTATTAGAATTTCTAACTAAATTTAATGGTCCTCTAAATAAAAAATCCAATCCATTTACTCTTTCGTCATTCCACTTTATAGCCTTGATTAATGTTTCTGTTTTAATTGTATCTCTCCGAAGTTCCTTCGTAGACATTTTAAAGGTTTTAGAGACATTTCTTAAATAAGAAGAATATGCAAATAAGCTGTCTACATCACGCAAATCGAAACTCTTTCTGTTTTGATCTATGTTTATTTTTAAATTTTTATCTGATCCCGATGCATAACTTGAATCGTACAAAGTAATGGCACTTTCAATCAGCCATTTATATTCTTTTTTATTGCGTTCACGATGTCTTAAAAAACCTCTTTGCAGATAAGGATTTTCTGGAAGATTTTCTGGCAACCTTTCAATTGCTCTTAACACTACATCATTACCATTTTTAGGCCTAGTTTCTGCAACTATGAAGATTTCATCTAACGATGCTATATCTTCTTCCAAAAAAATTGCTGTATCATTTTTAAAATCATTTACTAAAACCTTATAACTCTTATACCCAATTGACGATATCACTAGCGTATCATTCTGTAATCTTTTTGGAACCGATAATATAAATTTACCATCTCTATTACTGACAGAACCAATTGTAGATTTATCTACATACACACTAGTATTTTCAAGAGGTAAGTAGGTTATAAAATCAATTACTTTTCCTTTTAATTCAACTTGAGAAAATGAATTTAAAGTACAAATAAAAAACAAGCAAAATAGTAGTGTTTTTAATTGGTAATGATATCGTTCACTTTTAGCCAACAATTTTCTGAGATTTGTTTTTTCAAGTAACCGGTTTGTAGTCTTTACCATCAATTATCATTTTAGCAATAATTTCTCTCAAAATTTCAGAGGTACCACCTCCTATTGGGCCGAGTCGACTGTCTCTAAAAAGTCTGGCTAAAGGATATTCTTCCATATAGCCATACCCACCTAACAACTGAAGACATTGGTATATGACATCGTCTGCCATTTTAGTGGATGTTAATTTAGCCATTGTAGCTTCTTTAACCACATACTCCCCATCATTTAATCTCTTAGCAGTTGTATAATTAAAAGCTTTACAGACTTCAAGTTCACTCGATATCTGAGCTACACTATGTCTTAATGCTTGAAATTTAGATATGCTTTGACCAAATGCAGTTCTCTCTTTCATGTATTGAATCGTATATTCCAATGCAAATTCTGCTCTAGCGTGCGCATTAATAGCCATTACAAGACGTTCCAAGGCAAAATGCTCCATGATGTAAGAAAAGCCCTTATTTTCTTCGCCCATTAAATTTTCTGTAGAAATAATGACGTTATCAAAAGCGATTTCTGCGGTATCACTTGCTTTCCAACCAAGTTTGTCAAGCTTAGTCGATGTAATTCCTGGTGTATCCCTATCTACTAAAAAAATACTAATTCCTTTAGCTCCTTTTTCAATATTAGTTTTAGCAGCAACTATTAAATAATCACTATATACTCCGTTGGTTATAAATGTCTTTGAACCGTTTAAAACATAAGTGCCTTCATTTTTTATTGCAGTTGTTCTTATACCTGATACATCAGAACCTCCAAAAGGTTCTGTAATACACAGACATCCTATTTTATCTCCGGTAATACTAGCTGCTAAATAATTTTCTTTAATTTCTTGACTACCTTCTTTGTCTAGATGCGTCATAGCTAGATAAGCATGAGCCCACAAATTAGCAGCAAACCCTCCTGAATTTATTTTCTGTAATTCCTCCAGAAAAATTACTGTATAAAAAAGATCTAGATTTAAGCCTCCAAATTCTTCTGGATAGTTGATACCGAAAAACCCCATCTCTCCAATTTTTCTCCAAATAAAGCGTTCAACTTTTCCTTCTTTCTCCCATTTATCTATGTGAGGAACCACTTCTTTATGTAAAAAATCTTTTAAACTTTTTCTAAACAGTTCATGCTCTTCAGTAAAATATAGGTTGTTCATTAAATTAAGTTAATTATTGATAAAATAAAGGTTAATAAGGGTTTCATTCCAACTTCAAATATAGCTGAATTCCTTGTAACTTTCTTTCTGTGAGCCCCTCAATTTTTTTCAATTCCATAAAGTCAACTATTCTTTCGTTTAATATACGAAACTCCCAAATTCTCTTAGCAAGCTCAAAGGATATGCCCGGAATAGTTGCAATATCGGAGGCTGATATTTTATTAAGATTCATTTTTATAATTTCTTTTGGAGTTTTTACAGTAAATTCATTCAATACCTTGTTTACTACTTGATAATCCAAACCATAAACTTCATATAATTGTATATCATCAGAAAATCCTACTAACTTACTTCTATAATCAACAATTCTTTTACTAAAAGATTTTCCAATTCCATTAATTTCTTCAAGTTGTAGTTGAGTAGCGATATTAAGATCTATTTTTTGGTCAAATGTTTTTTCTTTAAACCCTTTTCTCCAATCGCTGTATTTTGGTTTTGGGTTGGTAATCCAATCTGGAAATTTAAAATAGCTGCTTATTTGATCTAAAAAAGAATCGGAAACTTTAGTTACCTTTTGAAAATCTTCTTTCGAATTAATCCATTTATTTTGTTTCCTGTAATCTAACAATCTATCTATTTCTTCAGATGACATACCTAACTTGTAGCCCTTAAAATCTGTTATAAAGTTTGGATTAAAGGGATAAATTTTAGGTTGATTTGATTCCATTAATAAAGTTCTTATAGAATCTAATTCTTTTTGTACGGCTAAAACTTCTTTTGAATTGGTGTCTAATAAGTTTTCAGTTGTAAAATCAATATAATTACTAATTACAGCAAAACCTGATACCAATAACAACAAAAATAGAATCCCATTGCGCTGAGAGCTGTTAAAAACAAAAAAAGATTTAAATTTATCCAACAGAATATTTGTATTTTATTCTGGGGAGAATTTCGAAACAATTATTTAAATATGTGATTAACTAAGCGTTACTGGCTTTAATTGCATCCAAATATCTTTTTAGTTGTTTTTTCACCACTGGGAATAAGAAATACAACCCGATCATATTTGGAAATACCATAGCAAAAATCATCGCATCAGAAAAAGCCCAAATAGAATTCATACTTGCTGCTGCACCGATAACAACAAACAACAGAAATAAAAGTTTATAAGTTAAATCTGCTGCTTTACCTCTACCAAATAAAAATTTCCAAGATTGAAGACCATAATAGGACCAAGAAATCATCGTAGAAACCGCAAATAATACTACGGCTATAGTTAAAAATACATTGGAGTAAGGTATGTACTGAGCAAATGCTTGTGAAGTAATTCCCGCACCTTCGTAGGAAACTCCATCTATCATTACACTACCAAGTCCATCACCTCCATATATAAAAGCGCCATCAAAATTAAATATAATAATGACCAATGCCGTCATCGTACAAATTACAACCGTATCTATAAAAGGCTCCAATAATGCTACTAAACCTTCAGAGGCTGAATATTTAGTTTTTACAGCTGAATGTGCAATAGATGCTGAACCAGCTCCCGCTTCATTGGAGAATGCAGCCCTTTTAAATCCAACTAGTAATACACCAATAATTCCTCCAACCCCAATTGCTTTTGGGTTAAATGCTTCTGTAACTATTAAACTAATTGCATCATCTACTAAAGAAAAATTAGATAAAATAATATATAGACAAGCGACTAAGTAAAGGATCGCCATAAATGGCACTACTTTTTCAGTTACAGAGGCTATTCTTTTAATACCACCGATAATAATAACACCTACTAAAATTGCCAATATTATACCAATGACAGCACCCGCACTCGTACTTTCTATACCAAGCAAATCTTTAATAACAATTGTTGCTTGATTAGACTGAGCAGCATTACCCCCACCAAAAGAGCCTCCAATACAAAAAATAGCAAATAAAACAGCAGCTATTTTACCTAACATCACAAAACCTCTTTCTTTTAAACCTTTACTAATATAGTACATTGGCCCGCCATAAACCGTTCCTTCGTCATCAACATCTCTGTATTGTACTCCAAGGGTACATTCTACAAACTTGGTCGACATACCTAATAAACCACAAACAATCATCCAAAAAGTAGCTCCAGGGCCACCTAATGCAATAGCTAATGCAACACCTGCAATGTTTCCATTTCCGACAGTCCCTGAAACGGCTGTAGCTAATGCCTGAAAGTGAGTTACTTCGCCTTCTTTACTTTCATCCTCAATGGTTCCTTTTATATCTCCGTCGATCGCAAGTTCCGGAGAACCTGACTCATGATGGTCTATGTTATCGTATTTACCTCTAACGATGTTTATTGAGGTTAAAAAATATCTGAAATTTGGGAAACCAAAATAAATTGAAAAAAACAAAGCACTTCCAACCAATAAAATGATAACAAATGGAGCGCCGTCAAAAACTTCAAAAAAAACAATACTTGAAATTAAATCTGAAAAGGGTTTAAATGCCTCATCTATTTGCTGATCTAGACCTTTTTCAGAAGTCTCTTGTGCAAAATTTAACATTGGAATTAAAAAAGTGACTAAGGAAAGAAGGTAATTCTTCATAATTATTTTTTTAGTTTAGCTTGAATTAAGACAACAATAAACTAAAAAAAAATGGGACTTCAAATTTTTGCTAGTTAATTTGTTAACGAGCTTTAAACATTATATAATTGTTTCAAACTATCTATTTGAAAAGGCCTACCAATTAATATTAATTTTGATCCTTGTTGTAAAATTAAATCCGCTTCTGGATTTACAATATATTCACCATTGGGTGAGCGATATCCTATTATAGAACATCCTGTTTTTTTTCTTAAATCCAGTTCATGGATAGCTAATTCTTTTCCATCAGGACAAACCTTTGAAAATGACACTTGTTCCACGTTCATACTATCATCCTCACCGGATACTGATAAGTTATCTAAAAATTCTATTAAATCGGGTGTTACCACAAGTGAGGCCATGTGATCACCACCAATTTTATCAGGCATTATTACATTGTTGGCACCAGCAAGCTTGAGTTTTTTCATAGTGGTCTCCTCTGTTGCACGACTTATAATCTTTAAATTATTATTTAATTGTCTGGCAGATAACACCACAAATAAATTATCTGCATCGTTTGGCAAAGCACTTATTAGCGTGGAAGCTTTTTCGATACCAGCCTGTTTAAGAACTTCATCCTCGTTTGCATTTCCAAATACAAATGGAACTAGTTCACTGGAGAATTTTTCAACAACTTCTTCATCTTTCTCAATAACAACAAAGGGCTGTTTGTAGGCCATCAATTTGTGTATAGTTTGCTGACCATTTCTTCCGTAGCCACAAACGATAACATGATCGAGTAATTTTTTAATTTTTTTCTCCACTTTTTTTTGTCTTAAATTACCAATATTATTTTTACTAAAGATATTTTCTGTAATTACGGTTATCGCAAATCCCAAAACAAATATACTCGCTAGAATTAAGCCTGTAGTAAATATTTTTTCGGCCTCAGTAAGCGGATGAACTTCTTTAAAACCAACTGTTGTAGCTGTAATAACCGTAAAATAAAAAGCATCTACCCATGAGTAATTAGAGGAAAACCTAAAGTATAATGTTCCTATTAAAAAGATTACAATTAGCGATATTACGGCAATATACAGTTTGGTATGAAATATTTTTTTCATAAATCAAATACTGAAGATCTTTTTGTATAAATTAAATCTTTCAATTTTAAATAAAATGCTATTGTAAGATATACGATAAATCCCAATCCAAGTGTTGCAAATGAAGAGTAAATAAAAAACAATCGTACATTCTTTGCTTTTATGCCTAATCGATCTGCAAAACGAGAACTTACATAAAATCCATGTTTTTCGAAATAATGTCTTAAACTATAAAAGGAAATTAACATAATGCAAAATAAACAATTTAAAATTAAAGGCAATTAAAATATTATATCAGAAAATAAAGTTATTTATTCCAAATATCCCTTTTCTCGCATCCAATCATCATTAAACATTTTACCTACGTAACGACTGCCGTGATCATGAAATAAAACAACAATTACGTCATCTTTTGTAAAATGTTTTTTTAATTGAAGCACTCCTTTTATGGCAGACCCTGCAGAATTTCCTAAGAACATTCCTTCTTCTTTGGCGAGTCTTTGGGTGTATAAAGCTCCGTCTTTATCAGTTACTTTTGTAAAACCGTCAATGATGTCAAAATCTACATTTTTAGGCAATATGTCTTCTCCAATTCCTTCTGTCACGTATGGATAAATCTCATTTTCATCAAAAATTCCTGTTTCATGGTATTTTTTAAAAACACTTCCATAAGTATCTATACCCCAAATTTTAATATTTGGATTCTTTTCTTTTAGGTATTTACCAACTCCAGATATAGTACCACCAGTTCCAACACCTACTACAAAATGTGTGATTTTTCCGGCTGTTTGCTTCCAAATTTCTGGTCCAGTACTTTCGTAATGTGCTTTTGAATTACTGGGGTTGTCATATTGGTTGACATACCAACTATTGGGAGTTTCTTGAGATAATCGTTTGGAAACTGAATAGTAAGATCTTGGATCCTCGGGCTCAACTGCTGTAGGGCAAATAATTACCTCAGCACCAACTGCTCTAAGGATATCACATTTTTCCTTTGATTGTTTATCAGCTAAAACAAAAATACATTTATAACCTTTAACTATTGCGGCTAATGCCAATCCCATTCCTGTATTTCCTGAAGTACCTTCTATAATAGTTCCTCCAGGCATTAATCTTCCATCAGCCTCAGCATCTTCAATCATGGTTAAAGCCATTCGATCTTTGACTGAATTTCCAGGATTAAAAGTCTCGTATTTTGCCAATACCAGACCAGGAACTTCCTCTGCTAATTTATTGATTTTAACAAGTGGGGTATTTCCAATGGTCTCAAGAATGTTTTTTGCGTATTCCATAATCTTATTAAATGCAATACAAAAATATAAAACCTAGCTTGACTTTTTACTATACAAACAGACATCTTTTATCGATTTATTCAAAACGAATCGCCCTAACAGGAGTAATTTTTGAAATTATATAAGAAGGTATTAATAACATCGAAAAACAAACTATGAGTGTCCCAACATTTAAAAGTAAAATATAATCTATCGCTAGGTAAACTGGGGCTTCATTAACATAATAAATGTTGGGATCTAGTTTTATTAATTTAAAATATTTTTGAATTAATAACAATCCAATCCCAATTACATTTCCCCAAAAAAGCCCAATACCTACTAAATACATTGCGTTGTAAATGAATATTTTTCTGATACTTTTATTGGAGCTCCCCAAAGCTTTTATAATTCCAATCATTTGAGTTCGTTCCAAAATTAAAACTAACAATGCTGTTATCATATTGATACCTGCTACGACAATCATAATAAAAATAATAAGTATAATGTTAAAATCAAATAATTCTAACCATTTAAAAATGGAGAAGTACCGTTCTTTTATAGTTTGAGAATCTAAAAAACTTCCAACTTCATTATAAACCTCGTTACCTATTTGATCTATTTGTGAAAACTCTTCAACAAAAACCTCATAAGATCCAATTTCATTTTCAGACCATTTATTTAACCGTTGAATATGGCGAATATCTGCTATTACAAACTTTTCATCAAATTCGTTAAAGCCACTATTATAAATTCCTGATACTTCAAAACTCCTACTTCTTGGTAGTTTAGAATTATCGCTATTAAAAAAAAACGTGTTTAATTTATCTCCTACTTTTAGATTTAAGCGATTGGATGTGTGTTCTGAAATTAATATTTTATTGGTTAGAAGTTGGCTATAATCTGGCAAGCTTCCATCTATTAAAAATTCATTAAAATAATTCCAATCATAGTCTTTTCCAACTCCCTTTACCACAACCCCTTCAAATTTATTAGCGGTCCTTATCACTCCACCTTTTGAGGCAGTAGCTTGAATGTGTTGTATTCCTTTAATTGAATTAAATGTAGGGTAAAATCCCTGAATTGTAGAAATAGGGTTTTGCGAATCATCAGAAAAATTTGTGTCGAAATTAGAAATAATGATGTCACCGTTAAAAGCAGATACTTTTTGATATATTTTATTTTGAAGTCCTACACCAGAAGCAATTGAAATTAACATGGTAACAAAACCTATTACAATCGATAATATCGCAATTTTTATTATTGGTGATGAAATACTATTTTTATATTCCTTTGCAGAGACAATTCGCTTAGCGATAAAATATTCAAAATTCACGGACAAGTTATGACATTAACGGATTTCAAAAATACACATTTCTTATTGTTATTATTAACTATAACAACTTGTTTTTGTTGTAAAAGTCAATCCAAAAATAAATTGATCTCTAATAGTATTATACTGGGAGCAGATCAATTAAATGAATATCTACCATTATTAAAAAATAAAAAAGTGGCTGTTGTAGCGAATCAAACTTCAATAATAAATTTTAAAATAGATTCAAGCGCTCACATAATTGATTATTTACACCAAAAAAACATACCTATTAAATATGTTTTCGCTCCTGAGCATGGGTTCAGAGGTAAAGCAGATGCAGGAGAACTTATTAAAGATGGTATTGATAATAAAACTGGAATCCCTATTGCTTCTTTATATGGTGAAAATAAAAAACCTTCAATCCAACAATTAGATGGTGTTGAAATTATCATTTTTGACATTCAAGATGTGGGGGCTCGATTTTATACTTATATTTCAACCTTGCACTATATCATGGAGGCTTGTGCTGAAGCTAATATTCCGTTGATTGTTTTGGATCGTCCAAATCCAAATGGTAGTTTTATTGATGGACCCGTTCTGGAAAAAGCGCATAGAAGTTTTGTAGGAATGCATCCCGTACCAGTAGTGCACGGTATGACTATTGGAGAATATGCACAAATGATTAACGGAGAAGGATGGTTGTCAAAAGAAGTTAAATGTGAACTCCTAATTGTTAAAATGAAAAATTATTCACACCAAACAACTTATTCTTTACCCATTAAACCTTCCCCAAATCTTCCTAACGACACCTCTATCAACTTATATCCTAGCCTTTGTTTTTTTGAAGGAACTTATTTGAGTGCAGGTCGTGGAACAGAAATACAATTCCAACTATTTGGCGCTCCAAATCTATCACCAGAATTATATCCCTTTACTTTTACACCAAGAGCTAATGAAGGAGCTAAAACACCTAAATTTAAAAATAAATTGTGCTACGGAAAGGATTTAAGAAATACTGAAAAACTATCTAAATTAAACCTTGAATGGTTAATAAATGCTTATCGTCAAACAGAAAATAAAAATACTTTTTTTTCGCCATTTTTTACAAAATTAGCTGGAACAAAAAAGCTTCAAGAACAAATTGAAAAAGGATATACTTATGCAGAAATAAGAAAAACTTGGCTTAAAGATTTAAATAATTACGATTTATTACGTGAAAAATATTTATTGTATGATAGATAATTTTAGCCACCTCCTTTTCTAAACTTTTCTCGAGGTTTTCCTCCATTCTCCGAGTACTGAACTGGCAACGCCTTTTTTAATGCTTCCATAATATTATAAGTAGCTGGACAAATTGCTGTATTGGCAATAGTCACAGTCTCAATTTGTTGAAACCGCCTTCTATTTGTATGAGGATATTCCCGACAGGCTTTTGGGCGAACATTATAAATACCACATTCATTATCCGGCATCAAAAAAACACAGGGAATAAGTTTAAATGAAAATTCATGATCCTCTCCTATCTCTAAATATTGTTCAATAAACTTTTGTTCTTTCAGTCTCAAATGTTTAGAAATCCTTGCAATATCTTGATCATTTAACCAAGGTGCTGTTGTTTTACAACAGTTAGCACATTGCAAACAATTAGTTTTTTCAAACTCCTTATCATGCAACTCTACCATCAATTTATCTAAATGTTTCGGTGGTTTTTTCCGAAGCTTTTTAAATAATTTTTTATTTTCATTCTCCTTATCTTTGGCCTTCTTTGGTAGCTGTTTTAAGATGTTGTCCATAGATTCCAAAAGTACTAAAAGCTTTAGACTTATGAATGATTTAATTGGGCAAGCATTGTTAGATTATCAAAACAATCATTATACAGATGATTTGTATACTGAAACAAATATCAGTGAACTAGATGTTTTACCCCTTCCCCATCTCTTCAGAAGTTTTGATGCCATGTCTCCACTAGAGCAATTAGCATTAAAAACTGCAGATGGAAAAATTCTCGACTTAGGATGTGGGGCCGGAAGTCATTCGCTTTATCTTCAAGAATTAGGCAATGAAGTAACAGGAATTGACATCTCTGTTGGCGCCATAGAAGTGTGCAAATTACGTGGTTTAACAAAAGTAAAAGCAATCGATATACTTCAATTAAATGAAGAAAAATTTGATACTATTTTATTATTAATGAATGGTACTGGAATTTTCCAAAAGTTAGATTATGTATCCAACTACCTTCAACATTTAAAAAAACTATTAACGAAAAATGGCCAAATCCTTATCGATTCAACCGACTTAAGATATATGTATGACCAGGGTGACCAAGAAGGAAGTATTTTGGTCCCAGCTGGAAATTATTATGGTGAGCTAGAATTTACGATTCATTATAAAGATTTTAGAAGCGAACCATTTGACTGGTTATATCTAGATCCTAGAACGTTCAAAAAATTAGCTAATAAAAATGGATTAAACTTTGAAATTATAAGTGCTGGAAAAAATTATGATTATTTAGCCAAGTTAACCGTCATTTAGTATATCCAGCCTTAGCTAGTGCCCCCATTCCTTTTGCAAACAACTCTTTTTTCCATTCTCGAGCAATTTTTTCAGTATCCTTCTCAAAATCTTCACTTATAGAATCTATTTTATTAGCTAGCTTGCTCTCATTAAAATTATCTATAAGAGTTTTTTCCTCTGAGGTGACTTCTTTATTTTTTATCAATTTAGTTGCTGCAGACGAGCTGTAAAAATTAAGCAACACCTTAATTTCGTCATGAGAAAAATATTTTCTGTAGGCGAAAGCTTGTATTGCGATAAGTTCATTTAAACTTTCTTTTTTAGTTTCTCTAAAACTATTCCAAAATGATAGTGGAGTATTTTCTGCTGCTATACGAACTCTTAATGATGTTAACGTTTTTTCGTACTCAAAATCGTACTTTTCAATGGTACCGTTACGATTTAATAGTTTTACAATATCTGATTGATATTGATCTATTTGTGCTGAAGAATTAATACTGAAAATAAAAAAAAATGTCAATAAGAAAATATTAAGTTTATTCATAGTCGGTGAGGAGTTTTTAATACTGATTTATTTCTATCAAATTTTTCCAAATATTTTATTGATTTTATATCGACGAAACCATGAAATTACTCTTTTTTCTGGAACTCCTTTATTTTCAATGAATGTTTCCACTGCATTAACCATACGAATTGCTGATTTCCCATCAGTGTATGGATGGTAATCTTTTAAAATAACTGCACGTTTTTCTTTAAAAGAATCATCTATTAAATTTTCAGCGACTTTTTGAACTAAA
>ENA-UZXB01007826-UZXB01007826.1-metagenome-genome-assembly--contig:-Day-2-1m-contig-7826_pt1 | contig 14068 bp, 10 predicted proteins | sample MGYA00260339_ERZ794899 | MGnify/ENA metagenome assembly ERZ794899 | reverse complement strand
GTCGACTCTAACGCTTCTTCTTGGGCCAAGACTGTCTGGGCTGACAGCATGGTTCCCAACAAGGTTAGGGCCGCTAAGGGCTTCAATTTGAACATCGTGGCTCATCTCCTGTTTTTGTTGTGGCAAGGTCTGCCGACATTATTGCGCCGGTCATACTTTGACCCAGTGTCTGTGTAGCAAAAGACGGTGTAAATTGAAACCCAATAAGGTTTTTTTTTGGTTTATTTCCGGAATTAAACCAAAACTTTTTACACGCTCAGCTTGAGGTCAATTTTACGAAAGCTCGGCATTATCGTTTTTGCGAGCGCCGGCGAAATGCCCTCTGAGCAATTTCTTAAATATGCGCTAAGACTGAAGGCGCATGAGTGGCACAGCCGGGTGGTGTAATGGCATTCTATCGGCGAGTGACGCGGCTGCTATCTGGCGTGACTCGACAACCGTGGTCGTCACGTGATCACTGTATCAAGGTCGAGCGTGCGGTCTGTGAGGGCGAGGTGAGAATGTGTATCAGTGCTAGGGGCTTGCACGCCCCACTCTGCGTTTAGAGGTTATCGAAGGTGTTGGTCGAAGTACGCCACGACACCGTCGAGAGCGGCGCGGGTCGGGTGTCCAGCTTCATCGACGAAATCTAGAGTCAGGACCGAATGCCCCTTACCGGGCAGAGTGACTTCTTTGACTCGCGTCGTTCCGTCATCATTGAATGCTCGTTTGATGCACTCTGACTTTGCCGCGGTACACAGCGGGTCGCCCTCAAACCGTAAAACCTGCATAGGGCCTTTGGCATCCAACGCGGCACGACTGTGCGCCACCGCTTCGGGCGTCATGTGCAGAGCGCCTTGCGTAAAAAAGGGCATCGCGGGTTGAGAGGCAACGGCGGCTAAAACACTGTCGTCTCCGATCAGACTGATCGCAAAGTTACCGGTCAAGCACATGCCAATAACGCCGACGCCTTTACACTTGCCCTCATCGCGTAGGGAACGACAAAGCGATCGAAGCCAGTCGACGATAGGGCTGGAGCGATCACTGGCGAGCAATCGAAACTCCTTTCTGAGGCACAGAGCTCGTACCAGGTTGCCGCCAAACGATGTTTTTCCTATCGGCCCAAAGAGGTGGGGTAAAACAACCTCAAATCCCGCACAAATGAGTCGATCAGCCAGAGCCAGGGTTTCCTGACCAATGCCGGGAAGCTCCTGAATGAGCACCACCGGCGTACCACTGCCCCGTCGGTAGATGTTGTGGCAAATGGCATGGCCCTCTGAGGTTGTGGCCGTAAAGGTCTTTTTTTCAAATGCCGAGATTTGGGGTATTGAGGAGGTCATAGCGTCTCTTGGAGGGCGGCACTCTGAGTGATTGGGGCAGGGGCCGTGCAACGTGGTAACGCAGCGTCTTCATCGTCACTCAATTCAGGCTTTACGCATTTAACAGCGCGAATCACGGACCATAAGGGCCGTCGTCGTTGCCGGCCATTAAGCCCGAACAATCACGTTCATTTTTGTGTAGCCCTTGACGAAGCTTGAAATGTTTCGCGAAGGCTCACCCACTACTTCCACGCGAGAGAATCGCTTTAACATTTCGTCCCATAAGATCTGCAGTTGAAGCTCTGCGAGGCGATTGCCGAAGCAACGGTGAATGCCAAACCCAAACGACACATGATTACGCGCATTTGAACGCTCAAAGTCTAGGGCATTCGGATTGTCAAACTTGCGCTCGTCTCGGTTGCCCGAGACATACCACATGGCAACCTTGTCCCCTTTTTTAATGGTTTTCCCGTGCATTTCGACGTCTTCAAGCGCCGTACGTCGCATGTAGGCAAGAGGGGTCTGCCAGCGGATTATTTCAGCCACTGTGTTAGGGATCAGATCGCGGTTCGCCTTTACTTTGTCCCACTGCTCAGGGAACAAGTGTGACCCGTAAATCGATGCTGACATTGAGTTTCGTGTTGTGTCATTGCCGCCCACAATGAGGAGAAGCAAGTTGCCCAGGTACTCGGTGGCATCCATGTCGCTTGTGTTTTCACCGTTGGCCAGCATCGTAATAAGATCGTGTCCACTACCACCCTTGCGCTGGTGCCAGAGGCCCATGAAGTATTCAACACACTCTGTGAGTTCAGCCCGTCGTTGTTCTTCGCTCTCGACAATGCCGGTTTCGGGGCCAGCAGTCGTCACATCTGACCAGCGCGTGAGCTTGCGACGATCTTCAAAAGGAAAATCGAATAGGGTGGCGAGCATCATAGTTGTGAGCTCGATAGACACTGTGTCGACCCAGTCGAACTCCTCGTCAATGGGGACTGAGTCAAGCACGTATTGGGTTCTTTCTCGAATCAGTTCGGACATTTTGGACAAACTGGGTGAGGCCACAATAGGGGCGACGGTTTGTCTCTGGACATCGTGTTTGGGCTGATCCATAGCGATAAACATAGGCAATGGAAAGTCTTCCGCCGGGTTGGGAAGCACAATTGCAGGCTCCGAAGAGAATCGCTTGTGGTCTGTGTCAATCGCCATAATGTCTTCATGACGCGTTACAGACCAATAACCGCCAACAGGCTCCATGTCGTCCGGCCGCTCGGGAGACATCCAACCTTCTTTACAGAAGTGCAGCGGATCTTCATTTCTGAGGCGCTCAAAAATAGACCACATCTCTTGTGTGGGCCATCGCAACGGGTCCGATGGATCTAACTCTGCCAGCGGCGTGCTGTACGCATAGTCGTGGCCGGGTAACTTAGCCGTTTTAATTGCTTGATTCATGAGTATCTCCTGACCGTGTTGCGAGCGTTTTACAAAGCTCTCCGCCCATTTCTTATATTTTTTTGTCGTGCCATTACCGGACCCAACAATAGGCGATAGCGCGCGACAGTCAACCTTTTGATGCAGAAATTAAGAGACGCTAGTGCGTTAACTTCCTGCGAAGTCGAAGGTATCGATCACTACGTCAACGGTCATCGCCAGACAACCAGCGCGCTCGAGGTTACTGAACCCTTGCGCCGATGTTTTGAACATATGAGGAGTCATTAGCAGCAAATTTTTAAGTGATTGGTGTTCAAGCTCAACGTTGAACGTTAGTTGCTCGCTTGACAACCGGTTCAGCTCGGAAGGATGGATATTTGCGCTGGGCACTTGGTGAACTTGCTCGTAGATCAGTGTCCGAAGCTCAATCAGGTGCTGTGGCGCAGGCGTGACTCGAATGAGTCGCCCACCCGGCGCAAGTATGCGCTCAAATGAGGTGTAGTCAGGGAAGCCGAACATGTCGAGTACAACATCGACACTTGAATCGGCGAGCGGAATATTTTTATTGCTCGCAACCATCCAGGTGCCGTGGCAGCGTCGAGCAGCGCGTTGCACGGCCCATTTTGAAATATCAAAACCGATGATATTTAGCGGGTCTCGGTGGTGCTCAGTGAGATAGTGCAGATAGTATCCTTCGCCACACCCCGCGTCTAAAACTGTTACTGGCGACTTTTCAGCTGGCGACTTTGCGGCTTGCGACACACTGTGCATCACGGATTTGGCAATCGGCTCGTAGAAACCCGCCGATAAAAACGACTGTCTAGCCGATACCATGTCCTTGGAGTCACCCGGATTCAGAGAGCGTTTGTGCTGAACACTGAGTAAATTGGCATATCCCTGCTTGCCAATGTCATATCGGTGGTCGTTCTCGCAGATGAGCGAGCCGTCCTCCAGTACTAATGGCATTGCGTCCAAGGGGCAACGCAAAGCCGGATGGGTTAGAAACGCCATATTAAGTCTAGACCCTCGCAGTGCCTTAAGTGCGCTGCCACGGCCGGTATGATGTGTCGCTCAGTGCGAGCACGCCTTGGCGCACTGCCATCGAGTGTCATGACGGACTCAGCTGACCTGTTGCACTTCGAAGAATATTGACGCCGCAAAGTGAGGCAACGATCAGTGAGATGCCAATGAGTGCCTCGGCCATACTGACGCCAAAGGCTATTTCGGGCGTGTAAGAGCAGATGTTTCTAACTTCAAAGAGTGACGGAAACCAGCGATCCACCGCAAACCAGTTGGGCATGCCTAGGGAGAATTCACAGCTGCCATCACCTCGAAAGTTTTCAATTTCGTAGAGATAGAACGAACGCTCTCCGAGGCCTACCGCACATAGGAGCAACGCGGAGTTTCCGGCGGCATAGAGTCCTCGCGTGTGCGGTAGTACGGCCATCAAGAGACCCACGAGGGCAATGGCCACGACCCATAAGCGCGCCTGAATACAGACTTGACAGGGTTCTTCACTGAGTGCGTACTGCCAGTAAAGCGCGGCGGCAAAAAGACTGGTACCTAATAGGGCCACACCCCACCAAAAGCCCTTGTTCTCAAGGAACAAGGTCAGACGATTAAGGTGGCGCACAGTGTTCTCCCCAGCAAGACTTCAACACATTATCGCAAGCGTTCGGCGACGCCCATCATCACGCTGGCGGCCGACTGCCCTGCCTCCTTTGCCGACAAGTTTTTCGCCAACTGCTCAAGCTTTCGCGCAGCTCGCCAATTGGACTCGCCTGCATCGAAGGTTTTCGAGACGCTCTTGAGCAGCTGAGATGCATCAGCGATGGTGTCAGCGGATTCTGGTGTCTTGCGAGCCATTTGATCAAGAAGCGCTAATGCCACCGTCGGATGGTCCGGCCATTCGACTGGAAATTGCTGCTGCGGATTAAATACGCCGTTGACGTCGGCAAGGCCTGCCGCAGCAATCTCGTTAGCGGTGATGTGCTCGCTGGCATCCAGCGAGAGGACATCAAGACCGCGAATGATTTCTGTGCCGTAAATATAGTTACCGTACCAGTAGGTGGACCAGAATCCGCCCGTGACGAGCTCTTCGTCATCAATGGGGCCGCGATCAAAATAGGCAATTTCCATCGGATTTGTGGAGTCCGTAAAGTCGATGACTGAAATACCGCCTTGGTACCACGCCTGCACGAAAATATCGCGCCCTGGGACCGGTACGATCGATCCGTTATGCGCCACGCAGTTTTCAAATTCACGCTGTGGTGCTGGCATTTTAAAGTGACTTCGGTGCTCGAGTTTGCCTTCGACGATGTCATAAATGGCATCGGCACCCCAATTGAGTGGGTCGAATGCGCGGCATCGCGCTCGACCGCCGCCACCCCATTCATCAGTGAAGACGATCTTAGTGCCGTCATTATTGAACGTGGCGGAGTGCCAGTAGGCGAAGCCAGGGTCCGCGACGGCATCAATGCGCTGCGGGTCCAGCGGATCACTAATATCAAATAGAATTCCGTTACCAGAGCACGCGCCCGCTGCAATGTTTTTGGACGGGAATACGGTGATGTCGTGGCACTGGTCTGTTGGACGCGTCTCTTGGGTCTCATTGCCGTGGTCGCCGCCACGCCACAAACCTGCTAGCGCCCCAGTTTCCTCATCTGCAAAAACGGTTGGGCTGTGCACGATCCGTGCAGAAGCCGGGTCGTCGACTGGAATTTCGATCACATCAATTCTGAAGAGCGCTGTTCTTGGATCACCGGGGGAGTCGTCAAAGCAGGTTTCCATTTCATCGCGTTCACGAATACTCGACGTGCCTGAGTTGTAGACCACGATTTTCCCATCGTCCCCTGGACCCGAGACTACGGAGTGGGTGTGCGATCCTCGGCAGGTTTGAACAGCCCCAACTTGAACGGGACTCTCTAAATCACTGATATCGAAAATACGCAGTCCGCGGAAGCGTTCGTCACTCACGTCCTCTGAAATCCCCTGAAGACCACAGTCTAAGCGGCCACGGGTTTCTTGTGCTGACATGATGAGTAAGTTTCCGACGATGCTCACATCGCCTTGTCCGCCAGGACAGACAACTGAACTCAAGAGTTCCGGGATGCCATCATCCTGAAGATCATAAACGTTGAAGCCGTGATAGCTTCCCGCGACAAGTGTATTGCCGGCAAAGGCCATGTCGGTGTTGGAGAAGCTCAGCAGCGGTGATCGCTTTCTCTTGCCGCCTTCAATGGGCGATTTCTTCTTATCTTGTGCCTCGTCGCTCTCTTCTTTTTCAGGACTTGCCTTCGCTAGCTCCCCAGGGTTATTCGGATCGACAAACCCTGCAGGCTTACTGAGCGAGGCGACCAGTGTCATATTTTTGATGGCGATTCCTGCGTCCGTGAGACCCGCTTTTAAGTTGGCGCGCGGGTCGTCAGATAGGGTCACAAGCAAAGCGTTCATTCGTTCGATTTCGACCATTTGGTCGTTCTTAATGTCACCGACAAAATCGTAAAGCAACGGATCGTAGGCGGAGCCCGGCTGATCGAGTAGGTCCTTGACCATGTCGACCGCGCCTTCGTGGTGACGGATCATGAGCGAGAGGAACTGCCGATCGAAGTTGACTGACTCTGCGCCAGCAAGTTCAGTCATCTGTGCGTCACTCGCCATCCCCATGTCCATCTTATGGTGGGCACTCAGCATGTGGTGGGCGTGGGCCATCGGCGCCTCACCCCGGTCGGTTAGCCAGCTTTGCATGAAGTCAATTTCGTCACTTTGCGATGATTTTATTCGACCGGCAATGTCGACCAGTTCGGGTCGATTGGTACGTACCTCCACCAGCTGCGCCATTTCGAGCGCTTGAGCATGGTGTGGAATCATCATTTGCATGAAGTGCGTGTCAGCAGGGGAGTAGCTGGTGTCGGTGATCCGAACCGCCTCCTCAGCTGACAATACTTGTCCCGCCTCTCCGGGCGCTCCGGGCTGAACAATGGGCGCGCTGGACACGCCACTGACAAACAGAGCACTCGAGAGTGCCAAGAAGAGGGGCAATGCATTAGGTTGAAGTTGAAGCATGATCAATATTCTCCGGTCCACACAGGTTTACTCGAGCGTCGGACAGGACTTGACGGTAGTCCGCGCTCAAAGCACGCTCAAAACGCACTGAACGAATGTAGCGTAATTCAGAGGCGTTAACATATCGCAAAGTACGCAGGGATTGAACGCGCAAAAGCATCTAATTGCGATGTCTTAGCGGGGACTGTGCCCGCTGTGCTTAAACGGCGCAGGGCTTGCCCAGGTATCGGACATTAATCACCCCCTCAACCGCGCAAATTTGGTCGAGCACCTGAGCACTCGGCGCAGTGTTTAAGTCAATTAAGTTGTAAGCGATGTCCCCGCGGCTTTTGTTAAGAAGGTCTGCAACGTTCAGATTTGCATCGCCGAGAACATTTAAAATAAGGCTGAGGGTTCCGGGGGCGTTACGGTTGGTGACTGTAAGCCTCGAGTCCGTGGTTCGCTCCAGTTCAATCGCAGGGAAGTTAACGGCGTTTTTAATGTTCCCGTGATCTAAAAAAGCCTTGATCTGATCTGCAGCCATAATGGCGCAATTTTCTTCAGCCTCGGCTGTACTGGCCCCAATGTGCGGCATTAAAATTGTGTCTTGTCTGTTGCGCAGTAGCGGATGTGGAAAGTCGGTCACGTAGGTGCGTAGGGTGTTGCTCTCGAGCGCATTCACAATGGCCGGCGTGTCGACAATTTGCTCCCGCGCAAAATTAAGGAGACAGGCGTCCTTTTTGAAGTAAGACAACGTGTCGGCATTGATAATGCCGCGGGTGCTCTCAAGCACTGGGATGTGTAACGAGACATAGTCTGACTGGGAAAAAAGTGACTGCATGTTATCCATTTTCCGAACGGAGCTGGGCAATCGCCAGGCCGCTTCGATGGATATTGCTGGGTCGTAACCGACAACGTCCATGCCAAGATCAAGCCCGAGACGAGCGATGAGACTGCCAATGGCTCCAAGGCCCAAGACGCCGAGCGTCTTGCCCTGCAGTTCTGATCCCGCAAACTGCTTCTTTTTGGCCTCCATCAATGGGCCCATGTCTTCAGCACTGATCGTAGGCGCGAGTTCGTTGATGAAGCGCATACCGCCCACGATATCTCTAGAGGCCAACAACATACCGGCCGCCACGAGCTCTTTGACTGCGTTGGCATTGGCTCCGGGCGTGTTAAAAACGACGACGCCACGATCGGTGCAGGCATCGATGGGTATATTGTTGACGCCGGCACCGGCTCTTGCAATCGCGGTCACTGACGGGCCGATATCTGACGTTGAAAGCTTGTAGCTCCTCAGCAAAAGGGCATCAGGAGCGCCCATGTCACTGCTGACCTCAAAACAATTTCGGCTGAGTCGATCAAGCCCTTTGGATGAAATTGCGTTGTACGTTCGAACTTTGTACATGTCTCTCCCGTTTTAATACTGAGTCATGAATGCCACAAGTGAATTTGGCGCGTTGACGCCATCCGTCACGCACGGTTTGCGGCGAGCGGTATACGTTGTTTTTTAAAAGGCGTTTCCGACTAAAAAAAAGGGGAGCCATGCTCCCCTTTTAAAGTCTTTAAAGCGCCGAATTACAGTAGGGGCGCAATCACCAGACTAACGATCGCCATTACATTGATCAAAATATTCATGGAAGGGCCTGACGTGTCTTTGAAGGGGTCGCCGACGGTATCGCCTACAACAACGGCTGAGTGCGTGTCTGAACCCTTACCACCGAGATTACCCTTCTCGACGTACTTCTTTGCATTGTCCCAAGCACCGCCTGCGTTCGCCATCATCAATGCCATCAAAACGCAACCCAGCAAGGCCCCGGCCAACATGCCGCCCAAGGCCGCAGCGCCCAACAAGAAGCCAACCGCCACGGGTGCCGCGACTGCAATGACGCCCGGAAGAACCATGCGCTTGAGTGCGGCAGTCGTCGCGATATCAACACAGCGCGCGTTGTCGGGATCAGCCGTACCTTCAAGCAGTCCGGGTATTTCTCTGAACTGACGTCGGATTTCGTTAATCATATCAAACGCAGCCTCACCGACAGCCGTCATGGTGATTGCCGCGATCAGGAAGGGAATGGTTCCACCGATAAACATGCCCACCAGAACGATTGGGTCTGACAACTCGAGCGAGAATCCTGGGTTGTTAGAGGACACGGTTTCAACAAAAGCGGCGATGATCGCCAGCGCAGCCAGAGCCGCGGCACCAATCGCAAAGCCTTTTCCAATCGCGGCTGTGGTGTTTCCAACCTCGTCGAGTCCGTCTGTGATTTCGCGTGTTTCTTCGCCCATGCCCGCCATTTCAGCAATACCACCGGCGTTATCGGCAACCGGACCGTAAGCGTCGATCGCCATGGTGATACCGACTGTTGCTAACATACCAACAGCGGCGATACCTACACCGTACAGTCCGGCCAGTTGCGTGGACGCGAAAATGATTGCTGCCAATACAAAGACAGGTAAGACGACGGACTGCATGCCCACCGCAAGACCTGTGATCATGACCGTTGCAGGACCCGTTTCGCCTGAAGCGGCAATTGTTCTGACGGGTGCGCCGCCTGTGTAGTATTCGGTGATCAGTCCGATCGCCACGCCACCGACTGCACCAGCGATGACAGCAAACCAAACCGAGAGATCAACGCCGAGGTGCTGGACTACGAAGTAAGCCAGCAGACCGAAGATGATGGGGGCTGCAAACGTGCCGTACCGAAGAGCCGTCGCAGGCGCAGCAGAAGCCGCTGACTTGACGATTAAGATGCCAACGACTGACGACAGCAAACCGACTGAAGCCAATGCCAGTGGCAAAAACATTAACCCGGCTTGTGACTCAATGGCCATTGTGGAGGCGATTGCCATACAAGCGATCATCGAACCGCAGTAGCTCTCGAAGATATCAGAACCCATGCCGGCAATGTCGCCCACGTTGTCGCCCACGTTATCTGCAATCACACCGGGGTTGCGGGGATCATCTTCTGGAATACCTGCTTCGATCTTGCCGACCAAATCGGCACCAACGTCTGCACTCTTGGTGAAGATTCCACCACCAACACGAGAGAATAAAGCAACAACCGAGGCGCCCATTCCAAATCCGTGAATCGCATGAGCCGTACTAGGGTCACCACCGAAGTAGAAATAGAGGCTTCCGAGTCCAATGAGGCCCAGTGACGCAACACATAGCCCCATGATGGAACCGCCGTAGAACGCAACTGACAGTGCACTCGCCGCGCCTTCTGTGTTTGCCGCGATGGCTGTTCGGACGTTTGCCTTTGTTGCCGCGTACATGCCTAGCCAGCCTGCAAGCGCCGATGACGATGCGCCGACCACAAACGACAGCGCTGTATCGTTTCCAAGGTCTGACACCAAGATAAGACCCAGCAATACAACCGCAAAACCCGCAAGATAGGTGTACTCTCGCTTCATGAACACCATCGCACCTAAGTGGATTTGTTCACCGATTTTCCGCACCTTGCCTTCTGGCACCTCGCGACGAGACATCACCGTGTAAATAAAGAATGCGATCGCAAGACCGACAATTCCCAGTAAAGGCGGTGCTGAATACAGTTGTTCAAGCATTTGGTAGTTCTCCAGAGTTGAAAAAGTAGCGCGAGTGCTGTGCGTGCGGAAAAAATCAGGGGCGGATTATCAGGTAAGCCGCGATATTGGGTCAAGTGATTTGAAAAACCCATGAGCGCATAAAGGATCGCATTAAATGAGGGCTTCACTTTCGGGCAATGCGTTGAGGCTAATGTTTTGAGCGTGAGGTTTTGAGGGTTCGAATTTTTTTCGATCGGGTCAGGCTCGATTTCGCAGTTTACTCGACGTTGCGGTGAGTCTGGCCGCTTTTAAATCGCGTACTTACGGTACGATGCACTTAATCACTATTTAACGTTTCTTATCTCAAGGACTCTTGTGCTCATTCGAAATGCTACGAAAGACGATGCAGGGCAGATTTCAGCGCTCAACGACGTGTTTGTGGCTGTGACCAGTCCCATGAATGAGGCCCGATTTCTGTACTTGCTGGGGTTAAGTGGGTATTGCCTCGTCGCCGAAGTTGAGTCGACTGTTATTGGGTTTGTGATTGCCATGCGCAGCGGAGTGCCTTATGACAATGACAATTATCGTTGGTTTGACACGCGCTTGAGTGACATGGTCTACGTGGATCGCATCGTTCTGGCCAGTGATACCCGCAGTCAAGGAATTGCGGCCCAATTGTATGACTGCGTTGGTGCGCTCGCGATCGCCGATGGTTGTTGTGTCATGACCGCTGAGATGGACGTGGATCCGCCCAATGCGCACTCGTTGCACTTTCACGCAAAACGCGGATTTGTTGAAAAAGGGCAGCGTGTTTTAGCGGGTGGGAAGACGGTTTCTATGCAATTCTGTCCAATTAAGTAGGGTGATGATTCCTGATCTGGTTGCTCTGGCTCGCGTACACAGCACAACACTCACAGACCTTTGGACTTTTAATGCGACTTTTTCTTATTTCTCTTTATTCATGCGTCATTATGCTCGTTAGCGCAACCGCATCGGCAATCGAAGAGCCGTCCTACAGCGTTGTCAAGTCGTGGGATGAGCCGTCTGTTGAGATTCGCGATTATGACGCGCGAATTTTGGCTGTGACGAAAATGGGGCAGGGCGCTAATGCAGGGTTCGGAGTGCTGGCGGGCTATATTTTTGGCGGTAATGAAACAGAGCAGGAAATCGCTATGACCGCGCCGGTTCAGCGAACAATGCCGACCCAAGCGAGCGAGGAAATGGCCTTCGTCATACCGAGTGAGTTCGCAATGGACGAGTTACCAAAACCCAATGATGACAGGGTGGCGTTTCGCGAAGAGCCTGCGTATCGCGCAGCAGCTATCCGGTTTAGTGGTTGGGTCAGTGACAAAAAAGCGGAGCAATACTGGCAAACGTTATCCAGCTTTCTCGCCTCAAAAGGGATTCAGCCACTCGGAGACCCCACGTTAAATCAGTACAACCCGCCGTGGACGCCACCTTTTATGCGACGCAACGAAATTATTGTAGCCGTCGCGTACTAAGCGAGCGCCGTCAGTAGCCTTTGGTGGGCTCATAGACGTCGACCAAGGGCTTTCCCTCGATAAACCGCGACAGATTGTTCGTCATGGCTTGGCCCACCAAGCGCGTCATGGTCGGGGCTGCCGTATGCGAGGTAACGTAGGCGTTGGACTCAAGCCAGTAGGGGTGTGACTCTGGCAATGGCTCCTGATCAAAGACGTCCAGAACTGCGGCCTTCACTTGTCTTTTCTTTAAAGCATCGAGTAGTGCCTCGTCGTCGATGGCATTTCCGCGACCAATATTGACGATAATACTGCCCTTGGGGAGAGTGGAAAGACTGACACTGTTTATCAGATGGGTCGTATGGTCGGTTTTAGGAAGTACTGATACGACGTAGTCGAGATCGTTAAAAAACTCAAGGTCACGAGCGGTATAACATTGAGCAAAACCGGGTACCGAGCGACCGTCCGAATTAAGGCCCTTGCACCGAATACCAAATTGCCCTGCCACTTGTGCAACCGCCTGTCCTATGCTGCCAGTGCCTAGGATCCCCATTGTCTTACCGAGAACGCCGGGTTCTGGCGAACTGTCCCATTTTGAGGTCGTGGCCCGCGTTATGACGCGACGTTCGATCGAGAGAATCCAGCCCATGACAAATTCCGACATGGCCTGACCAAAAACGTGTTTAAGCGGCGTGACGACAACGTGACCAGGTATCTGTGATGCGAGTGCATCGACGCCAGCCCATGTACTTTGAATCCACTCTAACTTTGGGCAACGGTCCACCCATCGCGCCGCGTCTTGAGGCGCGCCCACCAGTACACGCACCGATTCAAGTCGGGTATCACTCGCCAGGGGCGCTTGTGGCTCGAGTCGCAGCGCCTTTAAACGTCCTGTGGTCAACTCCATAACGTACTGAGGCCACTCTTCGTGTGGCTCTGCGATCAGCAGTATCTCGGGATTCATTGACATATCTCTGCACCGTTGAGAAGTAGAGCATGGTATACTTTGGACTCGCTGGGGACCATTTAAACAAAAGCGCGCTTGCGCGCTTTTGTGTCATTGTTTTTGTTATGGATCCAGCCTTCAGTTCACCGCGTAAGGCTGTGGCATTCGCTAAAAAGCAAAGGTCTCATGGATACGATCCGCCAAGAGTGGTTCTCAAATATTCGAAACGATGTTCTGGCAGGACTCGTTGTTGCGTTGGCGCTTATTCCTGAGGCCATTGCTTTTTCAATCATCGCCGGGGTCGATCCCAAAGTCGGACTTTATGCGTCGTTTTCGATCGCTGTCATCATAGCGTTTACCGGAGGTCGTCCTGGCATGATCTCAGCGGCGACCGGTGCGATGGCACTGCTGATGGTGACGTTGGTCAAAGACCATGGCCTTCAATATTTGTTCGCCGCCACGGTGCTCACAGGCGTTCTGCAGATCATTGCGGGATGGGTTCGTCTCGGTGAGTTGATGCGTTTCGTATCGCGTTCGGTGGTGACAGGGTTTGTCAATGCATTGGCTATCTTGATTTTTATGGCGCAGCTGCCCGAATTGACCAACGTCGGTTGGGAGGTCTACGTCATGACCGCCGCGGGGCTTACTATTATTTACGGGTTGCCGCGACTCACAACCGCGATCCCTTCACCGCTCATTACCATCGTGTTTCTGACGCTTGTGGCCATTGTCATGGATTTGGATATACGAACAGTCGGAGACATGGGTGATCTGCCGGACAGTCTGCCGAACTTTTTTATGCCTGACGTTCCCATGACCTGGGAGACCTTAGAAATCATTTTTCCCTACTCGGCAACGCTGATGGTGGTCGGTCTTCTGGAGTCGCTGATGACGGCGACGATTGTGGATGACTTGACGGACACGCAGAGTGATAAGAATCGCGAATGCGTCGGTCAAGGTGTTGCCAATGTGGCGACAGGCTTCATGGGTGGAATGGCCGGATGCGCCATGATCGGACAGTCGGTTATCAACGTGAAATCGGGTGGAAGGGGCCGTCTATCGACACTGGTGGCGGGCCTGCTCTTGTTGGTCATGGTGGTTTTTGCAGGTGACTGGGTGAGTCAGATCCCTATGGCCGCATTGGTTGCAGTGATGATCATGGTATCCATAGGAACATTTAACTGGGATTCGATCAGAAATTTGAAGACCCACCCCAAGAGCTCGAGTGTCGTGATGCTCTCCACCGTGTTTGTAACGGTTGCGACGCATGATTTAGCCCAAGGCGTTTTGACGGGTGTTCTGCTGTCTGGTTTTTTCTTTGCCCAAAAAGTGGGTCGTATTTT
>ENA-UZXB01005594-UZXB01005594.1-metagenome-genome-assembly--contig:-Day-2-1m-contig-5594_pt1 | contig 14117 bp, 17 predicted proteins | sample MGYA00260339_ERZ794899 | MGnify/ENA metagenome assembly ERZ794899 | reverse complement strand
ATAGCTCAGTTGGTTAGAGCAGTCGACTCATAATCGATTGGTCCCAGGTTCAAGTCCTGGTGGGCCCACCAAGTTTAAGTCAATGATAAATATTATTTTTTCTGTTGTTTGTCGGTAGTAATGTGATGTTAATAATGTCTTTTTTCTCCGTGTCACCCATAGGTCACCCGTAATCGGCTTGTCTGTCGGTTTTTGTCTTTATTTTAAGTGTTTTTATGCCGGGGTGCGGCTGTATCTCGAACTCTCCATCAAGTCTTGATGTGACATATATTCTAGAACAATACTATACTTGTATCCAAACACCAAAATTACTCAAAACGGGAAATTCATGTTCAAACAGACAACACTACTAATACTGTTTTTATTATCTTCATCCCTCGCTGTTGCAGACTGCCCTGATTTTCTAGATCACGATCTTAAAAAGCTTCACTCAAATGAAACCATCAATTTGTGTGAGGCAGCTTTTGAAAAAACTCTGCTAATCATTAACACAGCGAGTTACTGTGGCTACACAAAACAGTTTGAAGGCCTAGAGTCATTGCATCAGAAATATCATGGTCAAGGATTATTCTTGATTGGATTTGCCAGTAATGATTTTAATCAGGAAGCCTCAACTGAAAAAGAAGCATCTCGAGTATGCCGCTTAAACTATGGTGTAACTTTCATGATGATTGCCCCAAGCTCTGTCAAGGGACGAACAGCTAACCCCGTATTTACAGAGCTCAACAAGAAGACAGAAGAGCCAAATTGGAATTTCAACAAGTATCTAGTGAGTTATGATAGAAATAATGTGACCCACTTCCCTAGCCATATTACTCCGGATTCGGACGAATTAACAACAGCTATTGAGACCGCATTATCAAATGTACGGGGTTCACATTAACGGGGTAAAAACGTGAGAGAGAAAATCCACCTCGCAGTTATTGGCTCTGGTATAAGCGGACTGACGGTAGCTCGTGAAATTGCTATGTGGTTGGGCGAAAACGCTGTTACAGTTTTTGAAAAAGCAGATAGGCCCGGCGGTAGAATGGCAAGCAAAGTAATTAACGGTGCTGACTTTGATTATGGAGCACAATTTTTCACTGTAAAGACGGCATCGTTACAAGCATTAATTGACGAAATGAGAGCGCAGAGAGTCGTTGATACTTGGTGTGGTCGCTTTATAGAGTTTGATCACAAGACAGTCTGTTCAGAACGAAATTGGGATGACAACTATCCTCATTATGTTGGTACACCAAATATGGCTGCAATCCCAGAATGGTTGGCTAAGCCTCTTAAAATCCATTACGAAACACCAGTGACCAAGATTGTAAAAAAAACAAAAGGATGGCAGCTACACTCTAATAAAACCACACTAGGGATCTTTGACTGGCTTGTCATAGCTATCCCTCCCGAGCAAGCACGTGCATTATTACCTCCCAGTCATCAATTCCAGACAACTTTATCCAGTATAAAAATGCAGCCTTGTTTTACACTCCGAGCAGCACTCAGTGAGGATATAGACTTTGGCTTTATTGCAGCGTTGGTTCGCAACCATGATATAAGCTGGATATCTAAAAACAGTAGCAAACGCAACAGGATTGCTGAACCGTCAGTAATCGTCCACTCCACTAACAAGTGGGCACAATTTCATCTCAACGATGATTTAGAGCAAATAAAGCATCATTTATTGGAGTGTTTGCAAGGTATAACTAGAATTGAACAAGAATCAATAAAATCTAGTGATGTTAAAAGATGGCTATTTGCCAATGCTCCCAGATATTCTGGGAGTAATCATCTTATAGACTATCAATCAGCAATTGCTGTCTGTGGTGATGCGTTGGTTCACGGCCGTATCGAAGCCGCATACAAAAGTGCACAGCACTTAGTTTCAGATCTCACAAGTGAGTTCGAAGAGAAAGGTATTTTTGCTCATCGACCTATGGCTGGTAATTCGAAAAAGATATAACTAAAAGTGAAAGTAGAGAACATTGCCATATCCGTACCTGTTGGTATATGTAATGCCTATAAGCAATCCAAGCTTCTAGTTTTAGGTGAATATTTTTGCCCTGCTCTCTGGAAGGAGATCATCTGTTTAAGATAGATTTTCACAAGCTCTTAGTGAAATAGAGAAAGTTTTCATAATCTGATTTTTTATTCTAACCGGCACAACCAATAATACTCATTTAAATTCACTTCTTTTGTATGCATGCTGGTACTGTGACTATGGAGTATTTTGGTGTGCCAGCTTGGGGGGGCATGAATCGAGAAAAGACTTCACACTTAAATATGAGAACTCGAGTTATTAACTAGGTGATTATTAAACTTGGATCACCTCTCTTCTAGCATATTACATGGTTATTATAGCTATGCCTGTTGCACAGTTCGAAAGAGTGTCATTTTCTAAAGCTGGATGACATAGGTACATTCAATACATCTAGGAGCTTATGTAACTACACAATTCCTTGTTAATGATGTAAAAAAGTAACTCTTATGCGGGGTCTTGGGATATGAAATACGCACCGTTAACCACAGCAAAAATACCTTATACCGGTTCTGTGAGTATTTCTTTTAGTATTCTGACATGGGGTAGACGGATAAATCTTTCGTAAGTGGTGGGCTTACTGCATTTTATTCGAGTACCAATCAACGTAGAGGAAACATCTAAAGGCTTCTACTTGTTTTTGTGCCCTTTTTTTGAATCTTCCTCTATTCTTTGTTCATTCTGACGAAACTCAATGATTGTCAACCCCAGACCGATCACCATAAGTACAAACACTCCTATGGCTATGATGAACAAGTTTTCTGAAATCATTGCTTTCCTTTTTTGGATATGATGCTTGAGAGTTTAAAATAAATTCCAAAAGCTAGGATTGATGGAACCCATATTGCAGTAAACAATCCTTCTGTTTTGAAACCTTCGAACCATAGCAGTCCAGATACTGCGAATGAAACACCCACAGCGAGGAGTATAAATAAGTCAGATATTTTGAACATTTAAGACCTTTCTGATTAAATCAACATTACGTTACATTACATTACATCTTTTTCGAGTGTTAGACAAATGTTTACTCTAACTCCTCATAGAAACCTATCGCAGCTATTAATAAGCCAGCGATTGTGAATGCTGCGGGCGTCCGAAGGCCAACAACACCGAATATATCTATCATTGACGGAACGAGATCTGTAAACCCAAGTGCTAACCATAAAAAAAATGGGAGGAACATCGCGACGCCTAACCAAGCTATTATTCGCTTCATTGTCCTACTGAGGCCTTATTAGCTAGTAATGATTGCTCTTTTGCATTTATAAGACTTTTGGTCATCACTTAAATTCTCTTTACTTCTATCATTATAAGGTGCGATTTATTGAATACACAAAGGTACCACAAAATAACAAAAACTCTATGTCAGCCTGACAGAATAGTGAGCAGTTGTTCGAAAAAGAGGCGAGAACCAGCACCTGCTCGCATTGCTATTCTTTCGGCTCCTCACCTAGCTAGACTCGGAACCGAAATAAAACAACCGATAAGGGAGTTTAGAGTCTTTTAGTATTTCATACCCTCAGCATCCATCATGACAGACATGTGCTGACTTGCCACTTTAAGACCGCCTTCGTGTGCATGCCAGCTGACTGAACCATCGCCATTAGCATCCGCGCCCTCTATAGCAGCTTGTGTCAGTTCTGCCATTTTAGCGGCGTGAGGTGCAGCTTGTTCTGGTGAGGTCGAGATGAGTACGCCTTGGGCTGCATACAATGCCATTCTGCTGCGCGCAATGGAGTTGCCTAATGAGGTGACAACATGATCTGTGTGTGTTTTAACTGCTTGTGAAGCACCATCAGATTTGCTGGCAATGGTGGTATGTTTAATAGCGCCGTTGGCTGCTTTAATTAGCCCATAGCCCACACCTGGACCTGATGCTTCGTATGAAGTATCGATGGCATGGCGGACGTGTCTTGCATGCAATTTCATTGCAGATAGGTCATTTGAGGATTTGGCTGCTAGGGCCGCGTGTGCTGCTGCAATTTCTCCTTCTTTCATGGCGACTGGAAGAAGCCCATGATTGGATGGTGTGTCATTCCAATGGGTCATTACATGCCCGATGTGTGCATGTGCTGCGTTCACTGACTGTTCTGCTAATGCATGGGTATTGAGTGCCATGCCGAGAATCATTACGGGTGCGATTCTAAAGATAATTTTTTTCATTTTGATGCTCCTGACTTTGTTTGATTACAACGTTGTGCGAATATACTACACCACCTAAGACAACAACCGATTCGAATTTATCCCGAAATGATAAATTGATGATAATTCTTTCTCCTTTTTTCGGAATAACTACTAAAGTAAAGACATATAAATTCAGCTATCCATGCACGCGGGTACTTACATAGCTACACCAAGATGACAGTCCCCCCGCTCCTTGTCAAACAGTTGAGATACCTTTTCCCTTTTCACAATTTGATCACACTAGAGCGTATCTTGTGTGGTGTATTCAATGGATAAAGGTTTCAATGAAATTTCAGGCCTTCATACACAGATCGAATGGTTATGAGGGTTGTGCCTGTAGCTCCGTTGGATGGATAACTGCTTAAGTGATTTTTCTGGTGTCACAACATCATCATATGACACAGCAGTAGCAACAATTACGATATCAAACGGTTGCTTAGCAGTTGCTGCGATAATGGCTTTTTCTGTAGCGCCCTCATCTTGATAATTGAGGCTATGTGATAACACGTTTGCGTTATCAAACGCTTGTTCTCAACATGAAAAAGCATAGATAACGGCTTCTGGATATTGCACTGCGAAATGCTTTGTAAAGGCGTTACCCAAAGAACCCGAACTTCCAAAAACAGCAATATTGCTCACTTCCATGCCAAACCTAATAATGATTTGTGTTTTAGTCTGTCAAACAGAAGACATGAAAATTTCATTAGTTATAGTAAGTTAGTCATTAAAGTCATTTAATGTTGAACAAGACGATAGAAAAGTTGTCAAAGTCATTCAAATAATAGACTGGGATGTGTATGCGTAACCTACAAAACCAATTTGAGAATAGACAAGCATTAGTAAACTATGTTCAAAAGCTGGCACCATGGGCTGAAGGTGATGCATCTGAAATTAAGGGTGGACTCAGTCAAGGGCTAGAAAAATTACAAGCAATCGATCCCATTAATTATGGCAATACCAGAAATTTTTCTGATGGAAAAATTACTCGACTGTCACCTTATGTTCATCATGGCATCATTGACCTAAATCAAATCAGAAATGAGGCATTGAGACACTGTAGTCAACCAGAACAAATCATAAAGTTTGTGCAGGAACTAGCCTGGAGAGACTTTTGGCAGCGTGTTGCAGAACATCATCCAGAATGGGTTTGGAAAGATGTTGAGCCGTATAAAACTGGCTTTAAGCCACAAGATTATGCAGAGATATTACCAGATGATATTACGTCAGCCAATACGGGTATTGCCTGTATTGACAGGTTTATCGAAGATCTAATCAATACAGGTTATCTCCATAACCATACCCGTATGTACATAGCAAGCTATATCGTTCACTTCAGAAGAATTAAATGGCAAGCAGGCGCTAAATGGTTTCTCAGTCATTTACTCGACGGTGATGAAGCTAGTAATAATTTGTCTTGGCAATGGGTTGCCAGCACTTTTAGTAATAAGCCTTACATCTTTAATCTGGAAAACGTTGACAAGTATTTTGGTATGCAAGTAGATATGTCATCAGAACATAATGCTATCTTAGATGCCAGCTATCAGCAATTAACCGAACTTTTATTTCCAAATCTAGTTGAGAGAGATAGACATGATTGACACAATTATTTGGTTACACGATAAGGGGTTGAGTATAAGTCACCCATTATTTGAACTTCCTAATGCTGGCACCCCATGTTTTTTTATCTGGGATGATGGTTATTTCAAACAGCGTGCTTATAGTCTGAAAAGGCTGGTATTTATATACGAATCGCTGTGTGAAATGCCAATACAGATAGTGCAGGGTAATACTCTAGAAATCTTTACGGAGATGCGACCACAAAAAATCATTACACCTTATACAGCCGATACCGAAATAAATCATCTCATCAAGCAACTGGCAAAAGGTGTTGCAGTCGAAACAATAAGGAGTAAACCCTTTTCTATGACACCAAACTCTGATGTAAAACGTTTCTTTAAATATTGGAGCAAAGCCAAGAAAACAGCGCTGTTAGAAGATGCAGGTAAAAACTTATGAATGACGACAAAACAAAAGATATTAATGTAGACTCTAGAGACACAATCCACCATATAGCTGTTCAGGTAAATGATGTAAGCAAAGCAGTAGATTGGTATACGAAGTATTACACCTGTAAAATACAATACCAAGATAAAAGCTGGGCGATGTTAGACTTTGCCAATATATCATTGGCACTCGTGTTACCAGAACAACACCCACAACACTTTGCGATTGTCAGCGATGATATCTCAAGCTATGGCAATGCAGTGCCACACCGTGATGGCACTAGCTCAGTCTACATTAAAGACATTGATGGTAATCATGTTGAAATGATGACATTACCCACCGAAACGATTGAAAACCAGTCAGGGCTGACATAAACAAGTTATGGACCTGTTCGGGCAAGCGGAACAACACACAATTAACATAGTGCCGTGTGATGGCATCGTTAATTATCACGGCACGATATTAAGCCAATCAGAAGCTGACCGTTATTACCAAGCCTTGCTGAATGACATTGCTTGGCAACACGATCGGGCCATTATTTTTGGCAAAGAAATTATAACAAAGCGCAAAGTCGCTTGGTATGCAAGTGCACCTTTTCCCTATACATATTCAAAAGTCACTAAAACCGCTTTGCCATGGGCTGCGGTGTTACTGGAGTTAAAAAAACAAGTTGAGCACCACACAGCTGAAACATATAATAGCTGCCTCCTTAACCTCTATCACAATGGCAGTGAAGGCATGGCATGGCATAGTGATGGTGAAAAAGAACTTAAAAAGTATGGTGCCATTGCTTCGTTGAGTCTTGGGGCAGAAAGAAAGTTTTCGTTTAAACACAAGTCAACAAAGCAAGCTATTTCAATTGTGCTCGAGCATGGCAGCTTGTTAGTGATGAAAGGCGATACACAGCAATACTGGCTTCATTGTTTACCCATTACAAAGACGGAACAAACATCGCGTATTAATCTAACTTTTAGGACGATTATCACAAGATAGCAGAGGCAGTTAATAGGCAATATTGAGAGGAATAATGAGTTTTACAAAGGCTTATCTCACTCTTGCATAAAATACGCAAAAATACTATTTATAATACATAGCCGTTGATATGGTTGAGCAGGAAGCCCCTCTTCGCACCTTAATAATCACTAACTTCAGTTTTATCGGTAGCGCGAAAGTAGGTTGGTATTTACGCTCTAAATTAGCAGCTGGAACACGGTGTGCCATGGAGCACCGTGGTGTTGCACCTGTTGCACCTGTTGTAATGACAGCAGATGCTGACATTGAAAGTGCGATTCCTTCGCTAGCGAAAGGTGGCTTTTACCATGCGGGCCAAGTCTGTGTATCAGTACAAAGACTCTTTGTACATCAGTCGATAGTAAGAGTAGTAGCAGATAAATTAGCTGTTGCTGCTCAAAACATGTTTGTTGGTAATCCGTTATCTGACAAAACAGAAGTCGGCCCATTAATTAGAGCAGGTGAAGTGGATCGCGTTACGTCGTGGGTGCAAGAAGCCGTCGATGCGGGAACGGAAGTACTGTGTGGTGGGGAAACATTGCCAAATCATTGTTATGCACCGACAGTGTTATTTAATCCGCCTAAGGACAGTAAAGTATCGAATGCAGAAATATTTGGTCCGATTGTCTGTGCCTACCCATATGATAATGTTGATCAAGCCATTGCAGAGGCGAATAGCCTCGATGTGGCTTTCCAAGCCTCAGTCTATAGTTCAGATATCGATAAGCGATGTATATTGCTGATCGTTTAGCCGCATCTGCTGTAATGTTCGATGAGCATACAGCCTTCCGTGTCGATTGGATGCCATTCGCAGGTTTACGTCATTCAGAACTAGGAACAGGCAGTGTGCCGTATACCTCGGAAGATATGCAGGTCGAAAAAATGATTGTAGTAACATCAAAAAGTATTCGTTAAATGGCATAAATAACGAAAATGCTTGATCAAGCGTCAAATTTTCTCTATATTTTCTTCTTATTATTTTCTCAATCATAAGAAGGCCGAGAAATGTTAACAGAACGCCAACAAGATACTTACGACTTTATTGTTAGATATATTAGAGAGCACGACCGTTCACCGCTGTTATCTGAAGTAGCGCTTGGCATTGGCTTATCGTCACAAGGGTCGGTGCACAACTATATTCAAGCACTTGTGAATGAAGGGTTAATCACCCGTTCGGTGGGCCGTTCGCGTGGCTTAAGTTTGAGCAAAGAAACAGAACCATTAGAAACAACCGTTAAATTACCCGTGATGGGAAAAATAGCAGCAGGTCGTTTGATTGAAGCGGTTCCTGATGAAGATGAGATCGATCTAGGCGGTATGTTCGCGGGTAAAGGTCGCTTTGTATTGAAAGTCAATGGCGATTCCATGATCGATAAAGCCATCATGTCAGGTGATTGGGTGGTCGTACAGTCCCAACAAATGGCAAACCATGGCGATATTGTCGTTGCATTAGTAGATGGCTTTGATGCGACATTAAAAACAGTGCTTTTCAACGACGATGAAACCATTACTTTAATGCCTGCAAATGAACACTATGAACCCGTTACTTTGCCTGCAGAACGTATTAGCATACAAGGTGTCATTGTCGGCCAATTACGGACTTATTGAGTCAAGAAGGCGATGGCAAACTCGTCAGAACCACCATGGGTGAGGGCAATTGCATTAGTCGATATGAATTGCTTTTTTGCTGCAGTCGAGCAATTAGATAATGCTGCCTGGCGAAAACGACCTGTTGCCGTCACCAATGGTTTATTGGGCACCACGATTATTACCTCTTCCTATGAAGCTCGGGCCTTTGGCATTGAAACAGGTATGCGGCTGAATAAAGCCCGTGAATTATGTCCTGATCTTATTCAAGCCCCTTCTAGACCGGACCGTTATGCCGCTCTTTCCACAAACATTATGGCGGCCTTACAACAAATAACACCTGATGTAGAAATTTACTCGGTTGATGAAGCCTTTCTAGATATCACTCACTGCCAGAGCTTACTGGGATCGCCGTTGAGCATTGGGCGACGTATTAAAAAAGTAGTCTACGATATTTCTGGTTTATATTGTTCAGTGGGTGTCAGTGGCGATAAGACAACGGCCAAATTTGCAGCTAAACAACATAAGCCAGATGGCTTAACGATAGTAAACCCTACAGATGCCGAACGTTTCTTAGCATGCCATCCTATTTCTGCACTTAGCGGTATTAATAAAGGAGTAGCCGGGTTTTTAGCACGTTATGGCATCTTCCGATGTCGTGATATGAAAAAATTGCCAATCAGCATATTAGCGAAACGTTATGGTAATCCTGGTCGTCGTATTTGGTTGATGGCCCAAGGGCAAGATCCAGAAAAAGTGAGCACCAATATTAAGCCACCAAAAACAATGGGTCACGGTAAAAACATGCCACCCGAAACGACAGATCGTCATATTATTTTGACTTATTATCAGCATATGGCAGAAAAATTAGCAGCACGTTTACGCCAATATGGCTTTGAATCTAAATTGTTCATCATTAGTCTAAAAACAAAATATCAAGGCTGGTTATCTAGTAAAGCAACGACGGTTTATCCGACAGATGATGGCAGACAAATATTTTATTTATGTTGTACATTTTTAGAGCAATATTGGCAGGGGCAAGGGGTATGGCAGGTACGCATCGTCGCTTTAAATCTACAGTCAGAAAAACAAGCCGACTTGTTTGAGCAGAGGAAACCATCACCACAACGTGAAAAAATTAATCAAACAGTGGACGGTATTAATGAGAAGTTTGGCGAATTTGCCATTGCGCCATCTCGCTTGATTACCCGTTCTGAAATGCCGAACGTGATTGCGCCATCTTGGCAACCAAGCGGGCACCGTAAAACAGTGTGACAGACTTAAAAGACAACTGGGACTAACTCACCTATAATGCGCAGTCATGAAAAGTCTTTTTAATATAAGGTCCGTCACTTTAATCGGGCTCTTCCTCTTTATCTTGGCAGCCTGTAGTGCAACTTCCCCCGATGTTAAAGAAGCCTCAGTAGAGCTAAGTATTGATGTTGTGTCAGAACAAGAAATAGCGGAAAGAAAGTCAAATTGGCAAGATAGCTATGGTACAGCACAGGAAGAAATTGAAAATACATTTTCCGCAAAGAGTGTAGTGCCGGAAAGTGATGTTTGGCAGCGAGTGAGAGCCGGATTCACGATGACGCCTGGGTTGCCTTTAAATAAGCCAACACAGCAGCAATTAGACCGGTTTTTGAAAAACCCGCAATACCTTCATACCGTGATAGAACGGGCTAGGCCTTATTTACATTACATCGTGTCAGAACTCGATAAACGTAACATGCCAATGGAAATTGCCTTATTGCCAGTGGTTGAGAGTGGCTTCAAACCTTATGTTTACTCGAGAAGCGGTGCAGCGGGTTTATGGCAATTTATGCCTGCGACAGGTAAAGTTTTTGGGCTCGAACAAAACGGTTGGTATGACGGGCGCAGAGATATTGTTGCTTCAACCGATGCGGCTTTAGATTATTTACAAAAATTACATGGTTACTTTGGCGATTGGCAATTAGCACTCGCGGCATATAATGCAGGAGAAGGCACCGTTGGTCGAGCGATTAAACGAAACAAAAAAGCCGGCAAAGATACTGACTTCTGGTCATTAGATTTACCCGCTGAGACGACGGCCTATGTCCCTAAATTAATGGCCGTTTCTCACCTTGTCTTCCAGCCAGGTCAATATGGCTTAACGTTAAAACCGCTAGACAATAAACCCGCCTTTGCCGTGGTGGGAATAGGCTCTCAAATAGATCTCGCATTAGCTGCAAAATTAGCGGATATATCGAGTGATGAGCTTTACCAATTCAATCCAGGTTTCAATTATTGGGCGACGCAACCCGGTGGGCCACATCAACTGACCTTACCCGTTGAAAAAATCGATCACTTCAAACGTAACTTAGCTGCATTACCAGTAAAAGATCGCATGCAGTGGCAACGTCATAAGATAAAGCAGGGTGAATCTTTAAGCGTTATCGCGAGAAAATACAAAACAACGACAGCAGTATTAAAAAAGACTAATAAATTAGCCAATAATAATATCCGTGCCGGCCGACATTTATTGATCCCGATGTCAGTGGGTAAAGTGAGCGACTTTGTTAGCCAAAATAAATTGGCAAAGAGAAGAGTCGCTAAAAAGCCGAAAAATAGTAAGAAGGTGATTCACACTGTCAGAAAAGGTGATACTTGGTGGGATTTAGCTAATGCTTATAATGTCGGGGTCAGGCAGTTAACAAGTTGGAATGGCAAAGTGCCCAGAGATATATTAAGCCTAGGTCAGAAACTGACAGTATGGTCTCCAAACGCACAAAAAACGGCAAAGAATACAACGGCGATCGATTACCAGATTAAAAGTGGTGATTCACTTTGGAAGATTTCTAAGCAATTCGATGTCAGTGTTGCACAAGTGAGAGAATGGAACGGCTTAAGTACGAGAGCATTATTAAAACCTGGCCAAACACTAAAACTCTTTGTTGCTAACAGTATTTAAAACCTAACTTCCGCCCACGAAGTTATGTTGTCGCCACGCCTCGTAACTAATCACAGCAACCGAGTTTGATAAGTTTAAGCTACGATTTGATTCTTGCATGGGAATGCGAATGCGTTGCTCTGTCGGTACACTGTTGATAATTTCATCAGGTAATCCCGAGGTCTCTGAGCCAAATAATAAGACATCGTCAGCTTGATACGTGACATGATGGTAATGTTGTGAGCCTTTCGTCGTACAGGCAAAAATGCGTCGTTCCCCCATCGCTTTTATGAAGTGTGCATAATTGGCATAACGGCTGACATTGGTTAGGTCATGATAGTCTAGGCCAGCACGCCGTAATTGCTTTTCCTCAAGACCAAATCCTAAGGGTTCAATCAAATGTAATTGGCAGCCATTGTTAGCAGACAAACGAATAATATTGCCAGTATTAGGTGCGATGCGAGGTTCGTGAAGGGCAATATGGAACATAAGAAATCAGCTATAACTTCAAGTGAAAAGAGCTGTTAGGAGAATTGTGGTGGCTATGGGTGGATTCGAACCACCGACCCCATCATTATGAGTGATGTGCTCTAACCAACTGAGCTACATAGCCATGAGAAGCAGGGCATTTTACGATGCCACACCTTAAATATCAAGTTATTTACCGACCAGCTGGATAATTACTTTTAAGATGGGGAGAGAAATGGCTGAATTACCACTAAACGTTGAATCGATAATGCATTACATCACCATCTTGAATGATGTAATCCTTGCCTTCTAGGCGCCATTTCCCGGCATCTTTAGCACCCGCTTCGCCATTGTACTCGACATAGTCATCATAGCTAATCACTTCTGCACGGATAAAGCCTTTCTCAAAGTCAGTATGAATCACACCAGCACCTTGAGGTGCTGTGGCGCCAATGGCAACAGTCCAAGCGCGGACCTCTTTAACGCCCGCTGTTAGGTAAGTGTGTAAATCTAGTAGACTATAGCCACTTCGAATAACGCGATTTAAGCCGGGCTCTTCAAGACCTAAGTCCTCTAAAAAGGCTAGTTTTTCATCATCTTCAAGCTCTGCCATTTCAGATTCAATAGCCGCGCAGATGACGACGACAGTGGCACCTTCGGACTCAGCATGCTGGTTCAAGGTATCTAAAGCCGGGTTGTTGTCAAAACCATCTTCTGCAACATTAGCGATATACATAGTTGGCTTGATGGTTAAGAGATGAACTTCTCTTAACAGAGCGCGTTGATCTTCGTCTAAGCCCATACTGCGAACAGCTAAACCTTGATCGAGGTGATCACGCATTTGATTAAGCAAATCGAGGCGGGCTTTGGCCTCTTTGTCGCCTCCTTTGGCGTCACGTGCTGTTTTGGTAATGGCTTTTTCAACACTTTCTAAATCAGCTAAAGCCAGTTCAGTATTAATGACTTCAATATCATCTAACGGTGACACTTTGCCAGCTACGTGGACAACATTTTCATCTTCAAAGCAACGAACAACATGTGCTACTGCATCGGTTTCACGAATATTGGCCAAAAATTTATTACCTAAGCCTTCCCCTTTTGAGGCACCTGCTACTAATCCAGCAATATCAACGAATTCCATTGTAGTGGGTAAGATGCGTTCAGGGCTAACAATATTAGCTAAGGCCTCAAGCCTAGGATCGGGTACTGGGACAATACCAACATTGGGTTCGATGGTACAAAACGGGTAGTTTTGTGCTTCAATGCCTGCCTGAGTCAAAGCATTAAACAGCGTAGATTTCCCTACATTTGGTAAACCAACAATGCCACATTTAAATCCCATGATTTGTCCTCAACAGCCTCTTTTTCCAGAGGAAAAATAGTAATAATTAAGCGTTTTGTGAATGTAGCCAATGCATGGCTTTCTCGAGGTCACCAGATAAGACGTCAGGTATAACGTGCAACGAATTATCAATAGCGAGTTCAATATTTTGTTTATCTGATATAGAAGGCTTACTCAGTACATAGTTTGAGACCAAACGGCTATCGCCAGGGTGGTCAATACCCAGACGACAACGCAAAAAGTCTTTACTACCTATTGTAGAAATAATGTCACGTAAACCATTATGTCCACCATGACCGCCGCCACGCTTGAGCTTTGCTGTACCGGTAGGTAAGTCTAGTTCATCGTGAATCACTAAAATATGATCAGCAGGAATCTTATAGAAGTTAGCTAAAACAGAAACTGCTTGGCCACTGCGGTTCATAAAAATGAGGGGTTTAAGCAAGAAAAGTTTATCATGAGATGATTGGCACTGGGCCAACTGACCGTGAAATTTATTTTCAACACTAAATGATGTTGACATCTCACGGGCAAGTTGATCCAGCCACCAAAACCCAACATTATGTCGGGTGTGTTCATATTGAGGA
>ENA-UZXB01019337-UZXB01019337.1-metagenome-genome-assembly--contig:-Day-2-1m-contig-19337_pt1 | contig 14174 bp, 10 predicted proteins | sample MGYA00260339_ERZ794899 | MGnify/ENA metagenome assembly ERZ794899 | reverse complement strand
TTAACTGTATTATAAAATAAGAAGTTTGTACTATGATAGCATCTGCGAGTAGAGTAGAAAGATTTAATGCAGCCCACCGATTACATAATCCCAATTGGTCAGAAGATAAAAATGCCAATTTTTATGGCCTGTGTAACAACAAAAATTTCCACGGCCACAATTATCGAATAATAGTGAAGGTAACAGGAGAGGTGGACGCAGAAAGTGGGTACTTAATAGATCTCAAGGTATTAAAGACCATAATAAGAAATGAAGTCACCGAAAGATTTGATCACAAAAATCTGAATTTAGATGTGCCAGATTTTAAGGATTTAATTCCTACAGCAGAAAATATAGCGTTTGTTGCTTGGCATAGAATAAGAAAACATTTAGATGCTAAGTTTGAGCTTCATATCACACTTTACGAAACCGAAAGAAATATAATAGAATACGATGGAAGACAATAAATACACAACCAAGCATTTTAATGCCGCACTTAATACACCAATGAGAGAGGACGCATTTGATCTCAGTGATGATGAGAAAATAGAGAAAATAAAAGAACATTTTACGGCTATAATGGAAACATTAGGATTGGATCTCACTGATGATAGTTTGAGCCAGACTCCTAAGCGTGTCGCTAAGATGTATGTGAAGGAGATATTTAGTGGTTTGAATCCTGCGAATAAGCCATCTGTGACCTTGTTTGAAAATAAATATGGTTATAATCAGATGTTAGTCGAGAAGAACATATCTGTATATTCCATGTGTGAACACCACTTTGTGCCAATTATTGGAAAAGCTCACGTCGCTTATATTGCCGACAGTAAGGTTATAGGATTGAGTAAAATTCACAGATTAGTAAAGCACTATGCCAAACGACCTCAAGTGCAGGAGAGATTGACTAAACAGATATCTGAAGCCTTGAAAGAAACATTAGGTACAGAACACGTTGCCGTGGCAATTGATGCTCGTCATATGTGTGTAGAGTGTAGGGGAGTAGAAGATGTGACATCAAGTACAATTACCTCAGCAATTTCTGGTGAATTCCAGAACAAAGTAACAAGAATGGAGTTTCTACGCTTTATCGGATTAGGATAAAGTTTAAAAACTCCATTTATTAAAGATAAGACTACAGCTCAGTATTTAGTCTATAAGTATCTTTTGATTGATAAACCCTTCAGAGGTTCTTAATTGAATTGAGTAAAGACCATAAACTAAGTCTGTGATATCAATCTGACCATTTGTGTATTCAGAAGACTTTACTATTTGTCCTTGAAAATTCATAATGCTAAATGATTCAATGTCCAAACCATTAGGATTATAAATTTTTATTTTATCAGTAGAAGGATTAGGGTATATTTTCACCTTACTATTTTCGATAACTTCTGTGGAGTTTACTTCTTGGTCACCAAAGGTAATGTTATCAAAATAAGAGACATTATCTTGAGATCTATCTTTGAAATCAGGGAAGATTACTAGTTGGTCATATGTCATATTCTCGTGGTCAACCGTAGAAAAATCAAATGTTATTTTTTCCCATTCGTTTATTTTAGTGTTAGCTACCTTTAGTTCTGGCTTAGCCCATCCTGTGGCTGTTACAAGCTTTATTCCTACATCACTAATCACAGTCTTATATACCATAATAGTAACAGTAGGATTATTCGTGTTCATAGTGTATTCACCGATGTCTGATCCGTGTAGCGTTTCACATCCAGCATATGGATTCCCGTTTTCTCTAGATGTAAATTTAGCAACTTTGTTGCTTGTGTTGGTGGTCTTGTCTGGATTGTCAACGATCTCTAGAGCAGGATCATCGTCATTTTCGAAGGTTTTCCAACTCCAGTCTGCTCCGTATTCTCCATCTTCAAAAGTGATAGGAGCGTTTTGTGCAAATCCAATAATGCATAAAAATGTAAAGGCGATAAGTAATGTTATTTTATTCATATTGTTAATTATTTGTAAGTGCAAAAAAAGGGGTTACAGAAAAGTTCTGCAACCCCACGTATGTTCTAAATTATATAAGATTATTTTTTGATAAAACGTTGAGTTACGTTTCCGTTCTCTGTATTGATTGTTAAGAAGTAAATGCCTGCATTTAGACTGTTTAAATCCAAAGATCTGCTGATAAATGTATTGTTAACATTTTCAGTAAGAAGTGTTTGACCTTGGAGGGTAGTCACTTCTAATGACTCTATTATAATGTTATTTGCATCTATCTCAAGGTTAAGTTTATCTGCAGTTGGATTAGGGTAGATTCTAGCTTGTGAGAAATCAGTTATAGATACATTATTTACAGCTGTTTTACTGAAGAAAATGTTGTCAATATATAGTGTGCTTTTTCCTACTGGTTCAGCGGAAAAGATGATTTGAGAAATGTTTGACTTAGTACTTAATAATGTCATATCACTAATAGCTATTTTATGAGTAATCCACTGCTCTTTTGGTGCACCTGCTATTTCGATACTATGATCTACATCGTCACCCCCTCCAAAAGCATTGTCTGCTCCGAAATCAACAACCTTGACTTTATATATGTCTGCATCCGGTGTCCATACATCAAAACTGATTGTATCCATAGATGTTATGTCTAAGCTATTGTCACCAGTCATTTCTATTCCTACGAAATCAAGTTCAGAGTACTTAAGCACATCATCACCATCAATTTGTATTTCTTTCAATAGACCATTTGACCAATCCGTTCTCAATGTATTCAAAGTAACATCAGTGTACTTATTAGAGTATATTGATATAACGTCTTTTTCTTCTGGCATTGGAGTGGAAGCTGCAGCTACAGGTACAAGTATTTTATAGAAGTAAATATTATCTATAAAAATATCTCCCCCACCTAGTACAGCATCTTCTAGTTTGAGTTCCTTGATATCAGTCAGAGATAATCCTTGATCACTAAATGCAGTAAGAGGAATATCTATAACAGTCCAAGCAGCATCATTAAGACCAGCTTTCATGCTTCTTTCACCTGTAGTCGAACTAATTGGGGAAACCAACAAAGTATCTACTGATGATGACCAAACATCCATATGTAAAAACTCCATAGAAGACAGATCTTGATCTCCACCAAGAATTATTCCTTGATAGTTTAAGTTGCTGTATTTAATCATTGAATCTTCGCCAATAGCGAATTCGCTGAAAGTTGTCGATTGACCCCAGTTAGGGAAGTAGTCTACACCAGTTGGGTCGTCATAGCTCTCGCTGTAAACAGAAAATACATTCTTAGCAGATGACAAAGGATTTTCTGCTGCTGTTGCAGGTTCTGCTACAGCTATTGTTCCGTAAAAGAAAATATTGTCAGCGTAGAAACTTCCGCTTCCTTCAAACTTGATTTGCCACAATGCAGTGACATTCATACCTAAATCAGAGTATTCTGAAATATCTATATCAACACTGTTCCAAGAATTTGCTGTTAGTGATTTTGTAATCGCTTTTTCTTCACCCGGCACTCTATTGATAAGAGAAATTTTAATTTCTGTCATGTTATCCGTCCAAATATCAAAGTGAATGGTCTTGAAGGTAGAACCATTCACATCTTTACCAGCTCCACCATATTCGATGCCTTGATAGTTTAGGTTACTATAATTTAAAATAGAGTCCATCCCAATAGTATACCAAGTAAAAGTAGTAGCTTGTCCCCATCCAGGGTTGTAATTGACTGCGTCAATATTAGTATATGACTGACTCCATACAGAGGTAACTTCACCAACAGGCTCTGTTGGAGCAGGTGCTGAAGTCATAGGTTGAGCAAAACCACAATAGGCTGCTAGTAAAAATAAGGAAGTAAATATTTTTTTCATGTTTATTTTAATTGAGTCTCAAAGAAACAAAAAAAATGTTAAAGTAAAAAATACTATAAGTGATTAAAGTAAAAAATACTATAACTACAATTAGTATATTTGATGCGTACTCAAAACTAATTAAGTGAACAAGTCTAATAAATTCTATTTGTCAGAGAATGACACTCCATTGAAAGATTATTTTGTGTTTGGTTTATCAGTGGATTGTGTAGTTTTCGGATATCACGAGGGAAAAATCCGCGTTCTGCTCATAGAGCGAGATGCCGAACCATATCGTGGTAGCTGGGCATTACCAGGCGATCTTGTATCGCCAAAGGACGATTTGTTGTTTTCAGCAAATTCGGTTCTGACCAAACTTACCGGACTGAAAAACATCTTTATGGAGCAATTCCTTACATTCGGTTCTGTAAATAGACATCCTGCTGGTAGAGTAGCAACTGTAGGTTACTATTCTCTTGTAAAGAGCGATAATTATGACCCTGTAGCATCTTCGTGGGCAAAGTCTCTAAAATGGTTTGATATTAGAGAACTTCCAGAACTAGCTTTTGACCACGATCGGATTTTGGATAAGGGAATAAGAACATTGCAGCGTAGAGTTCGCTATCGCCCTGTAGGTTTTGAGCTTCTACCTAATAAATTTACACTTAAAGAACTGCAAGTACTATACGAGGCTTTATTAGAAGTAGAGTTTGATAAACCAAATTTTCGAAAGAAAATACTAAGCATGGACTTGCTGGTACAATTAGATGAGCTAGAAACAAATGTTTCTCATAGGCCTGCTAAGTTGTTTAGGTTTGATGAACAGAAGTACAAAATCTTGCGGAGCGAAGGTTTTAACTTTGATATATAAGCTTGAAACTCTACTTATACCATTTGAAATAAATTCTAAAAATTCAAATGAGATTAAAAGGCAAAACTGCATTGGTCACTGGTTCGAGTATGGGAGTAGGTCAGCAGATAGCTTTAGGTTTGGCGGCTGAAGGATGCGATATCATGATACATGCTAGAAATGAATCTAACTGCAAAGGGACATTGTCACTTCTTAAAGAATACCACGTCAAGACTTATGTAGTGTCAGGTCTTTTAAATTCTGAAGAGTCTGTTGAGCAATTAATTACGGATGTCAAATCACTTGGAGTATCAGTAGATATCTTATACAATAACGCCGGAGTGATGGAAGATTACAGTACAGAATATTTGAGTTTTTCGTGGGACGTTTGGTCTGCAACTATGCAGATAAACGTTTATGCCCTTCACCAATTATGTGGAGCGTTTTTACCAGATATGTTAGCACGAGGTTATGGTAGGATTGTGAATCTCACATCTGGAATAGCAAATACTCCAGAACTAACGCCTTATAGTGCATCCAAATGGGCCGTAAGAAAAATAACAGAGGACTTAGCTTCAAAGTTTATAAATACTAATGTAAAAATAAGTGCACTTGATCCAGGATGGCTTCGAACTGATATGGGATCTCAAGAAGCACCTAACCCAGTAGGGGCCGTTCTACCAGGAGCATTGATTCCTATATTTCTAGATAAAGAAGAAGTGGGTGGAGAGGTTTACAAAGCACTAGACTATAATTAATTTAAAATAAAAATGGGCTACAATACATTGCAGCCCACTAATACTTTATTCTCTTAGTATCTAGAATTTCAAGTTCTCCTTCTTATCCCATAATCCCCAGTAGGCACCTACGTCACCTTCATCTCCTACTTTCCAAGATTCATCAAATGATGAAAAATAGAACATTTCAATTTCTTGGTCAGATGACCACTTCTGAGCATCTATAAAGTACTTTAGAAAGTTTCGTTCGGAGGCAATTGAACCTTCAAATACTCCTCCTTCACTAGGCCATCCTGTCTCTGTGATAATTACCTTTTTGCCTTGACCAGCATCTTTAGCTTGGTGGTACATATCCTTCATATATGGAAGCGAATATTCTATAGGACAACCTTCCCAAAAAGGGTAGCAGTTTGATAAAATCACGTCACAAGCCTCAGTTATTCTAGGTCTTGCAGAAAACTCATAATAAGCATCTACATAGCCCATTTCTACATTCGGAAACTTTGTCTTAAAGTCGTACATGTAAACTAATAATTCATCTTCTGTAAGATCCTCTCTATACATCACCTCATTACCAATAGCCGCTATATCTACTAAACCTTCGCTAGATAGTTTTTCCAAGCCTTCAATTTCGGCCTTATTCTTTTCCATGTCATTTCCTAACCAAGCTCCTACCATAGTTTTCATCCCATACTCTTTTGCTATTCTCGGAATAAGCTCATTACCATCGGTACAAGAAAAACTGCGTACCCAATCAGAGTGCGGCTTTAATATCTCGATGCGTCGTCTTATTTGAGTTTCACTTATGATATCACCAGGTTCCTGCCCATCTTCATACAAGCTAAAGCAGATTCCGTGCATTCCGTGTTTTAACACATCTCTGAACATTTTCTTGAGTTCAGTCATCGGTGTATCGTGATTTATACCTGCTAGAGATAATTTCTTTCCAATTCTTTGCCCCATATTTACTTATTTTTTCTGTTATTTATAATTCACCTCGCCTCTCTACAAGCTCAGCTTTGATCTCTCTAGCTCTTTTCTCACTTAGACTGTATTTCCACATTATCCAAACTGCAATAGCAGCCGTTCCAGCGGGTATCACTATATCTGCAATTCTTAACCTTACCATGGTTTCTGCCGTTTGCGAAACTGCACCTTCATCAAACCCAACCAAGGTCAATATAGCTCCTCCAAGTACTAAAGCAATAGCTTGGCCTAATTTCACGAACCACCAATAGATTGCACCAAAAGTACCTTCTTTTCTAGGACTGCCATTTTCCAATTCATCTAAGTCACATACATCAGCCGTCATAGACATCATCAAAGTGAATAAACCACCTAATCCAAAAGCCATAAATGGGATTGGTAAGAACATGAGCCATGGTCCTCCTTGACTAGTATCCATGCTGAACCAAGACATACCTATAGTGTCTAAAAATGGATTGATAGTTTCAAATAGTGAAACTATAGCATTGTTTAAACCATTGCCAGCAATAGATTCATTAAATCTTGCATTTAAGGAATTATCAAATCCCCACCATTTGAGAATATAGCCGATAATAGATATTACAGTAGTAATTATAAAGGCTTTTCTTTTCCCCCATTTATTTGCTATACGAGATACTATGGGAATAACCATGAACGCTGTTAATAATGCCGTAATAGATGCAAACCAAGCAGGCCAAGTAGAAGCTAGGCCATAATCGCCGTTGTATATGTAAAAAACAATGATGAAAAAGCTAAATGAAGCTACCATCTGAAATCCATTAAATACTAAAAATGTAGCTCCACATAATCTCATGAAAGGTTTGTTATTGAACACTTTTTTAATTCCTTGAAACAGGTCCTTGAAACTAGCGGATAAGGTGTCTAGTCGTATTTCTTTTCTATTTTCCATCTCTCCAGCATCAATTCCTTTGCAGAAAATAGCAGGTAAAATTCCGAGTACAACACATACTACACCTACTAGAATGGATAATGATCGTACACCTGTTGCTTGTACTTTTTCTGTCGTTAATTTTTGCAACTCTTCTCCAGAAAGCCCTAATTCTCCAATTGCTCTTATTGTTTCTTCACTAATAGGAAATACCGTAGGATCAGCTATAACAACCCAAAACCAAGGCACTAACATCCAAGCTATTTGACCTACAGTGTTAGCGAAGGCCATCAGACGTGTACGCTCATTATAGTCTGAAGTCATTTCATATCCTAGGCCTACAAGAGGTGTAGCATACATGGTGTTTCCGATGAGAAAAATTAATGACATGAGTAGAAAGTACCAAAAGTTAAATAATACTGAATTGTTCTCGTTTAATTGAAATAATAGAGCAAATAATATTCCACTCAATAAAGCCCCTATGAAAATGTAAGGCCTTCTACGTCCCCACTTAGACTTTGTGTTGTCCGAAATAAAACCCATTATAGGATCTGTAAGAGCGTCGAAAATTCTTGGTAAACCTCCAAGAAGACCAGCTAAAAATGGATCCATTCCAAACGCGGTTACCAAAAAGAACATAAAGACTGCCAAAGCACCTGGCAAAAGGTTTAATACTAAATGCCCGGAACCAAATGCAGTTTTTTGTATGAATGGAACTTTATCCTTTGCGGCTGTTTTGAATTGTGACATATATTGAGTGTTTAGTTATTGATTATTAACGTTTGAATGGCTTGTGGATTTATAGAAATCTGTTTTTCACTTCCATTCATGTTTATGGTGAGGTGTTTAGGAGATTGTCCTTCATTAAATACTACTAGTACAATGCTACCATCTGGATTTTTAGTTGCTGTGGCCTGCAAATCCTTATCGCTTACTTCTAATCCAATTCTAGCAGCTCCTGGTCGTATAAATCGACTAAAATGAGACATTACATAAAAGAGAGGAGTGAAGTATACTTCATCTGACTCTATATCTGCTAGCACAGGTGCTGCACACCAATTTTTAAACCAATTTGGACCTCCTTGTTTATCTAGAACCATATTCCAATCTACCCATCCATCTACCCAATTGTTCAGACAACCAATGATGTCTCTTGCATAGCGATGTGCCGGAGCATATTTTGGATGTAGATATTTCTCTTCCTCACTTGCCCAATCCCAACCCCAATCAGTTGCTTCTTTGGTCCAGTACCATTTATCATCTTGCCAAGCGGGCACTTCCGAGTCAACACAACCTTCAGTTTCTATCAAATATTTTGAGGTATCTTTAGCGTGAGCATATTGAAGTGCTTCTGGGAAAACTTCGTATGTACTCTCATACCAGTGTATTGCTGTTCCATCAAAGTATTTTGAGGAAGCTTCATCTTTATACATTTCATCTACCCATTCTTTAAGTCCAGCTCTATTTTGATCGTAGCCTAATATCTTTATGTCTCCCCATCCTTTACTTTCTAATATGGGACCCATATGGTTTTGTACTAGATTGGTCATCTCTGCAGGACTAAAATGCATACTTTCCCAATTGTTCCCATTCCCGTGAGGTTCATTGACCACAGTAACTCCCCAAATTTCTATATCTTGTTTTTTATACTCTTCTAAGTATTTCGAGAAATAGTGGGAGTAAGTGTTGTAATACTGAGGTAGAAGTTTTCCTCCAACATATTCCTTGTTGTCTTTCATCCAAGGTGGAGCGGTCCAAGGTGAAGCTATTATCTTAAACCCTTCAGAAGATACTCTTGTAGCTGCCAAGATCATGGGTATCAAATCGCTGGTATCCTGAGCTATAGTGAAATGTTCTAATTCAAGATCATCTGCTACTGGTGCATAGGTATAATTCGATAGAGAAAAGTCACACGAGGCAATATGCGTCCTCGTAAGTGAATATCTTGCTCCTTCATCTCCAAAATAAGCTTGTATGACTCCATCTCGCTTTTTTGAGCTTAAGTTAGTTAATAGATGGGCTGAAGATTCTGTGAATGACCCCCCAAAACCAGTTATCGTTTGAAAGGTTTCTTTTGGATTAATACTGATAGTTGAAGAAGAATCACTTCTTTCAAAAGCTGTTTTTTCTTCAAGTTTAGCACCATCAGCGTTTGTCTCATAAACCGTCAAATCCAGTTTTTTATCTTCTTGACAAGCGGTAATCATAAGTGTGGTGCATATTAGAATTAGAAGGTTTTTCATCATTTCAATTGTTTTGTTTTAGGGAGCTCTACGTCTTCGAGTAAAGCCTCAATATCTCCATCATAGGTCATCTTTATTTTTCGACCGTTTCTCGTGAGACCATCAAGTGTTCCGTCTTTCACATAGTCCCAAATAGCATATTTAGCTTGGCCATTTATCTTCATAAGACCAAAGTGGTTCTCGGAATTGCTATGGCTTTCGGCTACTTTCCATTTTTCGTTAAATGCTTCGAAATAGAAGCAAGAAATGGCTTTTTCATTGGTCCATTCTCGCATCTTCTTGTAATACACTCCTTCTTTATATTCATCAGATGCCATACTCCCATTAGATCCATAATGGCCTGAAGATACACTCGCCCAACCTGTCTCGCCAATATGCAGCTCTTTCGTACTATCTATGCTATGCACATACTTTTTAGAATTGGCATATTGTTTCTTTGCATAAAGCACTGCTCTATTCATTATTCGGTCTATGGCTTTAGATTTGGTAAGATGAAGTTCTGATTCTAAAGTACCCCAAAAAACAGGATTATAATGTGTATCGTGCATAGGGTAGGTGTGTAGTGACACGTAGTCAACTGCTCTTATTAGCTTTTCTAAATCCTTGCAGTGATAAATAGAATCTCCACCACCCCAAGAAGCAAAGTTGTCAGAACTTGTAATCCATATGTCTTTATTTAACTTTCCTTCTTTTTTCAAGTTTTGCAAGTGGTTTACCCATTTCAGAATCACCACAGGCTGAACATAGTAGCTTTCGGCCCATTTTACCATAGCTTCATTACCAACTGCTATAATCTTTACAATTTCAGGATACTTTTTTGCTAATGCAACACCTCTTTCAATTTCGGAAGTATTTCCCTCTATGTCTTCGGCATTGTGATTTAGAGTTTCACCTGTCCAAGCATTCTCACAATCTATCCAGAGACCAAGCATTACATACATTTCGAATTCAGAATTCTCTTCCTTCATTTCACTTATGGCTTGTAGCAAGTTGGAAGCTTGAGCATATTGCGTATTGTAAGTACGTAAAACTTTAATACCCATCGCAGATAATATTTTTATATCATTTTTGAGTTGCGGGATAGTAGGCTGTACATCTCGTGTGGTTTCTCTATAACCACCATAACTTATTGCCAGATACTCTGGGTTTCCAAGTATATCCGATGCTGTAATCTTATTCATTTTAGAATCTTTGCTGTTATTAGTCTGTGTGTTATTGCAAGAAAAAAATATTGTAACAAAAGTCAGAAGTAGCACTAGTTGCTTCGTTCTATTTAAGAAAATTTTATAGTTTCCAATCCCTTGTTTCTGATATTTTACTAATGTCAATTTCACTTTAGGGTATTACTTGTAACGTTTACTGTAATTCGTTCTATTTCGCCTTTACGCTCAAATATTGATTTACTTAAATCTTTTTCTAATTTCAATGACGTTAGGTTAAACTCGCTACCATCTTCTTTATTGATTTTTAGACTGTTTTCATCTGCAAGTTGATAGACAACAGGCACCTGGCAGTAGGTAAATGCTAACGAACCTTTTTCCAATGAAATAGACTTATGGCTTTTATAGATGTCTACGTATTCAAAGACTCGTGTCTTTTTAGTGAATTCATCTTTTCTCAGTAAGCACGGGTTGAAGTATAGTTGGCCATTTGCTACGAAAGCTCCTAACTCTCCAAAACGACAAAGTACGTCTTCTTTAACTTGTCCTGTCATGCCGGGCTGTTGTGCACCTTTACCTGCGGGGGTATGTGAGTATGGGTCTGTAGGAAATGCTCCATAAAGCTTAGGCGACTTATGAACTCCTAATCCTGCATTTATTTCATAGTAATGTTCTAGCAGTCTTCCTATAGTTTCTGGAGATTCGCTTTGTTCAACTGCTTGCACACAAACTTCTTGCACTGCAAGTAGTAACTTAGATACCATATGCCAATAAATAGATCCTAGACCTTCATATCCGTAAAACGTACCAGATCGACCGGTAAATGCCTTATGATTAAAAACCTTTTCAAAAGTATTTAAAACCTTGCGACGGTCTGTTTCTATCAACGATCCGTATTTGGTCTCAGATAGTTCATCTAGAGTATCTTTTACATCTTGGGCATTTTTGAAGTTTCCGTTGAAGTGATACTCTCCATTGACGTCTTTGTTAATAATTCTTGTATTCCCTTCTTGTATTAAAGTGATTAACAAGTTGGAACCTACTACATCAGAAGCTGGGACAGTATTTCTGTACATAAAACCTGCTAATTCCTTTGCAGGATAAAGTAGATAACTATACTGATCCTTTCTGAATAGAGCACTTGCTTTCAATCCATCTAAAACACTTAAAGCTGACATAGGAGAGAGGTATCCAGAGCTCAATACGGCTACTTGACCTTCTAACATCTCGCTCAGGTACGAGATTGAAATTTCCTTCTCATTTACTGTAGTCATTAAGTTATAAGCGTGATATAGTCCGTCTTCACGCTGATTGGCCTTAATAGTATGTTCGATAAATTGAAGACTTAACTTTACAAATCTATTTAGACCGTTATAGGATATGGTTCGTTTTTCTCCCCAGAACCCTTGTTTGTAAATGTGTTCTCGGTAATCACTTCCGGCTTCACCTACGGCATCTAGAATAGTCTTTCTATCCTCATCGCTCATAGCACCTTCTAACAGGTCTAGATTATCTTGGAATGTCTCTCTTACCTTTTTGTAGAATATTATTAGTTCATTGGAAACTGCGACCCTTTCAGTTGTCTTATTTTCTATTTGCTTTTGGAAGAAAATTAAGAATCGTCTCAAGTAATAGAGAGTAACCATTGAAACTCCGTTCCCAACTAAGGCATTATTGGCATCATTCCACTCAGGACGTTGTGTATTCATCCAAATTCCGCCCTCAGGTATGAAGTTGGAAAGTTTAGCCAATACTGTCGCTAATATTTTTTCTACAAATGTTACTCTATAAATTACTTCATTTTCATCCTGCATCAGAGCTGCATTGTCTCCAAGGATTTTTCTTCTTGAACGAATAGAATGATCAAGTTCATCATTAAACTCTACCGTATCCTTGGGATCTTTTAGTATTTCAGTGTAGCTTTTGATTCTATAAGGTACGTTAGCATATACAAAGCACTCATCGTTGAAATATTCTTCTAAAGTCTCTGGATAATGCTTTTGAGTGAGTTCTAATAACTTGAGTAGATAGATGATCTGGTGATCTCCCCAATAGCCTATATATGACCAAGGGTTATCAGGTTCTATTGTTTCCCAATCAAAACCTCCTTTAGCTACTCTATAAGGGTTGTATCCTTCGAAGGTTGATGTATTTAGAAACTTGATAATCATACTTTCACAGAATGCAGGGAAAGACTGTGCGAGAGCCTCCCAATTCTGAAAAATATCTCTCCAATTTCCTTCGTAGTCAAGTATTTTAGATCCATCAATTTCACTTCTTGTGTTGATAGAGAACTTATTCCACGGTCTGCTTGGGTCTCCATGTCTTCTACTGAACTTTAGAGGCATGTACTCCAGGCAAAGCCTTTTATAATCTGAATCTTCTGTAGTATGAGCTATTTCTTTGATCTCAAAATAAGAAAGGTTGTCAGCTAAATTGTTTAGATCTTCTATTTGCCTGTTGTAAACATTTTTGTTTGCAGCTTTAAGGTACTTTTCAAAATCCCATTTTTCGATTCTATAGTTGTAATCAAATACACCTCCACGCATAATATTGAATAGCGAGTTTGAAAAATGTCTAGCGTCCCGGAATTTATCGGCACTTAACTGAAGTCCATCTGAGGAAGCGTTCAACTCAATCAGCCTTTTAGTCCCCAATTGAATGTTTTCGTTCACATCAAGTTCCAAGTCAGAATTAGATGTGATATCCTGTATAAGCTTAGCTATAGCAGGGTGGTCTTTATTGACATCTGCTAGAATTGTCCAGCTTTTTTTCTCATTTGCCGCCAATGATGCACTTGACTGGACAAAATATGCACCTTTCTCAGCTTTGATATCTACTTCTTCTTGAACATTCATTCCTTTTCTGAAACTATTCAGTTGAATCGTAGATAACAGATGTGTTGGCTTGTCAAGACCACAAGACCATACAACATTTGCTTTAAGAGCTTCGCTAGGCTCTGCTTTGTCCACTATTATAGCACTCAAAGCGTACAATCCTAAACCAGCGTTTTCTGCAAGTTCCGAACGCTTATAAGCGTCCACTAGATTGCTACCTGCATTTTGAGTGTCGGCACCTACTGAGGCAGGAAGTAAGTTTTGTAGACCATCAATGAAAGAGATATCTACTTGTTCTTCTGTGTCATTTAAAATCCAAGACCTTCTTACAAACCCATATCTATTACTTGATGACCATTGATATCTAAAAGTGAGACCTAAATCATGATTTTGCTCTTCAAAAATGATTTTGTTACCGTATGTGTTCTTATAGAGATTTCGAGTTGTTTTATAAAAACCATCTGACCTTATGGAAAACGGTTCCCACACCTGTGACTTATCACCTCTATCTATGCGAAAAATGCTTTTACTTCCGGTAGTTTCAAATGACTCTGTAATTTTATCATCTGTGTAGTATGGGAAAAGAGCATATTCTGAGTTTTTTCGACCAGCGGTGAGACCGCCATTACTCGCAATGAACATCCAGTGATTACTATCACTAACGATACTCATAAAGAACGGACGCATAAAGTCGTTGTTCG
>ENA-UZXB01023794-UZXB01023794.1-metagenome-genome-assembly--contig:-Day-2-1m-contig-23794_pt1 | contig 14182 bp, 17 predicted proteins | sample MGYA00260339_ERZ794899 | MGnify/ENA metagenome assembly ERZ794899 | reverse complement strand
AATTATTTAAAAGTACAATGTGAGCCTGAAACACCGTATGTATTAACCAATATGAAAGGCCAAGTGATTCTTTCTGGTACATTGAATAATTGGATTAACTTCATAAAACTAGATAATATTAAGACTGGTAGCTACATGCTTACTGTTACTAAGGATCACGCTATTAATTCTAAGAAAATATTTATTCAAAACTAGATAGTTCAGTTTAAAATATCTTCAATTCTATGAGACCAATAATACACCTGCCTATTTACTTCTTCTGCTTCTTTATGAGCTTTCAGTCTTTAGCTCAAATAGCCTTTGACACCAGTTATCACGAAAAGCTCGATAACAACGTAAAACAATATAATCATAGATTTCGAGTAGTACTTAATAGTGAAGGTGTTGCAAAAGGAGACACCAATTTTCGCTGGGAATTAGATATTATCAATATGCCAGAGGAATGGGATTATATCTTCCAAACTCCTTTGCATTGCGGTCATATGAAACCGGTCACGACGGGTAAATTCTATGGTCCAATCAAAGAAAGAACTGAATTTAGTGTGTTTTTTACTTTTTATGAAAAAGTAGGTGATGCAGAACTTCAACTTAGAGTAATCTCACTTTTAGACTCTACCATTTCAGACTGTGCTACCTTCAAAGTTGAAGTGCAAGATTTTGCCACAATTAACGGTTCTTCAGAGATTCAATATTCTATATATCCGAACCCGGTTATTGATTATATTAATATATATGCTGCCTTGGGTTCTTCATTCGAATTAAGAGAATTGTCTGGTAAATTAGTAATAGAGGGCGTCATAAAAAGTGGTCACTCTCGCATTGATACTAGGCAGATGAATGATGGACTTTATATTGTAAATATAATTAGTAAAGAACAAAAACGATCGTCTCGAATGATTGTTCAGCATTAGATATGGGTGCTTGAAATAGACTATCCTGTTTTAAAATAAAGAAGGATTATAAATCTGCGAATTGAACAGATTACCTAAAGGCAAAGTAATAAAGCTTAAAGCAATGCAACTTTTAAAATTAGTCTCAGTGGATTAAAAAAAGTGATTGCTGATTCTATTTTCCACATTTGTGTTTGGTTATAAGTCCTGTTAATCGTAATATTGCAATACAATAATGGGGATTACAAAATCAGATATCTTTACTCCATATCAAAATGAACTTGCACAATTAGCAAAGACTCTAGGACACCCTGCTAGAATAGCTATTCTCCAATATGTAGCAAAATCTGAAGGATGCATCTGTGGAGACTTAGTAGAAGAAATTGGTTTGGCACAAGCCACCATATCTCAGCATCTTAGAGAACTCAAAAATATAGGAGTGATACAGGGTACTATAGAAGGAACAAGTGTCTGCTATTGTATAAATCCAACAAGATGGGAAGAAGTTAGAATAATGATAAGCTCCTTCTTTAACATTCAAGATATCAATAATGAGTCTTGCTGCTAAATACTAAAAACATGAATTTAAAAGAACTTAAAACATCACTAAAAAATATGGAGGAAGTAAATTTCATACTTCCAAATGGCTCTTACGTTCCAAGACACTTTCATCTTACAGAGATTGGTCTATCCACCAAGACTTTCATGGACTGTGGTGGTTCAAGACACGATGATCATAAAGTAACCTTACAATTATGGACTAGCATAGACTATCACCATAGGTTAAAAGCTGATAAATTTCTAAATATTATTCGCTTCTCTGACAGTCTATTTGAATCAGAGGAATTAGAAGTAGAAGTAGAATATCAAACCGAGACAGTTGGTAAATTTGGACTAAGCTTTGATGGCAAAAACTTCAGGCTATCCAATACCCAAACAGATTGTCTTGCAACGGAGCTTTGCGGAATAGATGCCATTAAGACAAAAGCTAAAAAAAGTCTTGAAAGCTTAGGGAAAGTCGCTGCGAACACTTGTACACCAGGAGGCGGTTGCTGTTAGCTTATAATTCATGAAAATGTATCCATCGCTTAATAAGTTCATAACAGAACTAGACCAAGAAATTTCTAAAGAGAGAAAAGTACTGCTTCAGGTTTTAATTGACTATGTCCAAAAAAGAAAAGATACAGCTGAACCAATAAAGCTCAATTTTATATGTACTCACAATAGTCGCAGAAGTCACCTATGTCAAGTATGGGCCAAAACAATGGCAGCATATTTTGGTGTGAGGTATATAAAGTCATATTCTGGAGGCACAGATGAGACGGCTGTTTATCACAAGATTGCAGAAACACTTATCAATCAAGGATTTGAAATACAAAAATTAGGAAACGGAACAAATGCAACTTACAAACTAAGTTTCGATTCAGATTCTTGTCCAATGACTTTGTTTTCAAAAAAATATGATGACAGTTATAATCCAAAACAAGGTTACGCTGCTGTGATGACATGTAATGATGCTGATCAAAACTGTCCTATCATATTTGGAGCACAACGAATATCTCTGCCATTTATAGATCCTAAAGTATCTGACGGTACAGAGCGACAAGCGGAAGTATATGCTGAAAGAAGCACTCAAATAGCAAGTGAGATGAAGTATGTTTTCTCTCAAATAAAATGAGTTATTGGAAAGAGCTTCTAGGAGAACTTATAGGTACTTTCATACTTGTCTTTATTGGTTGTGGCTCTGTAGCTGTCGCCGTTTTATATTATCCTTTATCACTGTGGCAGATAGCCTTGATTTGGTCAATAGGCGTAGCACTTGCCATATTTGCTACACGTCAGTACAGTGCTGCTCATCTAAACCCAGCAGTGACATTTGCTATGCTCCTAGCTAAAAAAGACTCTTGGAGAAAATTGCCATCATATCTCATCGTTCAGTTAGGTGGAGCAGTATTAGCCTCACTCCTACTATTGGCACTAATCAATAGTGATTTACAGCGATTTGAATTAGAAAATAGTATACTAAGAGGCAACCCCGTTTCCTATAAGTCTGCCGTGATGTTTGGTGAGTTTTTTCCGAATACAGGTTTTGAAAATTCACTGAATGTATCTCATATTCAAGCTTGTATATACGAGGGTTTGGGCACAATGAATCTGGTATTGGTCATTTTTCTAATCACTCGAAAGGACTTTGGCATAAACAACTTGGTTCCATTAATAATTGGATTGACAGTAGGAGCTATAATAATGGTGGTAGCACCATATACGCAAGCTGGATTAAATCCTGCTAGAGATTTTGGGCCTAGGCTTGTAGCATACTTCGGTGGATGGGAGAAAGCAGCATTCCCTAAGATATCTGGTGGTTTTTTTACTGTGTATATTCTATCTCCTATGATCGGTGGTGCAGTGGCTCGTTTCATTTTTTATTTTTTATTTGAGTATAAAAAATAATGGTTGGATTAAGTCGTTATCTGGACTAAAATAAAATACAACTTCATACTAATAAGCCTGCTTATCACTTCTACTTTCCTAAATGCACAGACATTAAAGATGCATAGCATTAACACGTCAATTCCTTTTTCTTGGGACTTTGACCAAGACAATCCAATCAAACTAGGTATCACCTTAAAATCTACGAAGAAAGACTTCAAACTTTCAGCACAAATAGCAGCTTACCCTTTCAGTTCACGATATACTTCCAATACTACTTCATATTATGACTCATCTGTAAATGAATATACATTCAGTGAACGACCAAAATATCAACTTGTAGCAGGAGACAGTGTTTCTACAAAACTTCATTCTACTCAATATCAAGGTTATGGTTTCAGAGTAGGCTTCGTAAAAGACCTTCAATTTCTAAATATTCCGTTACAGACAAATGTATATTTTGGCTTATTTGCTTGAAAATCAGATTATTATTTTTCGAAATTACAGACCAAATATGATACTGGTCGGCAAGGAAGTCCACAAAACATACCTTCTTACTATATAGATTTTACAAACACAGACTACTTTTCTGATGAAAGATGGACATTATTACCGAAGATAGGTACTTCTGTTAGTATAGTGCTTACCGCAAATGACAGGTTATCCGTTGTGCCTCGTTTAAACCTCAATTTAACTTTAGTCCATATTTATCGGTATCAAGCAGACGGATTATATAATGAACTAAGTTAAATAGACTTAACACTGCGACTAGCTATTCAAATAAACTACCATCTTCAAAATCTCCGGACTTAGTATTTTCAATAATCATTTATACGAGTGTTATTAAATTGGCAAACCAAAAATAAGTCTGAATAATGTAGTTATTTTGCTAACACATGTCCAGAGATGAATTATTAAGCCAACTTGAAGAAAAATTTTCTAAGTCAGGCCAAGATTTAGATACCCATTTAGAAGGTTTACTTCACTCGAAGTATATTAACTATTGGGATTACATCAAAACAGATGCTCTATTAAGTCTTCAACAACAGAGAACAGTATTCCCAGATGAAATGGTATTCATTATGTATCATCAGGTTAATGAAATTCTCTTTAAAATGATGCTATGGGAAATTGGTCAAGTGTCAGACAATGAAAATCTTACAATTGACTTCTTTTCAGAAAAACTATACAGAGTAAGTAGATACGTAGATGTTTTGTCTTCCTCATTTACTGTGATGGGTGAAGGCATGAGTTTGGAACAATATCAGCAGTTTAGACACACTCTTACTCCAGCCAGCGGTTTTCAGAGTGCCCAGTATCGAAAGATAGAATTTGCAAGTACAGAGCTCATAAACCTCATAGATAATCGATTCAGAGCTACTATAGATCGTGATACTCCATACGAACATGCCTTTGAAAATCTGTATTGGCAGGCAGCTGGAAAAGACCATAAAACAGGTTTTAAATCTGCTTTACTTTACAACTTTGAGAAGAAATACAAAAAAGACTTCATTCACTTTATGAAGAAGTATAATACTACAAATATGTGGACTAAGTTTAAGTCACTGCCGAAAGAAACTCGGGAGAACAACAAACTCTTAAATGCTATGCGACACTATGACCATACTGTAAATGTTAGATGGGTTATGGCTCACTATCACGCTGCTGGTAAGTATCTAGCAAAAGCAGATGGCACAGTTGAGGAAGCTACTGGTGGGTCTGACTGGCGTAAGTATATGCTTCCAAAATATCAGAAACGAATTTTCTTCCCAGATCTATGGACACAAGAAGAATTAGATGGTTGGGGTATTACGAATTTAGAAAGCTACCGAATCTTGGAGGATTAAAATCCAAATTGCTTGAGGTGATGGTCCAAATGCTTAGCGTACATGGTATTCCATTCATCCGCGGTCAGTTTTCCTATACTCTGTGTTTCTTTGGCTACAAAATGATCTGCTCCCAATGCCTGTGTTTTTCTTATATAATCGATTAGCTGAGATTTCTCTTTTTCAAAATCACGCTCATCAGCTACGCGCAAATCAGGAGCGGTAGTACTGTTTTTCTTATAGGGTTTTGGACAAGCGATAGTGGACTTCAAAAAAAGCCTCACTAACACTTTTTTAATTCCAGACGATGGAGGACCATATTTTTCTGGAGTAAATTCATACTCATAAGGTGCAGAACAATGTTCAAGCATTTGGCTAACAGTAATTTACCCCCTCAAAAAAAGAGGTTTGGACTCAGAGTTCAAAAGATTGATTCTTTCAATCATATGATTGCAACCTTCTATTTCAAATAGGTTTGTATATTTCATCTTACAATAATTCGTTGGCTAAGTTAGACAATTCACTTCTTTCTCCTTTTTCTAAATTTACGTGACAAAAAAGAGGATGGTTCTTCACCTTATCTATGAGGTAAGATAATCCGTTACTTTCTGCGTCTAAGTAAGGTGTGTCTATTTGATTAATATCACCAGTAAACACTATTTTGGTATTTTCTCCTGCCCTCGTGATAATAGTCTTCACTTCGTGTGGAGTTAAATTCTGGGCCTCGTCAACTATAAAAAATACATTGCTCAATGTGCGTCCTCTGATATATGCCAAAGGAGCTATAGCTATCTTCTCCATCTGGACCATCTCATTGATTCGTTTAAGTTCTTTATCCGACTCTTTGTATTGACTTTTGATAAACTTTAAATTGTCCCAGATTGGCTGCATATAGGGGTCCACTTTTGCATTTGCATCACCAGGTAAAAAACCAATATCTTTATTGCTCAGCGGTACGATTGGACGCGTAATATAGATTTGATGAAAATCACTTCTTTGTTCCAACGCTGCTGCTAACGCGAGCAAGGTTTTTCCAGTCCCGGCAACTCCTCTGAGCGTTATTAGTTTTATTTCAGGATCGAGAAGAGCGTGTATGGCAAATGCCTGTTCAGCATTTCTTGGTTTGATTTTATAAACTGTTTTCTTTTCTACTCGTTCTACTCTCTTCTCTTTTGAGTTATAAAACCCTAGAGCGGATTTTTTCCCATTATTTAAGATAAGAAAGTGATTGAATGGAAATTTAGATCTCTTGACTTTCGATGCTTTTACTTTTTTCTTTTCAAAAAGCTCATCGATGACTTCAGATTCCACGTCCTCTATGACAGACTTTCCAGTATATAACTTATCTAAGTCTTTTATCTTTCCAGTTTGATAGTCTTCGGCTTGTAAGTTAAATGCTTTGGCTTTTACCCTTAGACAAATATCTTTAGAGACTAAGATGACAGATTTTTTTGGAAACTGCTGTTTTAAGGATAAGGCAGCATTTATTATTTTATTATCGTTTTTATAATCATCAAAAGTATCTGCAGCATTATTTTCTAAATCAGCTATCTCCTTTATCACCTTTAGTTTTCCTTTACTTTTCCCTCCTATTCTTACCCAATTATTTAAAAGTGAATCTGAGGAAACTGAGTTCAAAAACCTAATAAAACTTCTAGCTTCATAGTTTTTTGTATCACCACCTTTCTTAAAAGTATCTAATTCTTCAAGTACTTGTATGGGAATTCCGACATCGTTGTCATCAAAATTTGTTACCGAGTTATGGTCATAAAGAATGACCGAAGTGTCTAAAACAAAGATTTTCTTTTCTACTCTTTTTGGCATTTATAAGGACAATTTACTTAGACTATTTCATACTTTTAATGTATGTTATTTATTTGTAAGTAACTATAAATACAATAAAACAAGTAGCCAAGCCGTCATAGTAGTGCCAATATTTGCACCCATAATGACACCAATAGCTTGTTCAAATTGAGTAATCCAGCATTCACGAAGCTCACAATCATTACAGTGGTGGCACTGCTACTCTGAATAAGTGTGGTGGTCAAGAAGCCTGTAAAAATACCTTTAAATCGATTTGAGGTTATAGATCCAAGGATACTTCGCATTCTATTTCCAGCGAGTTTTTGTGTCCCATCGCTGATGACCATCATACCATATATTAAAAGACCTAGTGCACCTATTAGCTTTATTATTTCGGATTATTCCATTTAGACTATGTTTGTTCTCGATATTTATTTAAAATGTGAACTAGCATTATCTATGTTATATTAACTTTAAGTATAAACAATAAGTGAATAAAAAAATTACAGTTAGATGCTCTAAAGTTGAAGATTTAGAAAAAGTCCTTGAGCTGGTTAAAGAACTCGCGGTCTTTGAAAAAGCACCAGATGAAGTGAACAATACCATTGAAAAAATGAAAGAAGATGGGTTTAGTTTTAATAAGATATTTGATTGTTTTGTGGCTGAAATTCAAGGTAATATAATCGGTACTGCTATTACGTATTACCGATATAGTACGTGGAAAGGCAAGTGCTTATATCTTGAAGATCTAATAGTAACAAAAGAATACAGAGAGCAAGGAGCTGGAAAACTTCTATTCAATCATTGCCTTGATTTTGGCAAAGCTCAAAATTGTGTTCGTATGAACTGGCAAGTCCTGGATTGGAATGAGCCTGCTATTGACTTTTATAAGTCTTATCAAGCTCACTTAGATGGTGAATGGATAAATGCTTCAATAGAATTATGAAACTGAGTGATAGATTCATCTGGATCATTATAATAATTCTAAACCTTGTTTTGGTTTACCTAAACCAATCCACATTTGATTCTGGAGATAGTGTCTTGCATTATGTAGAATCACACCAAGCTTGGCAGACACCACACTATTTTATGGATATGTGGTCAAAACCGCTTTTCATATTACTATCATCTCCGCTAGCAAGTTTGGGTTGGTATGGTATGAAGCTATTTAATAGCATATGTATTTTATTATCTGCTTTTTATACAAAAAAAATCTTTGAGTATTTCCGATTAAATGGTTGGTGGGGTGTATTTATAAGCTTCTTTGCCTACTCCTTTTTCTTAGTACAATCATCTGGTCTCACTGAACCTCTTTTCACGCTTGGACTTACAGCCATAGTATACTACTACTTGATAGACAGATATTTACTTGCATCTTCTATCCTTTCGTTTCTTCCTTTTGTGAGGTCTGAAGGATACATTATTGGAGTTATTATTTTAGTCTACCTTGTTGTCTCAAAAAAATATAAGGCTATACCCATCTTAGCTTTAGGCACCTTCGTATACGGCATTGTTGGTCTATTTGTATTCGAAGATTTTTTATGGATGTTTCACCAAAACCCATACTCTGGCATTGAGGAAAAATATGGAAGTGGAGATGCACTACACTTTCTTATACAGCTGCCTTATGTCATAGGTCTACCCATATTTTTGCTAGCTTTTCTAGGTGGCTATCACGCCATTCTTAGATTATTTAAAGGAAATTTACAAACCAAAGAGTTTTATCTCATTTTTGGTATCGCCGTAGGATATATTGTGGCCCATAGCATCTTTTGGAGGTACGGATTATTTCACAGCTACGGTCTTACAAGAGTATTGATAGTAATCATTCCTTTGATTGCATTTATAGCTTACAGAGGAAAAGAATGGATAAGCTGTGCCTTCCATTTTGTGCCAAAAACGTATATAGATGGTCTACTCGTATTGGTGATTATCATTTTTCCATTCATACCTAATAAAATGGCTATGGACTTGCCTGAAGATGTTCAGCTTAGCGAACAGCAGATTCTAATAGAATCAGCTCATGAATACATCGTTGAAAATAACTTGGAAGATATTGGTTTGTACACCAATGCGTTTTATTACACATTGAAATCAGAAAAAATCATAGATAATGACCAAGAAATTAATGCTCTTACATTGTTAAAGAACAAGGATTACAAACCGACTCCAGGAAAATTAGTCTTATGGGATTCTTATTTTGCACCTTCAGATGCTGAAATTACACAGCGAGAGCTAGAGTCAAACTATGACGTTGAACCCATCAAACAGTTTAAAAATGAGCAAGGATACAAGCTTATTCTTTATAAGATAAATTAACTGGCCGCTCCCACACTCCGTATCCATTTCCTTTGAAGACGCAAATTAGTTTAGGATACTTTTTCTTCATCAAATCAAATTTTTGGACTTTTGCTGTGACCGTCACTGGGTATGTAGTTTCCTTGATTATAAAATCACGAAAAGCATTATCATACTCCTTCTTCTCGTGCTGATCAAGTTCTAAAAGGGTTTGAACACCTCTCTCAGTCATGAAGTTTTGTTTTAATTGAAACAGCTCCATACCGTTAGTTTGATGCGTATAGAACCTATGTGCATAGCTCTTAAATCCATAAGTGAAATGTGCTAAATCTTTTGATCGATAGCTCTTTAAATGGTTTATCCAACTTCCTTGTACCATTTTTTCGACTGAAGGCACTACCGTATTCATAAGTAAGGTAATTACCAAGGTATTTGTTACTAAAAAGGAAGCTATTGTAATCTTTGAGGGTTTATATACCATAGACAACAATGATCCTCCAAACAAAAAAGCCAAGAATATTGGAACTATGGACCATTCCACTTGGGTCTGCAGTTGAGCAATGACAAAATCATCGCGAATAATTCTTTTCAAAAGTTCAATGGACATATCAGGATCAAAACCTACATAGCCAAAAGCACCTAACAGAATCAACCATATCATTCCAACCACACTGGTGAGGACTCTATTCATTAAGCTAATTCTGCTAAATTTAGACAACCACACGCCTCCCAATATTGCCAATGGTATATAACACATACTGCTGTAATGAACAATTTTGGTAGTAACAAGACTAAAAATCACTAAAACGACCCAAAACAATATTTGCATCCATCTCAAATATGTGGAATCACCAGAGACAACATTTCTCTTGAAAATTTGCTGGATTAAAAGGGTAAAGAGAGGGAAGCAGCCGATTAACAGCACTACGAAGTGATAATAAAAGGGTTGGCCGTGTGAAGCGATTGGATATCTGAATAAATCAACCTGATACACAAAAAACTCTTTTAAAAACCACCAACCATTCTGATGAACCTGAATTCCAAAAATAACACCAAACACCGCCAGCATACCTACTAAAAGATACAATAGGTTTCTTAGAGAATAGAAATTGACTTTATGAAAAATTTGGTAAACCAAACCTGTCACCCCCACTAGAAGTAAGGCCACTGGCCCTTTTGTAACTACCGCTAAACCAAGAAAGACGCCAGACCAAAAGAATTCTTTATTGCTTTTTAACTCTATAGATCTTACTAGATATAAAGCTCCAAGAAAAATAAAGAGATTAAAAAATGGGTCAATAATCCCAGATTTGAAATAGAAGTGTGGCGTGAATGAACCGATGTAAAATAGTACAGTAAATATTGCAGCTTGTTTAGAATATCGATTAAGTACTGTAAAATATAGGATACAGAGTGTAACAAGCCCTACAAGAACATTAGGGAATCTTGCAGCAAATTCATTCACTCCAAACAACCACATTGCGCCTGCCTGCAACCAAATAAACAATGGAGGTTTCTCCCAAAAGGGTTCAAAATTGATAGTTAGATTCACCCAATCTCCAGAAACAAGCATCTCACGTGCTGCTTCCGCAAAATTTATCTCATCCCAGTCAAAAAGATGAACATTCCCAACGAAAGGGATAAATAAGAAAGCATAAAATATTAGAATAGTAATAAAGGCGTAATGATATTTAAGCCAAGCTTTCCAATCCATATTATATCCACTTTTTCTCTTGAAAGACGTAATATACAATCGATGTTAAAAACAAACCAAGAACCGCTCCAGCCACTATATCATTGAGGTAGTGTTGACCTAAATACACTCTAGACAACCCAATCAACCCACCTAATAGAGGAGCTATTACTTGAACACTTTTTCTTTTGATACCCAATGCTAACAAACTCATAAATGTAAATGCAGCAGTAGTATGCCCGCTTGGAAAAGAATTCGTACGGTGTCTGTCTAAGTCTTCAATGGGTTTCAAATAATCATACGAAACTATCGGTCTTCTCTCACCTTTAAATACCGAGTGTTTAAGGCCTTGAGTTACCGAAGTACTGAGTATTACACTTGCTATAAATACTAGTATAAACCTGCGTTCAGCAAGAAGAAGTAGCATAAGAAAAACGATAATCCCTCCAGTGATTTCGCCCAAAAGAGTCATCCACAGAAAGAATCCATCAGCCTTCTCAGACTCCATAGAGTTAAAGTAGAGAACTAAATCGCCTTTTTCTCCCAAAAGCAATCCTACAAGACCCAAGAGTATAACCGATAGGCTTAGTACATAGAAAGTGCGATATCGTCGAAATATTGTAATCAAACGCTTCAAAAATAGAAGTCTTAAATAGTTTATTACATAAAAAATTGTTTATTTGAAAAATCTTAAAAAATCAAAAAGTGGAAAGAGTTAGATTAGACTTAGAATTTGTTATAAAATCTTCACCAACAATACTTTATCAATACCTATCTACACCGTCAGGTTTAGTAGAGTGGTTTTGCGACGATGTAAACATCAAAGGAAGCAAACAATATATCTTCTTTTGGGATGGAGAAGAGAATAAAGCAGAATTGGTAAAGAAAGTAAATGGTAAATTGATCAAATTTAAACTACTTGATAATCCTGCTGATGAGTTTTTCCAGTTTGAAGTAACTAAGGACGAACTTACGGGTGACATCGGTCTTTTAATTACAGATTTTGTAGATGAAGATGAGGTAGAAGAAATGAATATGCTTTGGGAAAGCCAAGTAGGAGATCTTAAGCACGCATTAGGCCTCGCCTAGTACTTTTCATCTATATCCTTCTTATTCTCCTGAAGACTATTAACTTCATCTTTCAATTTCTCTCCTAGGTCTCTTGCTGTTTCTCCAATCATTTCAAGATACTTATTACCTATAGGAACTAAATCTTGGAGAAAGACCTTATACTTATCTGTAGCATCTTTTGAAGCTAAGCAGATTAAAGCTTGTTCTTTAGTCGCTGACAGGCTCTTTTGTAACACATACGCAGAACGAATTTTCTGATTTTCTAAAGAATCTAACTCTTTAGAAATAAATCTTTTGTGCATATCTTCTGAAGCGTATTTCAAAATACAATCACAGATATCTTCATCTCCGTTTGGACCGCAGTATTTAGCACTGAGTGTTTTTAAGTCTGCCACATTTTCCTTAAAAGGTCCAAGACCTTTGTAATACATAAAGCCAAGAACTAAGCTTGACAGCAATATCACTCCTATCAAGTTACTACATGCACTTTTGGCTATTTTCAGAAGCAATACCGCAACTGCAATAATTATGATTACCGTTAAAGAGAATTCCATGTTTCACGAAAATACTAATTGTATTTATCTTGCAGTAACTGATACATCTCTTTTGGGGATATTCTATCATCTATCAAAACACACTTTTTACCAAGATAAAAACCAAGTGGCACGTCCTCAACAAAATAACTATCTGCTATTTCAGAGTTGCTGTAGCCTACTGGGTATGAAATCTTGTCGTAGTAGTAAGATATTTTTACATCCTTAGATTTATCGCCATGATTCAGTGTTATTACCTTTATTTTTTTTTCATAATCAGCATTTATCTTACTGATGTAAGCTGTATCTTCCTCTGACTGTGAATCTAGATCCCAAAAAAATAAAAATATTTCTTGTTTCTTGAAGTCTTTAAGTTGATGCTCTTTATTGAAAACATTGAAATAAGTGAAATTCGGTGTCCTTTTACCTATTTCAAGTTTGTTAGATAAGATAGCACTTGAATCTTTTTTCAATTCAATATACTTTCCTGTGGTCTCTATAGACTTCACGCGATATTTCTTACCTCCCCATTCAAACACAGTATTATTAATAGTCGGAGTAATATTGAAAAGTTTGTCTGAATTCAATTGACTTTCATAAGGTCCAACATAGAATAAGTCGGTACAGCTCTCATTATATATCCCATTCACATTCATATCCTTTATACCTATACTAAACGAGTCTAAACCGTTTCGATAATTTCCTATTATGGAGTTGTAGCGTTGCTCTCTAAAGCAGTAATTTATGTTAGTGAACTCTTTTTTTCCACTATGGGCCTTGTAATGCTCGGTAAGTAAATTCTTGTAGCGTACGTTTTCACCATACTTAAAACGTGTAAGCTTCAAGCCGTACATAGCACCAGGCACAGTTGAATTCTCTAATTTCACTTCAAAATGATGCTGCTTCCATGTTATACTATCTGGAGACCCATCATTAGAAAAATCAAAATCATTGTTACGATCAATGAAGAAATACACTGTCCTTCTTGAACGTTTGTAATTGCCAATGATCGTGAGCAAGTATCCTTGACTCTCCGCATTATCAGAACCCGCGAAATAGATGTAAGTGTACCCCGTATCTCTACACGAACCCATATCAGGCATTTTTTTAATTTGATACCAAGGCTTTGACTCGTCTGCTTCAAGCCCAAACTTGGAATATGGCTGAATGCTATGTGAGGTATATTTATACACTGGTAATATGCTTTGAGATTTTTCAAAGGCATCATCCTTGGCCATACGATTCATATCAATCTTAATCGTTTGACCTGAAACAAAAATCCCAATCAACAAGATTGGGATTAATGCTATTACGTATTTGATATCCATTTGTCGCTTGTATTCACTTTAGTTAATCTCTACCCATTACAATGGAGATGTAGTAAAGTAGCGTGGCAAGCGAACCGACAGCCGCTGCAACATATGTCATTGCAGCCCACTTAAGTGCATCCTTACTATCCGCTAATTCAGAAGGAGCAGCCATATTCTTATCTTCAATCCAGGCTAAAGCTCGATTACTTGCATCGAATTCTACTGGTAAGGTAACAAAAGCAAACAGCGTAGTAACTGCAAACATTGCAATTCCTGCATATAGCAAATAAGGAAATATTCCTATCAGTAGTATCCCACCTAGAAGCAC
>ENA-UZXB01006487-UZXB01006487.1-metagenome-genome-assembly--contig:-Day-2-1m-contig-6487_pt1 | contig 14200 bp, 21 predicted proteins | sample MGYA00260339_ERZ794899 | MGnify/ENA metagenome assembly ERZ794899 | reverse complement strand
GTGTCAAACACTTCTGCAGGATCAGCATACACATTTTTCATAATGTGTGTATAGCTACGTGAATGGATTGTTTCAAAGAAGTCCCAAGTAACAATACATCCTTCTAGTTCAGGAATCGAAACATGTGGCAAAAATGCTAGGCATGGCCCTCTTCCTTGGACACTGTCAAGTAGTGTTTGGTACTTTAGATTAGCAGTAAAAATATGTTTCTGCTCAGGTCTAAAGTTTTGGAAGTCTGCACGATCTTTTTGCAAACTTACCTCTTCAGGACGCCAAAAGTATCCTAGCATAGTTTGATTTAGTTTATCAAATACTGGAAACTTAAACACGTCATATCTTTGTGTATTCTGATCTGCTCCGAAGAACATATTTTGTTTGGTGAAATCCACCTTGTCTTTATTAAAAACTGTTTTTGCCATCTTACTTCCTCTATCTATCTGTCTCTATATAGTACACTGCAATAGGTGTACTGTCAACCTTAAATTGCACATGCATCACAAAATTCATCGTCTTCTTCATTTTCAAAACCATTAACTGGAAGATCTTCTAACGGTTTTTCATCTTCTAACTCGCTTGGATCAGTTTTGTAGTCGTATGTATTTTGATAGTATGATGTTTTCCAACCATACTTGTATGTGTTTAATAAGTCTTGCATCATTACACTCATTGGCACTTCGTTGTTTTCAAAGTGTGTAGGATTATAACTCCAGTTACCACTGATTGCTTGATCAAAGAACTTTTGCATTACTGCCACTACATTAATATAACCTTCATTGCTTGGCATGTCCCATAGCAACGTATAATGTTGTTTTAGTGACTGATACTGTGGAACAATCTGCTTAAGAGGCCCTTTCTTGGACTTCTTAACGGACAAGTAACCTCTAGGTGGTTCGATTCCGTTTGTTGCGTTCGACACAACGGAACTGCTCTCCGAAGGCATTTGTGCGGACAATGTGCTGTGCCGTAGTCCGTGTTCCTTGATGTTGCTTCGTAAAGTATCCCAATCATAATTTAACTTATTCTCCACAATAGTGTCAACATCCTTCTTATATGTATCAATAGGTAGAATGCCGTCACTATATTTAGTGCGGTTAAAGTACTCACATGCGCCTCGTTCCTGCGCTAAATTGTTGCTGGCCTTTAACAAGTAATACTGAAATGCTTCTGTTAAGTCGTGTACTAAGTTCCATGCTTCTTGTTGTTTATATTGTACTTTGTGCCTTGCAAGATAGTGTGCTAGTCCAATATAACCTACACCTAATGAGCGTCTTGCTTTTGTACTAATCTCAGCTGCCTTAATTGGATAACGTTGATAGTCAATAATTTCTTCTAGTGCTCTTACTGCTAGATCGCATAGTTCTTCTAAGTCGTCTAGTGTCCTTAGCGTTCCTACATTGATAGCACTTAAAATACACAATGCAATTTCACCTTCTGGATCATCAATATGATTAAGCGGCTTAGTTGGTAATGTAATCTCTTGACACAAGTTACTCATAAACACTGTGTCTTTGAATGAACTGTGTGTATTAGCATGATCTACATTCATAATATAGATACGTCCTGTTTCTGCACGTTCTTTAATCAACGCAGAAAACAACTCCATAGCCGGAATAGTTTTCTTCTTGATGCTGTATGCACGTTCGTATTTTTCATATAGCTCTTGGAACTCTGCTGGATCACCAAAGTATGCTTCATACAACCCTGGCACATCGTGTGGCGAGAAAAGAGTTATATCGCCGCCAGTTAACAATCTTTCATACATAGTTTTGTTAAGCTGAATAGAATAATCTAGTTTACGTACACGATTGTCCTCTGTGCCTTTGTTGTTCTTTAGCACAAGAATGTCTTCAATCTCTTGATGCCAAAAAGGAAAGTGTGTAGTAGCTGATCCGCCACGTACACCATTTTGTGTACAACAACGCACTGTGCTTTCGAACTTTTTAAGGAACGGAATTATTCCTGTATGTGCTACTTCCCCGCCCCGTATTTTTGAATTAACGCCTCTGATTCTGCCCGCATTGATGCCAATACCTGCTCGCTGGGCCGTATAGCGCCCAATAGACATGTCACTGGCAAAGATACTATCCAAAGTATCGTCGCTATCAACAAGAACGCAACTAGCAAACTGACGAACAGGGGTACGCACACCAGCCATAACGGGTGTAGGTATGTTGATCTTAAATAATGAGGTCGCATCATAGTATCTCCTTACGTAATGCATACGTGTTTCTTTTGGATATTGTGCAAATAATGTGGCAGCAATCATCATGTACATGAACTGGGGAGTCTCAAATATTTGATCACTAGAACGATCCTGACATAGGTACTTGTCTACTACTTGACGCAAGCCTGCATAGGTAAAGTTCTCGTCACGCTTGTGATGAATGTAACTGTCTAGTCTATTCAGCTCTTCTGTTGTGTAGCTGTCTAGTATTGCAGGATCGTAAACGCCTCGATCAATGTTTAAATCGATCATTTGTTTTAAACTAATGGCTTCGTACTCACCAAATACTTGCTTGTTAACGCTGTAGCTTAATAAACGTGCAGCCGCATATTGATAATTAGGAACATCTAAATTAATAAGATCATTTGCACTGCGTACTAATATTTCTTGTATCTCTGCTGTAGTCATACCATCATAAAATTGAAGATTAGCGTTCATTTCAATTTGACTACTGCTTACGCCGGCTAGATTTTCACATGCATGTTCTACTACTTTGTGAATTTTATCTATGTTAAGTGATTCTTTTGTACCGTCACGTTTGACGATAATTGTTCCGTTTGACATGGTTTCTCCTAATCTTCTTTTTGTTGTTTGGTTTGATATTTAGTTAAGTTGAGGCATTGGATATGCTTGTTGCGAACGGAACGAAGGTGGTAATTCTGTTGAGGAAATATATCTATCATCCCGGTATCCTATAATAAAATTGTTGATAAAAAGCAAATAGTATGAGCTACTTTTTACATCGTCTATACCAATATGTATCTCAAAATTACCCTGGGAAAAACGATCAGTTAACTGTAAACTATAACAGATTCCTAATAATTTACAGAATTCACAGTAGGTATTTTCTTCTATTAGTTCCCAAGGATTAGGCCACATTTCTTGTGTCCACGGATCGGTATGCATGCTCACTGTTGGAGCATCTGTATACTTTTCCATAGCATACTGTATAGGGTCTTTGTGTGTTTCTAAAGCTTGACGAAAGTCAGACCAGTCACGTAATCTATTCTCATATTCCTGATCAAACATTATGATTTAACATTAATTTTGTAAGTCATAGTTCCTTGATCTATTTGATTTTGATAGTTTACTTGGCAACTTACGTCAGTGCCATGTTGAATTAGGTTAGCACTAAACTGTAAACTTTCATCAGGCACATCAGTACCTGTAGTTGTGTAATCGTCTGTAACAAATGTTGCGCTAGTTTCTCTGTTTATCATAACTGTTAATACGCCTGATCTTCTAAAATTTCTACTTACTTGTGTTGACACATATTCATAGTCAATTGTATAAGTTTTAGTAGCCTCTGCGCTTACTCTAAACAACAGTACATCTGTACTTTGTGTAGGACATTCAACTTGTTGTGTAAACCCGTAGTTGTGAAATACAGGTCCTTGAACGTCAGCAATATAAGGTTCAGAACTAACATACGTTTGATCTATAGCTAAATTATACGTTCTATCGAAGTCGTCGTCAACCGAAGAATTGCCTGTTTCGACAAATTTTATTATAGGATATGCTGCTTCTGCTGGAGAGCCTGCATTATTACCTACACTTGGACCAAAGCGGTTATTATGAGATATGTTACGTGTACCAGCATTAATGTGTATTGCAATTTGATCTATATCTTCAAAGTAACAACGACTGATCCAATTATTAAATGGAGCAGTTTGTCCTATCTCCATTGACTCACCAAACTTAAATGCCTGTACAAGTTTGTCAAAAATTGTGTTTTCCCATACGCAATTGTTTACATTGTGATTAGTAATAACACCAAAGCCTAAACCTACAAATTCGCACTCTGTAAACTTTAACTGCTTAACATCAACTGCATTACTTTTTGCTGACAAATCAACAGCAACACTTGTACTAGCTTCTGTTAGTTTTGGCCCTGCAAATTTTACATTGTGGAACACACTATCTTTAGTGCTAGTAAGCATTAATAATGTGCCTTGGTTGTCAGTAGTTTTTAATGTTAGATTTTCTAACAACAATCCTTTGCTTACACTAGCCGAATCCATAATAGTAGGATCTGCTCTGTGTCCTGATAGTACTACAGTATCTAAATCTCCGTTATAAACTGTATTGTCGTCTACAGTTTCAAACATTGTAAAGTTACCTGTTTTCTTAAATATTGTTTTATCTCGTCCAGCACCTATAATTGTTACGTAGGGAGGTAGGTATACTGTTTGAGAAATGGTGTATTCGCCTGCTTCAACATGTAGAACAATTCTACTGTTAGCATTAGTTTTGTTAATTGGATTTAGGTATATTTCGTATATTGCTTTTTGTAATAATTGTGTAATATCAGAATCTGAAAATATACCAAACGAACGTACACTTACTCTGTCATCTAGTCTTGATTGTATCGTTCTTTTAAATTCACTACCTGAAACTGTAGTTTCAATTTGACCTGGTTTGTACGAGTAAGTTTCTGCTAGATCAAGAAAGTTATCATTCTCAGTAAGTATTTTAGTATTACCTACAGCAGGCGAGCCTTCTGATACTGCGCCGTTTCCTATATAAAGTGCTTGGGTATCAACTGCCCATCCAAACTCGCCACCTGCAAGTTGTGGTACACCTGTTCCTTGATTTTCTTGTCCTCTTCGTACTTGTATACGACTGATCTGAACTACTGCCACGTGATTCTCCTACGTTATATTAGTAGTATTTATCCGTGCTTCTCATAATACTGACGGCATCTGTTCCACCATTCTTGTTCCCACTCGTTGAACTCATCTGGCCATAGATCAAACTGTTGATATTCTAGCGCACGACTACACATAAAGATATGTCCTTCACGTATGTCTGTGCCATGCACTTCGTTATGACCTAGTGCATATGCTGTAAGTTGTAGATAGTAATCTTCTACCCACTCAGGCTTCTTAGGTTTGTTAGTTTGTTTGAAGTCCATAATACAAGGATTGCCTTTGTATTGTCCTACCAAGTCAGTTGTGCCTGCAAAGATACCGGGAACATAAAGCGGAACTTCGCTACCCCATATCTCATCTACATCGCCCATTGCTTCGTCACGTATAACACACGCCATCTTATAGGCTTGCTGTGCGTATGGATTGCTGCCTGCGCTTTCTGTCCATACACCGTTATCAACATAGTCTTCAAGATACTTGTGCATACGTGTACCAACGCCGCTTGCTTCAGTAACAATTTCTTGTGCTTTCTGTTCACCTACACGCTTCTTCCAAGCAATGAGATGACTCATGTCTTTAGTTCCGCTAAGGATAGTTGTAACACTTGCTACTGGAGGGTGACCTGGTGCTGCATATCGGCGCTTGCCGCCTACTTCAACACGTTTTAGTTTTTCGTACTTGTACTTTTCAATTATTAAGCTCATGTAGTAATAATAACACTTAAATTGTATCTTGTCAAGTATTTTTTACAGTTTATCGCCTAAATTAGTTGCTGATTTTGCCATATCACCTACAGAATCTGCAGAATCTCTACTTGTTGACACTTGATCCATGCTACCATCATTAATAGTAACACCTTCTGGATCAAACTTAACTAGATCTTTCATTTGGGGAGTAGCATCGTATGTTGCTTTAAATGATTTGTAGTCAAACTGTGGCACGCCTGCTTTCTTCATGTAACTGTTTAGTTTGTTCCACGGAATAGTTGTGCCTGGCTTTAGAGTTTTTAAGATTTGTAGCAGTGTGCCCGCATCGTCTAAAGCTTCACTTACTTTTTTTTTGAATGGTCCACTGACTCACGCTTTGCACGACCTGCTTCTTCTTCGCCACCTGCTGCACTTGCATCAGTTGCAAAATCATCTTCGCCGTCCATGTCTACTTCGTCACCTGCGTCAACTGTGTCCATGTCGTCAGTTGGTTCCATGTCCATGTCCATATCGTCCATGCCCATTGTATCCATAGCTTCGCCTTCGCCTGTAAGCATACCTACACCGTTTGTAAGTGCTGCACGAGTAGTTTCCATAACATCGTACATTTGCTCTAGTGCAGGTTTAACTGTATTAACAAATGCTTCTGATTGCTCGCTACCCATTTCGTCGCGGATTGCATCAGCTAGGTCTAACATAGATTCGGTTTGCATTTCAGCAGTGTCTTCCATCCAACCAGTAACACGATCAACCATGTCTTTGGATGCCATAACAAGTTCTGCTTTATCTTCTTCACCTTCAGAGATAACACTTTCTTCTAGGTTGGCGTCTTGCACAAGCTCACGCTCGTTAATTTCTGCATTAAGGACATCTAAAAATAATTTTGACTTTTGATATGCTGGCTTTTGTACGGAACTAAAACTTTCATTAGTTTCAACTTGACTTAATGATGTACGTAGTTTGTTACGAGCTGTATGTAATTGCTCAAGTGTAAACTCGTCTAAGTTAATACGCTGTCCAAACTGTTTAGCTAGACTTTCGTTTAACTTTTCTGCCTGTGGTGGGCGTGAAAATTCTCTAATGTTCATATCTCTGTATCCTATGTTAAAGTGTTATAGTTTTATTTATCTTATGTGCCAAATATAATAGCATCTAATGACTGTTTAGCGAGTTTGGTTTCGGTATAACTTATGTCATATCTAGTCTTAGTTATGTCTTGTTTGACAGGATCTTTGGTTGTAGTTAGTGTATGCTTGTAAAACATGCAATCTGTGTAATGTTTTTGAATAACTTTATCCAATACTATAACTTTGTGTTTGTCTGTTCTAACCTTAGCATATGCTATTGCTGCGGTCTTGCAGAAAAGTCTAGCGTCTTGGGTGTTTGTTTCGCAGTCGTATATAACCCACCATCCGGCTTTTGCTTGTCGGATAGCATACTTACCAATACGTATACTCTTGCCTTTTACATAAGGTAAAAGGTTAGTATCTATATTTTTATTAATAAGTTCTTCTAGATTGTTAACAAGATTTGAAGTCATTTTTAATCACCAAAGTTTCTTTGTTTCGAACTACCTTACTTACCAAGTTTTTCTTAATAAGGTTTTCAATAATGAACTGTGAACGCTCGTCGTAGTATTGCATCGGAGCAACAGCTTGCATCTTGTCTAAGACTTGCTGTTCTTCGTTAGTAACTGCTACTGTGATCGAATCTAGTAGTTCATTAATTTGCATTTAGTATTCCTGCTAGTTCATCTTTATTATAAACAAATTTCTTTGGTTCGCCGGGCATTTGCTTTGGATTTTGCAATTCGACTTCGCCCCTGGCATTTTTTGTAACTTTAAATTTAGTTGGTGGTCCTGCTTTTCCGCCTGCACCCTTTGACGGTAAGTCTATCATTTTACCTGGTTTTAAATTTTTATCTAATTCTTTTGATACAGCCGGATCCATTTGCGCTCCGCCTGTGCCTTGTGATCCTACAGTAGCATTTGGACTATTTGTTGGTCCTGCAATTGAACGTGCTGCTGCTTTACCTACACCTCTTACGGCTGCTCTGCCGGCACCTGCTGCTGCTTTACCTACACCTCTTACGGCTGCTTTACCAACGCCGGTTGCTGCTTTACCTACGCCTCTTGCAAGTGCTCCTGCGCCTTTGACTGCTGCTTTACCTACACCTTTAGCAAGTGCTGCTCCGCCACGCATAGCTGCTGTGCCTGCTACTCTTGCTACACCTGCACCTATTGCACCAATAGCAGGTAGTATTTCATCTAACTGTTCTTCAGTAAGATTTTTATTTTCAGCTAGTTGCTTACGGGCATCGTTTTCAAATTCATTAAATCTCATATTCGCTTTCCTTTGCCCTTTTTACGTGTTGTGCGCATACCTACGTTTAGGTTAGACAACCGTTTACTTGCTGCGTTTGAACGTTTTGTTCTAGTTGCTTTAACATTTATCGAAGCGCCTTTTGCACGTTTAGTCTTCTTGAGTGTACGTGAAGCTTTTACATTTTTAGGTGCAGTGCAAGTAGAAGGCTTTGCAACGATTCTGCCTTTACGTGAACCAGAAGTACAACGATATTTACGAACGTTCTTATTACCTGAACGTCCCATTATACTTACTGCTGATTCAAAAATTTCACGTAGTAACATTATAAACGCTTGCCCCCGCCTCTACTCTTGTTTAAAGATTGTACTCGTCTACTTGCTGGATTAACTCTTTTAGTCTTACGAGCCTTACGTGCCATTCGAGCGCCTAGTCGAGCTTTAGTTTGTTTCATCTTGATACGTTTCTTCATATCCGGTGCAGCAAAGCATTGGGATATATTAGCAACAACTCTACCTTTGCGCTTGCCTGACATACATCTGTACTTTCGTACGACTTTCTTGCCAGAGCGGGCCCAGACTTGTTTCTCTTCTAATTCTTCGGGGTTAATAAAAAACTCTCGTAATAACATATAGTTATTTATCGTGAGTGAACGTTACATTGTTTGTAATAAGATGACTACTACTGTAGACAGTAATCCTGCAATAACTGTACCTGCTGTACCAATTAATACTTTAGTCATTGACTTTTGACCTTCCACTATATCTAGGTGAATATTTCCAACTTTTGTTTCTAAGTTTCCTAAGCGTTTATCTAATTGCTCATAACGAATAGCACATAAATCAACATGTGCTTCTAAGCTTGTTCTTTCTAAATCTGTGGTTGACACAATAATATTCTCCATATAGTGTAAAGTGAACTCGTAGTTAGCCTTTTGGGAAGTTGTTGTGCCTTGTGCCTTATAGTATTATTTATCAATACATTCAAAAATAATATTGGTAATCTTAGAATCTTTTGTAAAAAAGATTGCTTTATCTAACTTAACTGTTTCAGATAGATTATCAATAATAGGTACAAGATCAAAATCTTGTTTAAGCATATCTATAGTTGTGCCGCCGTACTCTATTTCAAAATTCATAGTCCAAACAGATTGGCTACCTTTATACGTACTACCAAATTTAGTTGTTGATTCTTCTTCATGGGAAACTGTTATGTTACTAGGATTGGCTCTAATTCCAATTGTTTGAAGAGTTGACATAAAGTTTTGCTGTTGCTTATACGAATCACCGTCTCCACGTCGAGCATTTGTTTCTGTAATATCTACAAGAGTTTTAATAATAAATTTCATACTGTATTTACAGTCATAAAAAAAGAGCCACTTAAAAAGTGACTCTTTAGTGTGACGCCTGCCATTACGGCCATAATCACGATTCTAAGGTAGTTAGAATTCTTTATGCACCAAATGTTGCTACTAGTGAAATACCAGATACTGCTTCTGCGCCGCCTGGTCCACCTTGTACTGCAACGTGGTTGCCGTCTGCTACACCTTCAACTGCTGCGACTGTTCCGCCATATGTTGTTGTGATTGAATCACATGCTGCTGCTACTGTGATTGTTCCAGTTGCTACTGCATAGATGTATGTTGTTGGTCCTAGACCTGATTTTGCAACTACTGCTGCGTTTGGGTTACTTACTGTTGCCATTTTTATATCTCCTGTTTCTAAATGGACATCTTCGCTTCTCTACGAAGTTGTTATATGTATTTAGTCTTAAGATAAAAAAAGGGCTTTAATAGCCCTAAATTAGGTAACATTTTTACTTGATGCGCTTGTGTAGTGCTCTTAACTGCTGTATGCCTTGCGGACCAGCGTCTACAATATCTTCTATCATGTCAATTATTGGAAGATAAGCTTCGATAAAGCTTTTTGGCACACTTTTACCATCTTGAGCCATATCAATGAACTTAGTTGCTCTTACACCGTTTTCTAGTCCAACTAGATAACCGTAAAGAGCAACTCTACGTTCTTTAGATAACTTTCGTGTTCTGCGCCCACGTATACGTTCCATAGCTGTTTCGTCTAGATGGCTTTCAACTAGTCCGTCGTCTATAAGATTGCGTATAAAATCCATGTTAGCTTTTTGCCATTGCTTGTGCTTTTGCATCAATTTCGTCATCAGATGCACTGTACTTTTCGTCATCTTCTGGCTCATCTGCAACATCGTCACCTTTAGCTACTTCGCCGCCTTTTGCTAGTTCTGCTTCGCCAAACTTTAATAGTTTCATCATTAGTTCTTTAGATGTAATGTTTGACTTCTTCATTAGCTCTGCAGGTGAGCGTGGACCAAATGTTGTGTTGTAACGTGTAAGGTTATCACCTAGTGTTGCCATAACATTTGATAGACCATCGTCTTTTTGTGTAACTGCTTTGTCCATTAGTACACGACCGATAGCAGCAAGTTTACGATTGCCTTCGCCTGTTTCGTGTGCTTCTTTGATTATAATATCATTAATTTTCATCTTGCCATCCTTTGTGTAAGTTGTGTTATTCTGTTGAGCTGTTTATCAGCAAGCGATTCTGGAACTTGTTTTCCATCTTTTTCCATTGTTTCTTTCCACGGAGCAATTAGCTCTTCGTAGTTTGGATCGCTTTTTAATTTTGCAAGCATAGTTTCAACTGTGTGAGTGTCTGCTTCTGTTGCGCCTTTACCTAACAACACAGGAGCAATTTTGTCCCATGTGTCTGCAATTACTTTATCACCTTGTGCAGGATCAACTAACCCAAACTTAGGACTAAACTTTAGTCCACGTCCTCGTGCAACCGCACTTAATAAAATTGCTCTGTCTTTACCACCAAACTGTGCTGTGCCGCCACGCTTGGCTCCACGCTGGAAGTCAGGATTGTTTGTAAACATAAAGTCTGTTTGTACAAATCCATTCTTGGTACTACCTTTGATTGGTGTACGGAAGTGTACTTGGTCGCCTGCATTGTGAATCCAACCATCTGTCTTCTTGCGGCCTTGATTCATAATATCTTCTTCAGGTACACCTTTGCTTTTAAGCCATGCACTTAGTTTAGCAATCAATTGTTCTTTGCTTATTTTGTTTGCGTCAGTGTTTAAATCTAAGTCACCTGAACTATTCTTTTCAAATGCTCCGTCTGGATCATTCTTTTTACCTGTTGTACCTAGCCAATCCTCTTCGTCAAAAGTCAAGCCTGTAATCTTTTCAATGAAGTCTATCGAGCCTTGAACATCTGCTGTTGCAATACGCTGTGTGATAGCACCTTTGTCTGTTTTGAAGATGTTGCCGCCTTCTTTAAGAATCGTCATTATTTTTACCTTCGATTATTTTTGCTATACTGCGCTTAAACTTTCTAGGGTCACCGCTTCGTATACTATTAATAAATCTACGTTCTAGTTCGTTTGCAGTTTCGTCATTGTATTCATTGTGTATTCGATTTAATAAGTTTATAGAACTTTCAATAATATTATTCGCTGACGCTTCTATAAGATAATCGTTGTCCTTACGAGTACCCATATTAGATAATTCTGAAAGTATGCTTCTAGTACGTTTTTTCATTGTCTTTGTTCCTTACTGTATTTAGTGTTTAAAACGGTAAATACCTTAGCAGATGGGAGGGCACATATGACTGCTATAAAAGATTTAAATTTCAAGAAAAGATCCTTGTTGTTTGCTCAACTTGCACAGACAGCTTATATGGAGTTAGATGATGCAAAGAAGTGGGCAAAGGCATATGGATTTACAACCGTAGAGTTTTATAATAAGGACGGAGCTCAAGCATACCGTTTCCAGAACAGGAGAGATCTTGTTATAGTTTGTCGTGGAACACAACCTAGTGAATTTAACGACATCAAAGCAGACTTAAAAGCAACGCCAGTAATGGCAGAAACAATAAGTCGAGTACATCGAGGCTTCAAAGACGAAGCAGATGAACTTTGGCCAATGATTGTTGAAGACTTAGTACATAAACAAAATCTTAACAAAGAACTTTGGTTCTGTGGACACAGTTTAGGTGCAGCAATGGCAACTATCATGGCAAGTCGTTGTATGCATGATGTTGAGTTAAACAATCCAACACAACTGTTCACATACGGTTCGCCTCGTGTAGGCTGGAACAAGTATTGTAAGAGTTTAGGTGTTGAACACCATCGTTGGGTAAACAATAATGACATAGTAACACGAGTTCCTTTATGGCTTATGGGGTACAGACATCACGGTACTGAGCATTATCTAAATGCATACGGCAATGTACGTACACCAACTAAGTTACAACGCTTTAAAGATAGATTGCGTGGCATGTGGATGGGTCTAAAGCAAGGCTCAATTGATAACTTCTCTGATCATTCAATGGTAAATTATATCGGTTCATTAGAACTGTATGCCGCTGATAAAGAGAATGACCAGAGTTAACTAAAAAGGCTACTAACACTTTCCTCATTAGATACTCTACGAATAGCTTCGCCAAACAAAGGCGCGACACTAACCTGTCGTGTCTTTTTGTAGTTTTTAGGACAGCGATTCTCAATTGAATCAGTAACTACTAATTCTTGTAGTACCGACTTCTCAACCTTTTGACATGCTTCACCTGATAGTACACCGTGTGTGATATATGCTCTAACACTTAGAGCGCCTGCATCCATAATTGCTTGGGCTGCTTTACATAATGTACCGCCTGAGTCAACAATATCATCAACCAGAATGGCGTGTTTACCTTTAACATCGCCGATCAAGTTCATGACTTCTGATTTGCCTGCTTCTGGACGCATCTTATCTACAATAGCAATGTCTGCATGGAACATGTCTGCAAACTTCCTAGCACGAACTGCGCCACCTGCGTCTGGAGATACAAACACTGTAGGTTCATCTGTTCCTACAGTATTTTTAATATCTTTAGCAAATACTTTACGGCTTGTTAAATCATCTACAGGGATATCAAAGAAGCCCTGTATCTGTCCTGCATGTAGATCCATTGTAAGTATTCTATCAGCGCCTGCTTGTGTTAGTAAGTTAGCAACTAGTTTTGCTGTAATAGGTGTTCGACTTGCACTCTTACGATCTTGTCTAGCATAACCAAAGTACGGAACAACTGCTGTAATACGTTTAGCACTTGAACGTTTGGCTGCATCAATCATAATCAATAGTTCCATTAGATTATCATTAACAGGCGTACTTGTACTCTGCACGATAAAAACATCTTCGCCCCGTACATTTTCCATAAATTCAACACTTGTTTCGCCGTCCGCAAATGTTTTTATTTCAGCTGGTACTAGTCCAGCAAAACAGTTTTCGGCTATTTCTTGTGCCAGTGGCACATTTGCATTTCCTGCTATGAGTTTCATTTTCACAATGTGTCCTTTCTAATCCTATTGTTGTAGTTGATTGCTTCTTGTAAAATAGTTAAAGGTTTGTCTGTACGGTCACTTGAGGTAACAAATGCGTTTGTGTCTTTAGGGAAACAATGTCCACCAAAGCCGCGCTCGTTTGTAATTGTAGTATGACTATCCCCTATCCTATCATCTATTGTAGTATACTTTCTGACTTGTTCGTAGTCAATAGTTAATTCTTTACAGAGATCATTTATTTGATTAAAGTATGCAACTTTAAGAGCTAGAAAACTATTACGAGCATACTTGGCTAGTATTAATTCTTGTGCTGTTGCTATGTCAACATTAATATTACCCATTGCTGTAATAAACAATTCAGCCCAAAAGCCTGTATTGCTTCCGCCTAGTAATATTGTCTCTGTGTTTTGAAAGTCTTCCAGTGCTGTTGCTGCACGTAAAAACTCTGGACTGAATGCTAGTTGCTTGTTAGGAAATGCATCTATTAATGTTTCCCATCCTTCTAAACTAATTGTACTCTTAATTAGTATAGGCACATTTGGCGATGTCTCAATTACTTCATATACATTATTAACATTGCATGCACCAGTTGTATGTTGTGGTGTACTAACACATATAATAATTGCATCTGCGTGTCTTAGGTCGCCGTATTCTTTCTTATCAGGATCGCTTACAATAATGTCATGATAATCTTTTAAAGCACTTTCATGTGCTTTGCCGACAAATCCATATCCTGCTATTCCTATTTTCATACTAGTAATTATAACATCATTAACAGATTAGTCAAGAGAAAAGGCTGTGCCGTCGAAACACAACCTTTTCAAATACTAATAGCCGTTAGGTATTAATACATAATGAATCATTAGCACAATGGCTACTGACGCACCCAAGCCTATCATCATCTTCTGAAAGTCTCGTGCTACCAAAGGAAA
>ENA-UZXB01003838-UZXB01003838.1-metagenome-genome-assembly--contig:-Day-2-1m-contig-3838_pt2 | contig 14205 bp, 11 predicted proteins | sample MGYA00260339_ERZ794899 | MGnify/ENA metagenome assembly ERZ794899 | reverse complement strand
AAGTCTACCTGGCATATAACTGAACAAAATAATTATGTGCCCTACAAAGCAGTCCTGTATAAACCGATACCTTTCGGTGTACCTTTAGATCAAGTTACAGGCTGGGAATTTACAAATAGAATCTACTTTTATGATTTATGGAAAGATCTTGCTGGTGACCGGGTGTTAATTAGATCAGATAATAGTGATGTTCAAGTCCAAGCTTTTATAGATAGTAACAAATTGTATGTTGCCCTTAACAATTTGGATGATTTTGACCAACCCATTAATATGAATATGAATGGAAATCTACCAGCAATTAGCAATATAAGAATTAAATCTCTGACAATTCACCCAGATGCTGACCCAGATTATACGGATCAATCCTTTTCAACACCTCTCGAAAACTATACACTTAAAAAAAACGAAACAACTTTAATTGAATACACTTTCTCAGAATCGATTATATTAGATAATACGATTAAATCTGAACGTTATTATAGCTCGACCTATTTACAACCCATTCAAGCAGATCAAGCAATTAATTTTAATTTTAATAACATCACTACTGCCAATTCTGGATATGTGACTCTAGCGATGAGTATTGGTCGAAAGCATAACCGTTCCAAATCGCCAATTGTTCTGGTAAATGGCGTGACAGTCCCTGTACCGAGTAATTGGAAAGGCTATAATCAATTGGATAGAGATGATTTTTTTGGAGCCATCGAAATTCCTATACCAATAAATATTATTCAAAAAAACAACATTATTTCCGTCACTTTTCCTGATAGTGATGGTCACATAAGCTCTGTTGTACTTAATGTGGAGTCCTTAAATTCAGCGGTTTTGGGGATTGATGAAAAGCAGACTGGAAGCACTAAATTAAAAATCTACCCCAACCCCAACTCTGGTCAAGTTCAAATCAAAGGTGCTAAAGTAGGAAGTATGATTTCTGTTTATTCAATTACTGGTGCTAAAATATTTTCAAGTCGATATGATAAATCAAGCCTAAACTTGGAACATCTGTGCAATGGACTCTATTTTGTTACAATTAACAACACCACTTTGAAGCTAATCATCAAGCGATAGAGCCATGCTAAGCGAGAGATTTTATATTATTTTTTGTTTCATTTTAATGAGTTTTTTGAGGTCTGAATTGATACATGCACAATCACAAGAATCCAAAAATTTTGAAAATGGAAATACCATTTGTTTTTTAGGAGATAGTATTACCCATGGTGGGCAGTTTCATGAATTTCTGCAACTCTTTTATGCTACTCGGTATCCAAATATTGCGCTAACTTTTCATAACTGTGGTATTGCTGGTGATAACACCGAAGGTATGAGTTATCGATTTAAGAACGATGTTCTTGTGCATAATCCTACACATGTGTTTTTGATGACTGGCATGAATGATGTAATACGAACACTCTATTTTGAAGGTCAAGCCTCTGATGAGATTATACAAAAGCGAAAAAATGCACTGACTGCATACAAACAAAATACGGATATATTAGCAGAAAAATTTGAAGCATCAGGAATAACTCCAATCTATCTTACTCCTTCAACTTACGATCAATACTCGAAAATTGAAAAAGTAAAAAACTTAGGTTGCAATGACGCCCTTATTGAATGTTCTAAACACATTAAATCAATTGCAAAACAAAGCAATAGACTAGCTATTGATTTAAATACTCATATGCAAGACATCATGCATCGAGAACTTCAAAAAGATTCATTGTTTACCATAATTGGCAAAGACCGCGTGCATCCAGAAACTACAGGGCACTTCATTATGTTTCATAAAATAATATCGGCACTAGAATCGCACAGTAATGTAGCTCAAATAACTATAAGTCTAAATGAGGTGAAGAATTTGAAAACAGAAAACTGTGATATATATGAACTACAACTCACAAAAAATAAAATTTCCTTTAAATGCTTAGAAAATAGTTTGCCATTTCCAATCAGTAAGTCGATAAACAAAGCCCTCACCTTAGTTCCTTTTCAACAAGAGTTTAACCAAGAAATACTGAAAATTATTGGACTTGATCGCGGCAACTATGATCTTTTTATCCAAGATAAATTGATAAATACATTTTCTGCGAAGCAACTTAATGATGGAGTCAATCTTTCTACTGAATCAAATACGCCACAATATAAACAAGCTCAAGAAATCATGATGCTTTGTCAAGAGTATAAAAAAACAGGCTATCAACTTCGTTCAATTCCATTTATGGTGTATAAATACCTTCGAGATTACACCGGTCCTAACAATTTATATAGTAAACAAATTCACTTGGAAAAAAAACTAAAAAAAATTGAGGGCAGACCGTTTTATAATTATATAAAAAAAAGCATGCATGACTATTATGAGACTTTTCCGAGACAGGATTCGTTAACTGACCAATTAAAAAAAATAGAGAGAGCTATTTATATGAAAAATAAGCCTGAAACCAGAAGTTGGTCAATTGTTAAAAATTAATAATGTCAATTATCTATCAATTTGTAATATAATATTGAACATTTGTAACACACTCTTAAAGATTCTATATTTAAATTGGTTTAAAATTTAATTCGATAACTTATGAGAAAATTATACTTTTTATTATTTGCTTTAACTGCCAATTTTTTGACTGCACAAACATCAACTACGGTTGACTTTACCGTTGCTGAGGGTTATATCCAAGGGGCCCTTAATGTAAATTCAGACTGGGGAGGTGGTAGTAATAATTGGTTTGTCTCTCCCGCAGTAGGTTCAGAAAGAGCAGAAACAAGCGCAGGTTACTCTTGGGCAAAATGGGGTGTTCCGTTTACCGTTTCTGGTAGTGAAATTACATTCGAAGTACATTTTAAGATTAGCGTAGACATTCCTGCTAATAAGCTAGTTTCAAGATTTGGATTCAATGATAATGTTTTCAATAGTTTTGATGAACCTGATATTGCTAATATACAATTGTCTACTCTCAAAGAAGGAGGTTTGTTTGTTAGAGCTCAAGGAAATACACCTGTTACAAGCGGCGGTTCGGGTCTTACCGATTTCCAACAAGATGATCTAATTATTAAAGTTATGCTCACTTTAGGAGCAGACGCAGCATCTTCAACAATTTCAGCTGAACTCACTAATGCAACAGATAATATTACATCTGGAATTGCTGTTGTTCAAGGAATAAGTTCTTCTGTTTTTAATGCGGCTACTTCCGGGGGAATATCTGGTTTTATTCACGCACAAGACAATATAGGAAATACTAGAAATTTTTTGGTTGATAAAGTGGTAATGATACAAGGGAGCACCTTAAATAGAGATACTTATATGCTTCCATCATTTACCTTATCACAAAACCCAGTTAAAGATATCGTACAACTCTCAGGAGTTGCTTCAGGCAGTGAAATTTCTATTTACTCTTTAACAGGTGCAAAAAGAAGTAATCATGTTTATGACGGCAGCCCATTAAATCTAAGTCATCTAAATCCAGGAGTTTACTTTATTGAAGTGTCTGGGTTTGCAGCAAAAAAATTATTGAAGAAATAATATAACAGAATACAAATGAAAGCAAAGTCACTATAATGTTGGCTTTACACATTCAACTCTATCTGTAAAAACCTATATGAAACTATTTGTCAGCTTATGGATGTGTTTTTTTATGTGGGAAAAACCCCAGGAAAAAATAGTTCTTTATTTGGAAGGGATTCCTTGTAGCAGCAATGAGGTAAATGTTGATTTATTAAACACAAAAAAAATAAGTCAAAAAATAACCAACCCACAAATGTGGTATTATCCTGCAGCTGTTTCAAAAGTAAAAAAGCCAGCAATTCTCCTAATTCCCGGAGGTGGCTATAAAAATTTGGCTTTTGAATACGAGGGCATTAAGGTGGCAAAATGGTTGAATCAATTAGGTATTAGTGCGTTTGTACTAATGTACCGAACACCTTATTGGGAGCCTGAGCCTTGTAAAAAGAAGGTAGCACTTATGGATGCTCAGCGTGCTATGCGTATAATTCGTCAGAAAGCAAGTCAATGGCATATCGATTTGTCAAAAATTGGTGTGATGGGATTTTCGGCCGGCGGACATTTGGCAGCATCACTCTCTACTCAGTTTGAACTAGGTATAGCAGGATCAGAAAATCAACTCAAAAAATTCAGTTCTCGACCTGATTTTAGTATACTCATATATCCTGTTATTAGCATGCAGAAGGAGCTTACCCATATGGGTTCTCGAAATAGTCTATTGGGGGAAAATCCAACCAAAGCTGAACTAAACAGCTATTCAAATGAGTTACAAGTTAAATCGGACACACCAAAAACATTACTCATTCATGCCAAGGACGATAATGTAGTAATCCCTGAAAATAGCATACAGTATTATAAGGCATTACAGAAGAATAAAATTCCTACAACTCTTCACCTTATGGATGAAGGTGGTCATGGGTTTGGAATTAAAACCTTAGTAGCACCGACTAATTTATGGCTAAAAATTACCAAAGACTGGCTTCAAGATCAAAAGCTTTTGGACTATTAATCAAAACTTAGTTTACTGGTATTTTTATACGTATCTCCAACGATGGCTTCAAAAGAAGCCATCATTTCATCTCTTTTTTCAGGCATCTTTTCTGCAAGATTATTTTGTTGCGATGCATCATCCACTAGATTATAAAGTTGAAATTTTTCCCCATTACCGGTTTCAATCCCTTTGGTCATAAACATTTTTGGACCAGGGTATGGAGGAATCAATACCCAATCTCCACGACGATAGGCTGTTCTGGAAGTCGCTTCTAAAACTAAGTCAGACCTGCCTTCCTTAACTTTACCTAGCAATAAATCCATGTGGTTTTCACTATCTAAATTGGTGATTATTGAATCTGTTATGGTTGACAAAGAAGACAGCCAATCAACTTGAGAAATAATCGCATTCGATTTACCAGGCTTAATACTGCCTTTCCAATAAGTAATGAAAGGAACACGAGTTCCTGCCTCATATAAGCTGTACTTGCCGCCTCTTAGATTCCCTGTTGGAGAATGACTCCCTAACTTAGTAATAGCGTCATCTTCATAACCATCGTCTAAAACTGGACCATTATCGCTAGATAAAAAAATAAGAGTATTTTCTAACAGTCCCTGATCTTCAAGGGTTTTTATGAGCTCTCCAATACACCAATCTGCTTCTGCAATAACATCTCCTCTTGGTCCCATACTAGTTGCACCCACAAAACGCGGGTGTGGTATTCTTGGGACATGTGGTTGTTGAAGGCCATAATACAAAAAGAAAGGTTGATCGCTTTTATTTAGAACATAGGTCTGAACCTCTTCTAAAAAAACATCTGCCATATCTTCATCAACCCATCGCGCAGCTTGTCCCCCCTTCATATGTCCAATTCTAGGAACACCATTAACAATAGTTCTATTGTGTTGAGAATCCCCTTTCATTTTTAATAAATGTGGTGAATTTTCGCCAGTAGGTTCCCCTACAAAATTTTTCTTATAGTTAATCTCAATAGGGTCTTTTATATCATGATTATAAACATTACCATTCTGGATATAAACTGTTGGCACCCTGTCTTGGGTCGCAGCCATAATAAAGCTATAATCAAAACCAACTTCATTGGGCCCGAGTGAAATAGACGTATTCCAATCAACATTTCCACTTCCAAGGCCTAAATGCCATTTACCAATAACAGCTGTTTGATACCCATTATCACGCAACAATTTAGGAATAGTAATTTGAGTTGTATCAATCAATAAAGGCGCAGTCCCGGGAAGTATTTTGGCATTCCTATTTCGCCATGGATATTGACCTGTTAGCAATGCATACCTACTCGGCGTGCAGGTGGCCGAGGTAGCATACCCATTGGTAAACTTTAAGCCATTGTTCGCTAAAAAATCGATATTAGGCGTACTCAACTCAGTGGCTCCATAAGAACTTACATCTCCATAACCCAAATCATCCAGATATATAAAAATTATATTGGGCTTCTGTTTTAAGTTTAAAGATGTATTATTTTCAAAATGATTAGAAGCACTGAACAATAAAAAAGTAATAATTGCTATGAAGTTTTTCATTTAAAATACTAATTTAAATTTATTTTTATTTTTGATATTTTAACTTCGATATCATAAATAGTAATATCTATCAATATTACAAAAAACTCAGGTCCTCATCTGTCTATAATGTGCAATTATGTAACACACATTTACTTTTCACTGAACTTTAAGATGTTATTTTGGTTTAGTTAAAAATATTTAATGCAACAAAATTTTTAGTAATTTATAATACTTTTTTTGCATTTTTTAATAGTATTTTATATTTTTTGCTAAATTAGCATCAATGAAGTTACACTTATTAGATAGAAGTAACAGCAATTCAGGAATTTCAGTAAAAAAAAACAACTACCCTAGTTTTTTGAAACTATGGCATTATCACCCAGAATTAGAGTTAGTTGCAATCTTAAAGAGTACAGGAACCTGTTTTATTGGAGATAGTATAAAAAAATTTCAGCCTAAAGACGTTGTTTTGATTGGTAAAAACCTGCCACATATGTGGTTAAATGATCCTTTGTATTTTGAAGAGAATAGCACATTAAAAGCAGTAGCAATTTCAATACATTTCAAAGAACTATTTTTAGGAAACACCTTTTTTAATTTGCCAGAAATGAATTCAATTTTACAGCTTTTTAAAAGATCTGAGCAAGGCATTCAATTTAAAAATCTCTCTAAAAAATTAAGACATTCTATTGAAAAACTTCATACAGAATCAAATTTTTATAAAACATATCATTTTATAGCAATACTCTACGAGCTCTCAATACATAGTGATTATAAGTTACTGGCAAGTTCTGGCTATGTAAACACATTACAACAAGAAGATTCAGCATTAACTAATCAAGTAATTGCCTATATTTTTAAAAATTTCAACAAAGAGATTAACCTTAAAAAAGTTGCTGAAATATCAAAAATGAATGCATCTGCATTTAGCAGATCCTTTAAGCGTGTTCATCGTAAAACATTTTCAAAATACGTAAATGAAATAAGAATTGGATATGCTTGTAAGTTACTAATAGAAAATGACTTAAATATTTCAGCAATTGCCTACGAAACAGGATTTAACAATTTATCAAATTTTAATAGACAATTTAAAATGATAAAGAAAATATCACCTTCTGCCTATATTAAAAAACATATTAATTATACAAATATTACTAACCACTCATCTTAAGTGCAAAAATAGTATTAGTTTGTGTCAAGTTTTTAGTGGACATACATTGAAATACTTATTACTTTAGTAACGTAACAAACTTACCTGCAATGAAACGAGCAATTACCATTATAAATATAGTAACAAAAGACGTGCGTTTCCCAACCAGTGATTCTTTAGATGGCTCAGACGCAATGAATCCAGATCCAGATTATTCTGCAGCATATGTCATTTTAGAGACAGACCATCCAGAATTTAAAGGAAACGGACTAACATTTACTATTGGTCGTGGAAATGAATTATGTGTTGCTGCAATTGAATCTTTATCCCACTTAATTATTGGTAAAACTTTAGAGTCTTTTACTCAAAACATGGGGGACTTTTGGAAAATGATTACAGGAGACAGCCAATTGCGTTGGTTAGGTCCAGAAAAAGGAGTGATTCATTTGGCAACAGGTGCCGTGGTTAATGCTGTTTGGGATTTATACGCCAAAGTAGAAGGAAAACCACTTTGGAAATTAATTGCAGACATGTCTCCAAAAGAATTTATAAAGTGTGTTGACTTCACATACATTACAGACGCAATTACGCCAAGTGAAGCACTTAACATTCTAAAAAAGAACGAAACAACGAAACAAGAACGCATTAATAATTTATTAGAAAACGGTTATCCTGCTTATACTACTTCTGCCGGTTGGTTGGGTTATAGCGATGATAAAATGCGAAGACTTTGCCAAGAAGCAAAAGCGGAAGGTTTTAAGCATATGAAAATAAAAGTTGGTTCAGATTTACAAGATGATATGCGCAGAGCGCAAATTATTCGTGAAGAAATTGGAGAAGACTTAAAATTAATGATGGATGCCAATCAAAAATGGGATGTAGATGAAGCTATTGAAAATATGGCTGCATTAAAAAAATTTAATCCGTATTGGATTGAAGAACCAACAAGCCCTGATGATATTTTAGGACACGCTAAAATTGCACGAGCCGTTGCTCCAATTAAAGTTGCAACCGGCGAACATTGTCAAAATAGAGTAATGTTTAAACAATTAATTATGGCAGACGCTTTACAAATTTGTCAAATTGATAGTTGTAGAGTTGGTGGTGTAAATGAAATTATGGCTATTTTATTAATGGCTGCAAAATATAAAGTTCCTGTTTGTCCTCACGCAGGAGGTGTTGGTTTGTGCGAATATGTACAACACTTATCTATGATAGATTATATTTGTATAAGTGCAACAACTGACAATAGAATTATAGAATACGTAGATCATTTACACCAACATTTCTTTGAGCCTGTTGTAATTAAAAACGGTGCATATATGCCACCAAAACAACCAGGATATAGCATTACAATGAAACCAAAATCGTTAGAAACCTACAGTTTTCCAAACGGAAAAGTTTGGGCTAAAAAACTACAATTAAAATAATATGATATTTAGTTTAAAAGGAAAAACAGCCATTGTTACAGGGGGTGGAAGTGGCATTGGAAAAGCAATTTCAAAAACCTTTGCAAAGCAAGGCGCGCACATTTGTATTCTTGATTTTAATGAAGAAAATGGAAATACAACAGTTTCAGAAATAAAAAAAGAAAATGGCTCTGCCAGTTTTTATCAATGCGATGTGGCTAATCAAAATCAAATAGAAGAAATTTTTAACGCAATTTCTAAAAATAATTCTATAAATATTTTAATAAATAACGCAGGTATTGCACACGTTGGAAATATAGAAAATACAAATTCTGAAGATCTAGATCGCTTATATAATGTAAATATAAAAGGTGTTTATAACGGAATGAAAGCTGCTATTAAACATTTTATGAAAAATAGAAAAGGAGTTATTGTTAATATGGCTTCCATTGCCTCTTCAGTAGGTATTTCAGATAGATTTGCGTATTCGATGACCAAAGGAGCTGTGTTAACCATGACCTATTCTGTGGCAAAAGATTACGTAACTAGTGGAATTAGATGTAATTGTATTTCGCCAGCTCGAGTGCATACACCATTTGTAGACAACTTTATAAAACAAAATTATCCAGAGAATCATGAAAAAATGTTTGAGAAACTTTCTAAAACACAACCAATTGGTCGTATGGGAAAACCTGAAGAAATAGCAAACCTTGCACTCTACTTATGCAGTGATGAAGCTTCATTTATAACAGGTTCAAACTTTCCTATTGATGGAGGATTTGTTACGTTGAATGGAAATTAAATAAATAATAAAAGATGTAAAAATGAAATTAATAAGATTCGGAACAGAAGAAAACGAAAAACCAGGAATTCAATTAGAAAATAAACGTATAGATGTTAGTGCATTTGGAGAAGATTACAACGAAAAATTCTTTGAAACAAACGGGGTAGAACGTTTAAAATATTGGGTAAAAACAAACGAAAGCAATTGTCCTATAATTGATGACGTAGTTCGTTTAGGTTGCCCTATTACAAGACCTTCTAAAATTGTTTGCGTTGGTTTAAATTATGCAAAACACGCAGCAGAGGCAGGAATGAAAGTTCCTGATGAGCCTGTTTTATTTTTTAAGTCTACCACAGCAATTGTGGGTCCTAATGATGATGTTGTAATTCCTAAGAATAGCGAAAAAACAGATTGGGAAGTAGAATTAGCAATCGTAATTGGTAAAAAAGCATCTTATGTTTCTTTAGAAAATGCAGAAGATTATATTGCAGGCTATGTTTTACATAATGATGTTTCTGAACGTGCTTTTCAAATTGAAAAAGAAGGACAATGGTGTAAAGGAAAAGGTTGTGATACTTTTGCTCCTTTAGGTCCATTTTTAGCAACTAAAGATGAAATAAAAGATCCTAATAACTTACACTTGTGGTTAGAAGTTAATGGAGAGCGTTTGCAAGATTCTTCTACATCAGATTTTATTTTTAACGTACAAGAAGTTGTTTCTTACATCAGTCAATATATGACGTTATTACCTGGCGATGTTATTTCTACAGGAACGCCATTTGGTGTTGGTTTAGGTTTCCATCCTCCAAAATATTTAAAGCCAGGAGATGTCATGCGTTTAGGTATCGAAGGATTGGGCGTTTCAGAACAAAAAACAGTAAGTTACAAATAAATGAAAATATTGATGTGCGTCTAAACCTTTTTTCAAAATATAAAAAAACTAAAAGGATTACGTCATATTGTACAAGCAGAACCAGATGGTTTTATGCTTCAAAAAGAATTTCAACGCGGTATTTCTGTATAAGAAAAATATGGTTTTACGTATGATATTTTAAGTTTCCTAAATATAAAAAATATCATGAAAAAATATGGTGAGAAATAGATATTAATGGAGAAAATTTATCAGTTGTAAAAAAATAAAAAATATGGAGTTAACAATCAATCCAAAATACCCATCAGTAGATGATTTAAGAAAAAGAGCAATGGTGAAAATGCCAAAATTTGCTTTTGAATATTTAGATGGCGGATGTAATGAAGACATCAATTTAAACAAAAACAGAACTGATTTACAGAAAATTGAATTAATGCCTCAATACTTATCTAAGTTTGAAAAATCAGAAATGAAAACAGAATTATTTGGACAAACATATGATGCGCCTTTTGGAATTTCTCCCATAGGTTTGCAAGGATTAATGTGGCCAAATTCTTCAGAAATTTTAGCTAAATCTGCGAAGAAACACAATATTCCATTCATTTTAAGTACCGTTACTACCTCTAGTATAGAACGCATAGCAGAAATAACCGAAGGGAAGTCATGGTTCCAATTATATCACCCAACAAAAGAAACGGTAAAACGTGATTTATTAGATAGAGCAGCAGCAGCTGGTACCGACGTATTAGTTATTTTAGCAGATGTACCTACATTTGGATATAGACCTCGTGATGTTCGTAATGGATTGGCAATGCCCCCAAGTATGAGTATTAAGAATATTATTGAAGTAATGAGAAAACCTGATTGGGCTTTGCAAACTTTAATACATGGACAACCTAGTTTTAAAACACTAGAAAAATATATGCCAAAAGGCCTTAACTTAAAGAAGTTAGGAGAATTCATGGACGCAACTTTTTCAGGTAGATTGAATGAAGATAGAATTGCCTCTCTTCGTGACCAATGGAAAGGTAAATTAGTTATTAAAGGAGTTGTTAGTGAAGAAGACGCTCAAAGAGCTATAAATTTAGGTGTAGATGGCATTATTGTGTCCAATCATGGAGGTCGTCAATTAGACGCCGGACAATCTTCAATAGTAGCAATGACAAGTTTAGCTGAAAAATTTGGACATCAAACAAAGATAATGGTAGATTCAGGTTTGCGTGGTGGTCCAGATATTGCAAGAGCAATGGCTAGTGGAGCAGAATTTACTTTCATGGGAAGAAGCTTCATGTATGGGGTTGGAGCTCTAGGTAAAAAAGGAGGTGATCATACAATTTCTTTGATGAAAAAAGAATTATTACAAGTTATGGAGCAAATTTGTTGTCAAAAAACAGGTGATTTCAAACCACATTTAATTAAATAATTTAAGAACTAGTATTGGCTAATCTGTTTTGAATTTTATAAGAGAAACTTCTAAATTAAAGGTACCTTATTTCTCATCTACACCCAAAAATGAAAGTGAATCAAAACCATCTTCTATAAAGTCTTTCAAAAAATAATTAGCAAAATCTCCAAAAACCGCCAAAAACCGAGATGAATTCATTGAATCTTTAAATTACAATGATAAGCGAGTATTCCAAAACATCCTGTTTCCCAAAGGTTTTATGTCTTCTTTAAAAACAAAGGATGTCGGAACAGCACGATGAATATGATTTTTTACCTAACCAACTCCTTTAAACCACTTATAATGTTGAAATAAAAAAGACTCAAATACAAAAAGTACTTGAGTCTCCCTTTTTAGATAGCTCTATTGAAATATCGAACATTAGTTTTACTCCAAGAGATTTCTTAATCTCTTATAATTTGATCATTCTTGCTTCAAGAGATGCCAATATTAAATTTTGTTAAATTTATTTTAATTCTTTTATATCACCATTTATAAAAAAAATTGGGGTGATGTAATCTATTTCAATATCAGAAGACTGTATATTGTTAAAAGATTTCCCTTATTCTACAATGTTTTTTTAAAGGATACAATTAATTATCGTTTAAAAACTCAGTTGATATTGTTTCAACATATTTTCAATAGTAGGAATTCCTTGAGGGTTGAGGTAAGGACTTAAAACAGTAACTATGTGTTTCAATCCTTTTAGTCTAAGCGAATTAATGTTAACACCTGGATATTTTTTCATTGAGAAATCAAGCCAGTATCTACCTATGACTAAAATTATTTCAGAAAGATTTTCAATTTCTTTTGAATTAATTTTTATCAATCCACATTCGTATGAATGCAGAATTCTATTTTCTGCCCATTTGTCTAAAGAACTGTTAATTTCTTTTATGGATTTCGAAATAGACTCATCGTCTTCAAAAGACTCTTGAAAGTTATCTCTCAGAATATACCTAAAGTCCCAAATTATACTGTAAGACTTAAAAAATTCATTAATGATTATCTCAAAATTTTTTGATTTGATTTCCTGATTTACAGAGATGAATACTTTTTCCAGAAGTTGAATATGGTTTAATAAAATATCTTTTTTAGTGTTAAAATGATACCAAAGAGATCCCTCAAGAACACCAGTACGTTTTGCTATTGAAGCTGTTGTGACATTATTAAAACCTCTCTCGTTGAATAAAACTAAACTGGAAATCAAAATTCTATCATTTGTTTTATTTGAAAAAAATCCGAGAGATTGATGAGATAATTGTAAAGAATCTGTTTTAATCATATTATTTATCTAATTTCATATCATTGGGAACTCTAGGATTCATAATACTAAACCAAAGTGGAGGAATAAAACTTAAAAGTATTGAAGCAGGATAACCTACAGGAAGTGTAGGGCATTCTTTATAACTATTTAGAATTTGATATTTTTTTGAGGATTTGTAGTGATGATCACTATGTCGTGTAAGTTCATAAAGTGTGATTCTTCCAATTTTATAATTAGAGTTCCATGAGTGATGGAGTTGAACTCTTTCATATCTTCCTGAGGCTAATTTTTGACGCTGTAAACCATAATGTTCAATATAATTGATGCATTCTAAAAAAAGAAAAGAAATTATTCCAACAACTAGAGCAAAAATCATCACTTCAAATGAAAAAAAATAATAAACAAAGAAAAGGTATAGCGGCTGAATTAAATGATACCATACCATATCATTTTTTAGGGACAAAAAGGAACTATTTTTAATTTTAAGAAGTTTTTTTTGGTTTTTCCATGCATCGAAGTATTGCTTAGTTACAGATGAAATCCAAAATGAATATACTGATTGGTTATATTTGGCAGTGGCACCATCTTCGGATGTTGCAACATTTAGGTGGTGACCAAAATTGTGTTCAATATAAAAATGCATATATAAACAAGGCATGTATAACAATTTACTTAAGAATCTTTCAAAATAAGATTTTCTATGTCCTAATTCATGAGCGACGTTGATACCGTTTGTAGCTAATAAGATTCCAGTCGAGAGTGCTAAGCCAATAGTTTCTAATACATTATAGTCATTTACTTGATATAAAGAAAATATTACATATAATAACCCAAAAATAATTGGAACATTAAAATATAGCATTATGTCAAAAATCCATTTTTTATTTAGATATGAAGCATCATTATTTGAAATATTTTCTTCTCTTTCACCGAGAAGAAAATCTAGTAATGGGATCAATAAGAAAACATAAAAAACTGCTGAATATGTCCAAATACCAGTATTTATAAATGAGATGTAAACCGAAATGGGAACTGTGTAAGCAAATAGATATTTAAGGTCTTTCATTTAAGTAATATTTAATTGGGTATTTACCCAAATTTTTATAAATATATTTAATTTCGGGTAAATACCCAATAAACTCCTTAAGTTTAGGCCTTTAATTTAAAAACGGCTACACTTTTATAAAAGTATAACCGTTATATTGTTTTAGTAGCGAGAATTGGATTCATTTCTCCACGTTGTTCCGAAATGGGCCAAAAG
>ENA-UZXB01000408-UZXB01000408.1-metagenome-genome-assembly--contig:-Day-2-1m-contig-408_pt1 | contig 14271 bp, 9 predicted proteins | sample MGYA00260339_ERZ794899 | MGnify/ENA metagenome assembly ERZ794899 | reverse complement strand
CCCGTCCTTCTTATGCAGTGATAAAATCTAAAGTTGGTCAACAAGATGTTTTTCTTCAGAAGTTTAATAGTGATAATATTTTGGAATGGGTAGTTACGGCAGGGTCTAGCTCTATAGACTTAGCTTCCGACGTAGTGCTAGATTGTAATGACAATTGGAAAAAAATTCCATCTGAGACCAAGCAGATTTTCAAACCATCTAATAATGGTATTTATGCTTTGGAGTTAAGCAATAAAAGCTGCTTAGATACATCATCTTGCTTGATAGTTAGTAATCTTGATGTTACCCAAATGGATGGTCGTTTACTTGTTCTGATATACCCTAACCCCACAAAAGGCTTAATTACTATTGCCTCTGATATTCCATTTCATTCTTTTCAGATTAGAGATGTGTCAGGAAGCTTGCTATTCGATGGTGAAGTATTGAGTGGGAAGTTTGATTTAAGTCAATATGATTCTGGATTTTATTTTGTGGTTCTATACTCAGAGATTGAGATTTACAATTCCAAAATACTGTACCTAGGAGATTAATTTTATCCTGCTTAGCCCTGTACTTCCATTACAACTAAATACAGCATCTGCTTCCTCAATATCTGTTATTGTAATATTCTTCTCAGTAATGGCAAATCCATAATATTTTAAGAGAAAACGTTGCGTAGCTCCATTTACTCCACCTCCATTTAAACTTGGGGTAAAAAAATATTCTCCTTTTTGAATCAGGAGATTACTGATGAGTTCTTCGCAGATGTGTCCTTCTATATTTTGTATTAGAAGGAAGTCTATACCTTGCTCTTGTTTGTATTTGGCCGCGAGCACATAATAGATACTACTCAGACTTTTTACGGTCATCCAGTCTACTATTGGTTTTGGCTCAGGGTATACTATTATAGTTCCCCTTGAAATAGGAGCAGACTCTAAATCTGTTAGAATATCTAAACTTGAAGGAATGAAAAACGGTTTATTATGTGGTTCAAAAGAATGATTAAATCCTACACTGTCTTGTTCTGGTGTATACTTTCCTCCACCTTCTCGAAAGAAGTTTATGCGGAGAGAGCCACTTTTGTCGTAGGTTTGAGCAATGGCATAAAGGAAGTCTTCATCTATGGAAAATTGGGGATTCATATCGTAGATATGCAGGGCATCTTCGATTCTGTCTAAATGCCCATCCATGAGAGGGATTTGCCCATCAATGATTCGTATCGTTTCAAAAAAACCGTCTCCGTATAAAAATCCTCTATTCATTAGACTAAGCGAAAAGCATTCCTGCAATAGTAGCGGTCATCAGACAGGCTAGTGTTCCGCCTATCAGTGCTCGCATACCGAGCTTGGCTAGCGTACCACGCTGATTAGGTGCTAGAGAGCTAATACCACCTATCTGGATACCAATAGATGCGAAATTGGAAAAGCCGCATAGTGCGTATGTCAGTATCACCACAGAGCGATTTTGAAGCATGGCTCCACCTTCCGCGGCAATCATTCCTTTAAGTGATAAATAGGCGATGAATTCATTGATAACGGTCTTTTCACCAAGCAACTGACCACTAAGTATCATATCCTGGCTTTCAATGCCTATTACCCAAGCGAGGGGTGCAAATACGTAACCCAATATCATCTGAAGATTGAGCCCGTCGTATATTGTAGCTGCTGCTATAGTTTCGTTCAATCCGGAGAAGTGTCCGATAATATCAAATAGGAAGTAGTTTATCATAGCAATAAAAGCCAAGAAGACTAATATCATACCACCCACATTCACTGCTAGCTTGATTCCTTCTGTAGTACCTGTAGAGATAGCCTCTAGAGGTCCATTGCCTAGTTTAGATTTATTTATATCTAAATTTTCATCTACCTCTTCAGTCTCAGGGAATAGTACTTTAGCACAGACTATAGCTGCGGGTGCTGATAGGATAGAAGCTGTCAGTAGGTGCTTCGCAAACTCTTGTTTAGCTACAGGGTCATCACCGCCGAGGAAACCAATGAAAGCAGCAAATACGCCTCCAGCTATCGTAGCCATACCTCCTGTCATTAAGCACATTATCTCCGACTTGGTCATCTTAGATATGTATGGTTTTACAACTAAAGGTGCTTCTGTTTGGCCTACAAATATGTTTGCAGCTGCTGCTAAACTTTCCGCTCCCGAGAGACGCATAGTCTTGCTCAGTATCCAAGCAAAACCAAATACGATTTTTTGAAGAATACCTAAATAGTATAGTAGTGAGGTAAGTGCAGAAAAGAAAACTACAGTAGGTAGTACCTTAAATGCGAAAACGTAGCCAATCGTGTGAGTTACGTCACCTTCACTGCCTGGTGTCATAATTTTAGCCATATCTGGCCAAGTGCCAAAAATGAACTGTGCTCCGGCATCTGTAAAATTTAGAAGTTGGGTAAAAAAACCAGCTACCACACCAAATAGTGAGGCAAAAGCAGGCACTTTGAAGACCAACAATGCCAAAAGAAGTTGTATCCCTACACCTGAACCTACCAGTTTCCAATTTACCTTGGACTTATGCTTGCTGAATACAAATGCAATTCCGATAAGTATGAGCAGTCCTAATAGGCCTCTAAAGATTTCCATTTTTATTATTTAGGCGGTAAATATAGCAGAATCTGAGTAGGTTGCAATTGTCCTTGTGACTCCCTTTTTTATCTGAGTGAGGTAATTTCCTAGCAAATCCAAATTCAGACTTATTACAACTAACATCAAGGACTCAAATACTCGCTTCGAACTGTTATCTTTGTCGCTCTTAGATAAAAGTATGCAAGATCAAAAGCCATATACTCCTAAAAATAAAGTCCGTATAGTCACCGCCGCATCCTTATTTGATGGACACGATGCTGCCATCAATGTGATGCGTAGAATTATACAAGCTACGGGTTGTGAAGTGATTCATTTAGGCCATGATAGAAGTGCTGAAGAAGTCGTAAATACCGCTGTTCAGGAGGATGCCAACGCGATAGCTATGACCAGCTACCAAGGTGGGCACAATGAGTACTTTAAATATATGAGAGACCTTTTGAATGAGAAAGGTGCTGGACATATCAAACTCTTTGGTGGAGGAGGTGGAACTATTCTCCCCTCGGAAATAGCAGAACTACAAGACTACGGGATTACCAAAATCTACCATCCAGACGATGGAAGAGCAATGGGTCTCCAAGGAATGATAAACGACCTTGTAGAAACTTCCGATTATCCTACAGGTACTAACCTAAACGGTGAGGTGAAAACCTTCCGTGATATGAATAAAATGTCGATAGCACGAGTAATCTCTGCTGCCGAGAACTTCCCAGACGAAAACAAAGACCTTCTCGCTGACATATCTGCGGAGGCCAAGAATATTGAAACGCCCGTACTCGGTATCACCGGAACAGGTGGTGCGGGTAAAAGTAGTTTGGTAGATGAGTTGGTTCGTAGGTTCCTACTCGATTTCCCTGAGAAAAACATAGCTATCATTTCGGTAGACCCAAGTAAGCGTAAAACTGGCGGTGCTCTCCTAGGTGATAGAATCCGTATGAACAGTATCCGAAATGATAGAGTGTATATGCGTTCACTCGCTACTCGTCAGGCCAACTTGGCTTTGTCTAAACACATAGACGTAGCGAAAGACATACTGAAAGTGGCTGGCTTTGATTTTATCATATTAGAAACTTCTGGAATAGGGCAGAGCGATACAGAAATCACAGACCATTGCGATGCTTCTCTGTATGTAATGACACCAGAATATGGTGCCGCAACTCAGCTAGAGAAGATAGATATGCTTGACTTTGCAGATGTGATTGCACTCAATAAGTTTGATAAGCGTGGCGGACTAGATGCTCTTAGAGATGTGAAAAAGCAGTTTCAACGCAATCACGTCCGATTTGATGACGATGTAGATACGATGCCAGTTTATGGTACAATTGCTAGTCAGTTTAATGACCCTGGAGTAAATTCATTGTACGGTAAGCTCATAGATACCATCAATGAAAGAACAGGTGCAGGTTTTGAGTCGCAGCTCATTGCTGCAAATGAAATGTCTGAGAAGATTTTCATTATTCCACCTAAAAGAGTACGCTACCTCTCAGAGATATCTGATAGTAATAGAAATTACGATGCGTGGGCTAAAAAACAATCTGCCATAGCTCAGAAACTATACGGAATCAAGAAAACCATTTCTACGATACAAGAAGCAGAAGTTGCAGATGCGGATAGACTGATAAAAGATTTAGAAGAAACTTACTCTAAAGTAGCATTGGACTTTGATCCAAAACTACAAGTAGTGATAGATGAGTGGGATGGAGTAAAAGAGGCGTATGCCAATGACATCTACACTTACCTCGTAAGAAAGAGAGAGATAAAAGTAGAGACGAAAACGATTTCACTTTCTCACCAGAAAATAAGCAAAGTATCGCTACCTAAGTATGAGGCTTGGGGAGATGTACTGCAGTGGAACTTGCAAGAAAACGTTCCTGGTAAATTCCCATTTACTGCAGGTATCTATCCATTCAAACGTCAGGGAGAAGATCCTACCAGAATGTTTGCTGGAGAAGGATGTCCAGAGCGTACCAATAAGCGTTTTCATTACCTCAGTAACGATATGCCAGCCAAAAGATTGTCCACGGCATTTGACTCGGTGACGCTGTATGGTAACGACCCAGACCATAGGCCAGATATTTATGGGAAGATAGGAAATGCAGGGGTAAGCATCTGCTGCCTAGACGATGCTAAGAAATTATACTCAGGATTTGCCTTAGCTCACGCTATGACTTCTGTGAGTATGACTATTAATGGCCCTGCACCTATGTTGCTTGGATTCTTTATGAATGCAGCTATAGACCAGCAGTGTGAAATTTACATTAAAGAAAATGGGCTCGAAGCGGAAACACAGAAAAAGATAGATGCTTACTTCAAAGAAAAGGGAAGTGAACAGCCTAAGTACGACGGAGAGTTACCAGAAGGAAACGACGGATTAGGACTAATGCTTCTAGGACTCACAGGAGATAAAGTGCTTCCTGCGGATGTATATTCAGAGATAAAAGCATCTACACTCAAGCAAGTGCGTGGTACGGTGCAGGCAGACATCCTCAAAGAAGATCAAGCACAAAACACGTGCATCTTCTCTACAGAGTTTGCTCTACGACTAATGGGTGATGTACAGCAGTACTTTACCGATAATGGAGTTCGAAACTTCTACTCCGTATCTATCAGTGGATATCACATCGCAGAAGCCGGTGCCAACCCAATTACACAATTGGCATTTACGCTCGCCAATGGATTCACGTATGTAGAATACTATCTCAGCCGAGGGATGGATATCAATGACTTTGGGCCGAACTTATCGTTCTTCTTTAGCAATGGTATAGATCCAGAATATGCAGTAATAGGCCGAGTAGCTCGTAAGATATGGGCTAAGGCAATGAAGCTGAAATACGGAGCTAATGAGCGTAGCCAGATGCTCAAATACCACATCCAGACCAGTGGTAGAAGCCTACATGCACAGGAGATAGATTTCAATGATATACGTACTACGCTACAAGCACTGTATGCTATCTACGATAACTGTAACTCGCTGCATACCAATGCGTATGACGAGGCTATTACTACACCTACAGAGGAAAGTGTACGCCGTGCAGTAGCTATACAGCTTATCATAAACAAGGAGCTAGGACTTGCACGAAATGAGAATCCAATGCAGGGATCGTTTATCACGGAGGAACTGACCGAACTTATAGAAGAAGCGGTGCTGGCAGAGTTTGATAAAATCACCGAACGAGGAGGAGTATTAGGAGCTATGGAGACGATGTACCAACGCTCTAAGATACAAGAAGAAAGCTTGTACTACGAGACCTTGAAGCATAACGGAGATTTCCCGATCATTGGGGTGAATACCTTCCATAGCAGCAAAGGTTCGCCTACGGTGCTGCCCAAAGAAGTTATACGTGCTACGGAAGACGAGAAGCAATTCCAGATCAATACACTTCAAAGCCTAAACAAGCGGTACGCTACCGAAGCCAAGGAACTACTGGCAGACATACAGCAAAAAGCACTCAGAAATGAGAATATGTTTGAAGCCATGATGGAGGTAACGAAGTATTGCTCGCTAGGACAGATTACGAGTGCGTTATTCGAAGTTGGCGGTCAATACCGTCGTAACATGTAATGATGTTGAGACTTCTAAATATTGGGAGCCTACCTAAGGAGTTATTTATACAGCTTGTTTTTCCGATAAATACTTCCAGTAGCGTTTTGGTACGTGACGTACATGTAAAACCGTGTTTTTACGCGATGCGATATTGGTAGAAGAAAAATACTCTTTCCAGAGTTCTTGAAATGCTATTTCTTCAAGTGTGAAAATATGATCTGAAGTCTTCGTAGCATCGAAATTGGATTCAAATGTCATTTGCATCCTTTCCACTTTATTGAGGTCATAATACAGACCATAATCCCGTTTCATATCGTATATCAGCCATCGCTGGTCAGCATATCTACTGTGGAAATGCTTTTTAATCAATGGTAATACATCGAAATCTGGCTCTATACTTGCGAAGTACACTTCATCTTTTGTTAATCGGAATCGTACAAATGCTTCCATACGATGCCTTTCTCTATTCACCATTTTGACGACTTTGTGGAGTCGTAATATCTGAGGGTCAGTGTGATCTTTTATGGATTCTGGGCCACTGGTGTATATACTCTTTAGGGCATGTAAGATGTCGTTTTCAATACCTTGCTCCTCACTCAGAAAGCTTCTGTAGAGTATGGACACTCCACCAGACCCTACTGTCTTTTTGAGGCCCTCTAAGACGCGATGTGCTTTATAAGTTTCAGTAGTGATAGTAATGTCTTGTCCCCAAAGCGAGTTCTGGTTAATATTCTTATGCTGGATGTTAAATTCATCCTGTCGTCGTCCAAAAGCATAGAATATACTGCATAATAAGCCCTCAAAGGTTCCGTCGTATTTTAGTGTTATCATGATGAGAAAAGAGATAGTTGATTCGTGGTTTGATTTCTAAATTTGCTTGTTGAATTGCTAAGAATTTTGGCTCTAATGATGCTCGGGTTTTGTCCAAGGTCAGCATAACTTCTATTAGCCGTAAGGACAAAATACCGTGCTCTATTAAGAGCTACTCCAATATTTTTTAAGTGGTCCATTGTGAGTTTTCTAAATCTTCTTGCTTGCAATATTTTGTGAACAGATTTGAGACCGATTCCAGGTATTCGAGCGAGCTCATGTTTAGATGCTTTATTGATATCTATTGGGAAGTAATGAGGGTTTCGAAGAGCCCAAGAGAGCTTTGGATCGACTTCGAGATCTAGAAATGGGGTTTCTTTATTAAGTAGTTCATCTATATTGAATCCATAAAATCTCATAAGCCAATCGGTCTGATATAATCTATTCTCTCTAAGCATTGGTACGGCAGTTCCAAGTTGAGGCAACCTGTTATCCGTACTGATAGGTACGTATCCAGAATAGTAAACACGCTTCATTCTGTAGTTCCGATAAAAGTGGTTAGCTGTTTTCATCACCTGGAAATCGGATTCGCCTGTAGCTCCCACAATCATCTGGGTGCTTTGTCCGGCTGGAGCATATTTAGGTGTGCTTTTTATAAGTTTACGGTCTTCTTTGTACTGTATGATTTCATTTTTTACTTTTTCCATAGGTTTGATGAAATCATCAAAGTTTTTATCTGGAGCAAGCAGTTTAAGTCCTTTTTTACTTGGTATTTCTATATTAACACTCAATCTATCTGCCCAAAGACCTGCTTCAGCCATGAGCTCATCACTCGCACTGGGAATAGATTTTAGGTGGATATAGCCATGAAAATTTTCTTCGGTTCTGAGTTTTTTGGCGACTCGAACTAATCTTTCCATAGTATAGTCTGCATTTTTAAAGATACCTGAACTTAGGAAAAGGCCTTCTATATAGTTTCTTCGGTAGAAGTTTATAGTGAGATCTACTACCTCTTGAACCTTAAATGCGGCACGTTTTATATCATTGCTTTTACGTGTTACACAATAAGCACAATCAAATATGCAGTGATTGGTTAATAGAATCTTAAGTAAAGAAATACATCTGCCATCTTCAGTGTATGTGTGGCAAATTCCCATCCCCGTTGAGTCCCCTAACCCCTTATTCTTGTTGGTTCTGTTGCTTCCACTGCTAGAGCATGATACGTCATATTTTGCGGCATCTGCGAGTATTGTAAGTTTTTCTTTAATTCTCTCGAACGACATTGATAATAATATTGTCTATGTTTAGGTTTTTAAATTATCATTTTTGAGTGGTTCTAAAAAAAATGTAACATAATTTTATTCCGTAAATTGATTTTTTATTCCCACAATTTAAAAGCGGTTCTAAAAGATAATGGTTTTACAGTGATCGAGTTTAAGGAGATGAACAAGTATAGCCTATTCGCCCAAGTCGTAAAAAAAACAAAGAATAAGATAAAGATAAGTCGAGAGGATTAGTCCTTTTGATATCATTACTTTACACAAAGTTTTTAATGCTTTCTTCTTTTTTGGTTAGTTCGAGACTTTGAAAAAAAAAGACAACTTTGCGGCATGCTAAAAAAGCAAATACTTGTACTACTCGTTTTACTAATATCTATGATGTCAGAAGCCATTACTTACACTGTCAGTTTTGATAAGGTAAAGTCTCACTATGTCACAGTAGAGATGCAGTTTTCTCCGAAAGGTAGAGACTATGTTGATTTCCATGTCCCGGTATGGACACCAGGGAGTTATAAGTTGAGAGAATTCAGTAGTGCTTTTGAAAATGTTACTGCAGACGGTCAAGAAATTCTTCGAGTAGACAAAAATACATGGAGGATTGACACAAAGGATAAAGATAAAGTTTCGTTAAGCTATGATGTTTACTGTTTTATAGTAAGTGTAAGACAGAGTTATGCAGATGAAAACTATGCATTCTTGCATGGGGTTTCGGCTTTTGGGTATATTGAGGGTTTAGAGAAAGAAGCTATTTCCCTTATAGTAAGGCCATATAAAGGATGGGAAAGTGTAGAAATTTCATTGCCTCAATCTAAGGCACAAGATTATGTTTTTAATTGTGACAATTATGATTTACTAGCAGATTCACCGCTTGCAGTAGGGAATTTTGATCATACAAACTACACAAGTGGTAAAGTCCCGCATAGAGTGGTAATGATTGGTGAAGGAAATTATGATTTAGAAATCATAAAAGAGGATTTTAAACTGATCAGCGACTCTCAAATAAAAATGATGGGAGACCATCCTAGTAATCAGTACACGCACTTTATTTACAATGTAGGAAGTGGAGGAGGAGGTCTAGAGCATTTAAATAGCCAGACAAGTATGATGGGGAGATGGAATTATACAAATCCTTCTGCTTATAAGAGATTTTTAGGATTGATTGCTCACGAGTATTTTCACCTTTGGAATGTAAAAAGAGTAAGGCCTATTCAGTTAGGGCCATTCAATTACAATGAAGAAGTATATACAGATATGCTTTGGATTGCTGAAGGGATCACAAGTTATTATGATGACCTTACACTTCACCGTATTGGAAAATATGATGTAAAAGAATACTTGGGTATTATAGCTGGTCAAATTAACAGATTAGAGAATACCCCGGGCAAGAATGTAATGAGTCTATCACATAGCAGTATGCTGGCGTGGGTGAAAGCATATTTGCCAAATGAGGAGAGTATGAACCAAAGTATTAGCTACTACAACAAAGGTATGTTGGCTGCAGTGATGTTGGATTTAGAAATTCGCTCTCAAAGTAAAAAGTGCCTGGACGATGTGATGATAACTCTTTATAATGATTATTATAAAAGCAAGGGAAGAGGTTTTACTCACGATGAATTTATTTCGGTATGCAGCGATGTCGCCGGAAGAAATATGCAACCTTTTTTCAATGATGTTATTTTCAGCACTAAACCATTAGAATACAATACTATTTTTAGTAAATACGGATTGGAATTAGAGGATGAGAATAAAGATCAATCTGATTCTTGGAGTGGGGTTAGAAGCAAAATGGATGGAGGTCGAAATATCATCACAAATATTTACTCATTTAGCCCTGCAGTTGAAGCTGGACTAAGTGTAAATGACGAAGTAATTTCGATAAATGGTTGGAGAGTAACAGATTTGTTAGAGAATAGAGATAGTAAAATGGAGGTTGGGGCAGAAGTAGAAATCACTTATGCCAGAGATAGAAAGATCTTTACAACTACACTCGTTTATCAAAAAAGTCCTCGTGTAAACTATACTTTGGGATTAAATGCAGATGAGAACAAGCTAAGAGAAAACTGGTTAGGGGAATAACTTTTTTTTGTACAAAGTAAACTGTTTCTAGCCTCCATATTCCTCGAGCCAAGCAAATCGATCAGCTATAGTTTTATCTTTTTGCTCTTTTATGTATTCCAGAAAAGCAAGCTGAGTATTCCCAAATTGCTTGTTTTTTTAACCATATCAAATGCCAGTTCGTCACTATAGGCAGACCGGGAAGTGGAATGATTTGTAAGTCGTGGTTATAAATAGCATTTTTAATGCCAATAAGTGGCATAATGCTATATCCAAGTCCTGCGATTACGGCTTGTTTTACGGCTTCATTTGAGGTGAGTTGTATCCTTTTCTCTCCGGATAAGTTCTTACTTTTCAGGTAATTTTCCATTGTTTGTCGAGTTGCAGATCCCTGCTCTCGATATATGAATGCAGGATTATGGCCTACTTTAGAATCTAGTTTCTTGATAGTCGGCGATTTTGTGCTTCCTACTAGGAATAGCTTATTCCGCATCAACTCGATTTTTTCTATTTGTATATTTTTAGGGAGAGTAGATACCATTGCAAAATCAATTTCATTTCGTTCTAGATTCGTAAGTACCTGACTTTTATTGGTAACATCCATATTGAGTTCTACGGACCCATTGGTTTTTAAGAAGTCTGAAAGTAGATAGGGAATTACATATTTGGCAGGAGAGACTATAGAGATTTTTAACACTCCAGCTAGTTCACCTCTTTGCTCACTTGCTTTTTGTTTGATTTTAGCTGCTTCATTGATAGTGTCTTCGCATACTTTGGCTATTTCTTTTCCTAGAGCAGTAAGGTGTACTTGCCTCCCTATCACTTCATAAAGTGGTGCTTTGAAGTAAGATTGGAATTTTTTTAGTTGAATACTTACAGCTGGCTAAGTAATGTGAAGAAGGTCAGCTGCATTTATAATGTTTCACTCATTTACGTTGATTACCTTTTGATAACTATAAATAAATTCTAAGCTTGAAATTTTACCTTTGTCTAAACCTAAACAATCGTGACGATACTCAATTCACAAAACGCATATTTGGTTCTTGCAGATGGTACTGTTTTTCAAGGCAAAGCTATCGGTAAAATAGGAACAACTACTGGAGAAATTGCTTTCAATACTGGGATGACTGGATATCAAGAGGTATTTACCGACCCTTCTTATTTTGGGCAAATCCTAGTAATGACTATGGACCATATAGGAAACTATGGAGCAATGGAAGCAGATAGCGAATCGGGTTCTATAAAAATAGCTGGATTAGTATGTAAGAACTACTCTCCGGTGCATAGTAGGACAATGGCAGATAGTAGTCTAAACGATTATTTCATCGAGCACGGCTTTACTGGTATAAGTGATGTAGATACACGCGAAATCGTTAAGCACATCCGTGACAAGGGTGCTATGAATGCCATCATTAGCTCTGAAATATTAGATGTAGAGAAGCTCAAAAAAATAGTGAAAGAAGTGCCAAGCATGGAAGGCCTTGAATTGAGTTCCAAGGTTTGGAGCAACGAGAGTTATGAGGTGAATGAAAGTGGCTCACATAAGGTAGCACTTTTAGATTTAGGCAGTAAAGAAAATATTATAAACTGTCTTACTGAAAGAGGCTGTCACGTGAAGGTTTTTCCTGGAGACACTTCATATTCAGATATGAAGTCTTGGAATCCTGATGGATTTATGATAAGTAATGGACCTGGAGATCCAGCTGCTATGCCTTATGCTGTGAAAACGATTCAGGAGATATTAGAAGCAAATGAGAAAATGTTTGGTATCTGCTTAGGAAGCCAGATCTTAGCCCATGCAGTAGGAATGTCCACCTACAAACTAAAAAAAGGACATAGAGGACAAAATCATCCTGTTCAAAACTTGCTTACTGGTAAAAGTGAAATTACCTCACAGAATCACGGTTTTGCTATTGATTCTGAATCAAATTCAGGTACAGCTGAGATTACACACGTGAACCTGAATGATAATACTGTGGAGGGTATCAGAGTGAAAGATAAAAATGCATTTGCTGTACAATATCACCCTGAAGCTAGTCCGGGACCGCACGATAGTCGTTATTTATTTGATGACTTCGTAGCTATGATGAATTAAATTTAGTGAACAGATCTAATTTGTCTCCCATTTTAATTCAGTAAATAAAAGCATAAGTTGGCAGTTATTGTACAAAGTACTAAAACTCCGTATTATTGTAACTTATTACATAAAAATTTAAAAATGAATATTCACAAAATAAAATAAATTATGAGCGAAATAGCACACATACACGCAAGACAAATCCTAGATAGTAGAGGGAATCCAACTATAGAAGTAGACGTATTTACAGAAGATGGTTCTTTTGGTAGAGCTGCTGTCCCAAGTGGAGCAAGTACAGGTGTTCACGAAGCTGTGGAGCTTAGAGATGGTGACAAGGCAAATTATATGGGTAAAAGCGTGATGAAGGCTGTTACCAATGTGAATACAATTATTGCAGATGAAATAATTGGAGAAGACGCTTTTGAACAAGTACATATCGATCATAAAATGATTCAGATGGATGGTACAGATAACAAATCTGAACTCGGTGCTAATGCTATGTTGGCAGTAAGTCTTGCTGTAGCACATGCCGCAGCTGAAGAAAGTAGCCAACCTCTCTATCGCTATCTTGGTGGAGTAAGTGCTTGTACATTGCCTATACCAATGATGAATATTATAAATGGAGGAAGTCACGCTGATAATTCAATTGATTTTCAAGAGTTTATGATTATGCCTACAGGTGCAGATACTTTTAGTGAAGCATTGAAAATGGGCGTTGAGACTTTTCACCACTTGAAAAAAGTCCTTTCCAGCAAAGGGTATAGCACAAACGTAGGGGACGAAGGTGGATTTGCTCCAAACATCAAAAGCAATGAAGAGGCTATTGAGACAGTGCTTCAAGCGATTGAGTCTGCTGGGTATAGACCAGGTGAAGACATTTATATAGCGATGGATGCTGCTACTTCTGAATTTTATGACAAGGAAACAGGGCTGTATACATTCAGCAAATCTGATAACAGACAGCTAAGCAGTGAGGAAATGGCTGATTATTGGAAGAACTGGACTGAAAAATATCCAATTCTAAGTATCGAAGATGGATTAGACGAGGATGATTGGAAAGGTTGGAAATATTTGACCGAGCAAATAGGCGATAAAGTACAATTAGTGGGAGATGATTTATTTGTGACGAATGTAGATAGACTTCAGCGAGGGATCAATGAAGGAATAGCGAATTCCATATTAGTGAAAGTGAACCAAATAGGGACACTTACTGAGACAATAAACGCTATTAATTTAGCTACAGAGCATAGTTATACAAATATTATCTCACACAGAAGTGGAGAGACTGAGGATGCGACTATTGCAGATCTTGCAGTTGCTATGAATAGTGGTCTGATTAAGACAGGTTCAGCATCTCGAAGTGATAGAATGGCAAAATACAATCAATTGCTTCGTATAGAAGAGGAACTTGATCATACTGCCAAGTATAACGGTAGAAATTTCAAGTTTCTGTAATAAACAGAAATTGCTCTCATTAAAGAGTCGGTTTTAGTTATATTCGAGAAGTTCATAGCTGATATGCTTGTAAAACTCTCGACTACGCTCACTCTGTTGTTTTTTTATTTGGCAGGATTCTGCCAGAGTGTTAGTATCGCGTCTCCCGATGAGGTGTGCCTCAATGAAGTTGTTTCTTTACAAGCGAATACTTCCGGCGGTGTCTCTTCATATAGTTGGAATCTAGGAGATAATACTACAAGTACCCAGAAAAACCCTTCTCATTCTTATAAAATAGTTGGAGCTAAAACTGTTACACTCGAAGTGTCTTTTAATGACGGTACCAAGCTAACAGATACTAAAACAATCACAGTTCACGATTTACCCAAAGCAGATTTTGACTTGGTTAACTCTAGTTTTTGTTTCAATTCACAAGACGTCTGTTTAAATGATAAGAGTACAATGGGTTCGACCACCACAGGATACGCCACTAGGCTTGT
>ENA-UZXB01005949-UZXB01005949.1-metagenome-genome-assembly--contig:-Day-2-1m-contig-5949_pt1 | contig 14298 bp, 9 predicted proteins | sample MGYA00260339_ERZ794899 | MGnify/ENA metagenome assembly ERZ794899 | reverse complement strand
CTTTTTCACAGGGTGGTTGTGATGCTGTAGTTTCTGATTGTGCTGAAGTTGTGGTTAAGCCTATTGCAGAAATTTCAGATCAAGTTATTAGTATATGTGATGTGAGTTCATATATACTTAATCCACAAGATGGATTAATCCCGGACTTGAATACGATAGTTCCTAGTGGAACCACATATACATGGACTTTTGTAGATAATATAAACATTGATGGTGAAAATTCAGTTTCTGAGAGTCTTTTTCCTGAAGGTATTGGAGCACCTGGCGCATTTGACTCTGGAATATTGGACAACATTAACCCTTTATTTAATGTTCTTGAAACTGTTGAATTTAATGTTACTCCTTGGACTGATGGGTGTAGCGGTCTTCCTTTTACAATAATAATTACTGTTTCTCCAGAGCCAGAAATTAATTCTGTAATCACAAATACTGAGTGTAGTTATTCTGATTCTTTGTGTGGGGGATCAATTGAGATCAACCCTGTTGGTATGGTGCCGTTTACATATAATTGGACATCCATTACTCCAGGAGTTATAATATCCAACCCAACTGAAAAAGATCAGTACGAACTTTGCCCAGGATCTTATAGTTTAAATGTAATAGATGCTTCTGGTTGTAGTTATGATTATGATTACGATATTATTCCACCTGTGCCAATTGATTTTAATTTAGTTTCTTTAAGTGGGATTTCTTGTAATAATGTGAATGATCCTCCGTGTGACGGATTTATTGAAATGAGCTTTTCTGGAGGTACGCTTCCTTATACATCAATTGAATGGTTTGGGGAAACAGCCCCTGGTTCTGGTATTTTTACAGTTGGTCCATTTACAAATACAGCTAACCCATTTCAGATTTTTAACGCATGTGAAGGAAGATATCATTTAGAGGTCATAGATGCTAACGGCTGTCAGTATATCTCTGATCCATATATTATTGAACAATTAAACACTCCTATAGCATTGTCAGATGCAGTTTCTAACTTTAATGGCTTTAATATAGACTGTAATGGGGCTAATACAGGGTCTATTTCGGTTGATTTAGATGGTGGCTCCGAAACCTATAATTATTCCTTAATTGATTCAACAGAAACTATAATTTATCAAGGAACATTAAATTCTGCACCAGCTTCAATTTCTTTTGAATTCTTGACTGCAGGAGATTATTCACTTACGATTTCTGACCCAATTTGTCCTTTTGATATTGTAGTGCCTTATACTCTAACTCAGCCAGATCCATTAAGTGTTTCTGCAACTTTAATTGATCCAATTAACTGCTTTGGAGGATTAGCAACGTATGATATCACAGCCACAGGAGGGGTGCCTCCATATACCGGAACTGGATTTGTTCAGGCCCCAAGTGGCTCAATTACATTTACCGTAAATGACTCTAATGGCTGTAGTGATATCTTTACAACGACGCTTACAGAGCCCGTTGAACTTGCATCGACATCACTAGTTACAAACGCACTTTGTTATGGAGATACAGGAAGTTTAGAAATTATTCCTGACGGAGGAGTCGGCGTGTTAACAGTTTCACTCTTGGATGCTTCCCTGAGCCCCCTAAGTAGTCAATTAACAACAACAGGAGTTGCTGTCCAGTTTAATGAATTAGCAGGTACCTATTTCTACAAAATAGAAGATGCGAATGGTTGTGAAACTAATCCAGTGGTCAGCGTTATTAGTGAGCCCCAACTGCTTGAAGTTACTAGTGTAGATGTTATAAGTCTAAATTGCAATATTCCCCCTGCTTTTGAAAATGGATCTATTTGTATCACAATTATTGGCGGGACCAATCCATTTCCTTTAGGATCCGGATGGGTAGATAATGGAGGAGGAAATTGGTGTTTAACTGGCTTATCTGAGGGTACATACCCAATTGACGTGACTGATGAGAACGGTTGTCCATTATCTACTATAATTCCAGAAATAGAACTTACTAGACCCGAAGAGATTACAGCATTCTTTAAAGAAACCATAGATATTGATTGCACATCAAACACAGCAATACAAACCAATACTATAGTAGTAGATGGCGGAATACCTCCTTATGAAATCACTTGGTCTGGCGGAGAATGGAATCCGTTGACACAAGAATTAATGGAAACGTCGATTAGTGGAAACTATACTGCTTTTGTGAATGACCAATTTGGGTTAGCCAACGGCTGTCCTCCCATAGCATTCAATCTGGATCCTATCGTGTTTTTTGAATTTGGTGTCTCAGATTTTAGTCTCTCTTCAACAAATAGTGATTTTTGTGGAGTTTATGCAATAGGAGATCCTATCAATTTCCAAAATAATTCTACTGGTGATATAGTTGATTTTACATGGAATTTTGGAGATGGTTCTTTACCTGTTAGTGGGGTGGATACAACTTCTCACACATATGACCAGCCTGGAACGTATACAATCGAGTTAGCGTTGGAGGATATGTATGGTTGCTTTGATATATTTTCTGAAACAATAAAAGTTACAAAAGGATATGAAATAATTCTGCCTACGGCATTTACTCCTAATGGAGATGGAATTAATGAAACTATTCGCCCGGTTTTTAACTGTATAACCACATTAAAGATGAGTATATATGATACTTTTGGTTCGATGTTATACGAAGAAAAAGGAAATACTGTCAATGGTTGGGATGGAACTATTAATGGAGTTCCAGCAGAAAACGGTAATTATATTCTCGTAGTGTATGCTGAGTCCTTTAATGGTGAAGTGATTGAGTTGAATGGTCCAATAACTTTAATCAAATAGAAGATTAAAATGAAAAAAAATGTTTTGATATTCATTATGGCAGTGTTCATAAAAAGCTATGCGCAAGATCCTATCCATACCCAGTTTTTTATGATTCCTGAGACCTTAAGCTCCAGTTTTACAGGCGCTAAGAAATCAACAAGAGCTGGGATTATTCACCGCACTCAATGGCCTGGCTTAAAATTTAGTTTGAATACTCAATTTGCTTTTGTGGATAATTGGTTTGAAAAAGTTAATAGTGGGATAGGAATAAGTGTACTTAATCATCAAGAAACCACAACAAGCTATAATTTCACTCAAGTAAATTTAAATTATGCTTATCATTTTCAAATTTCTGATGAATGGAATGCGAGACCTAGTCTTTCTTTCGGATACGGCGCCAAGGATTTTGGATTTCAAAATTTATTGTTAGAGGATCAAATAAATATTTTTAGTGGGATTATTAATAATTCGTCAATTGATCCTGCTAACCTAAACGATTCTGTTCGTTTTGTTGATTTTAGTGCCTCTGTGCTTTTTAATTCTGAAAACTCCTGGCTAGGCCTAACATTTAAACATTTAAATAAACCCAATATTTCAATGCAATCTGAAGGTCAAGTTAACTTGGAGATGTTTATGTCACTACACGGTTCTATTTATGTTCCAACAGGAGTTAATCGTAATGGCTATGAATTATACATCTTAGCAAATGCTATGCAACAAGGTGACTATAATCGAATTGATTTAGGAGCAAAATATAAAATGGATGATTTCTCGTTTGCATTACTAGCTGCTTCCAATCCAAATAAAGTGGATCCCAACAGTCATTTCTTAACCTCAATAAATGCTTTTGTAGGTCTTGACTGGGAGGGTTTTAGATTTGGTTATTCTTATGATTTTAATATGACTGGAATAGGAGTTACTGGTGGAGTTTATGAGTTGTCCATTATTTATGATTTTGATAATGAACGATGTGATTTTGGATGTCCAGATTACTAATTTAATTTGTTCTGTTATAAATATAAAAAATAAGTTGCGCACACTCCTTTAAATTATGCACAAATGAATGAAGGTCTTCATTTCAAGTTTTTTTACGTTTGAGTTTGATAGTTTGGCTAAAATTAATTGTAGTAAATTGAAAAATTAAATTTAGAAACTATCATGAAAAATTTATCCAACATTATTATTTTCGCTACTTTAATTTTTAGCTCTTGTAAAAAAGAGATAAATCAAAATTTCATTAATTTGAAATATCCTGAAACAAAAAAAAATGCTGTTACTGATACTATATTTGGTGTTGAAGTAATTGATAATTACAGGTGGTTGGAAGATGACCGAAGTAAAGATACAGAAGCTTGGGTAAACTCTCAGAACAAAGTCACTTTTGATTATCTGAGTAAAATACCATTTAGAGAAGTATTTAAAAATCGTTTGACAGAACTATGGAACTACGAAAAACTCGGAGTTCCTTTTAATGAAGGAGATTACACTTATTTTTATAAAAATGATGGTTTACAAAATCAGTATGTAGTTTTTCGTAGAAAAGACGGAATTGAAACACTTTTTTTGGATCCAAATACTTTTTCTGAAGACGGAACTACTTCGTTAGGTTCATTAAGTTTTTCTAAAGATGGTGGGACTGTTGCATATTCTATTTCAGAAGGAGGTTCCGATTGGCGTAAAATAATAACTATGGATGCAGAGTCTAAGGTAATTCGTAAAGACACTTTAGTCGATGTTAAGTTTTCATCAATTTCTTGGTATAAAAATGAAGGTTTTTATTATTCAAGTTATGATAAACCTATTGGAAGTGAGTTATCTGCAAAAACAGATAGTCACAAATTGTACTACCATAAACTAGGTACCCCTCAAAGCGAAGATAGGGTTGTATTTGGAGACGAGGTGTCTGAAAAACACCGCTATGTGAGTGGTTCTGTTACAGAAGACAGTCGATACTTATTGGTTTCGGCATCTGCCTCCACATCTGGAAATAAATTATTCATTAAAGATCTTAGTATAGAAAACAGTAAACTAGTTTCTATAATAGATGATTTTAGTAGCGACACTTATTTGGCTCAAAATAATCAAAGTAAATTATATTTAGTAACCAATTTTAATGCCCCAAATAAAAGAGTAGTTTCCGTAGATGCTAAAAACCCTTCAGTAGAAAATTGGGAAGATTTTATACCTGAAACTGAAAATGTATTAAATTTAAGTTCAGGTGCAGGTTACTTTTTTGTAAATTACATGGTTGATGCCATATCAAAAGTTTTTCAATATGATTATGAAGGAAATCTAGTTAGGGAAGTGAATTTACCTGGAATTGGTACTTGTACAGGGTTTAACGGAAAACAGAAGGCTGAGGAATTGTATTTTACTTTTTCTAATTATATTACTCCCACCTCATCATTTAAATTTAATCCAAACAAGGGTAATTATGATTTATACTGGCAGCCTAAAATCAATTTTGATTCCTCAAAATACTTAAGTAAACAGGTGTTTTATTATTCTAAAGATGGCACAAAAATACCAATGATTATTAGCCACAAAAAAGGAGTAGAGTTAAATGGAAAAAATCCAACAATTTTATACGGCTATGGAGGTTTTAATATTAGTTTAACTCCCTCGTTCAGTATTGCTAATTCTGTATGGATGGAGCAAGGTGGTGTCTATGCTGTTCCAAATTTAAGAGGAGGTGGAGAATATGGAAAAAAGTGGCATGATGCTGGAACTAAAATGGAAAAGCAGAATGTTTTTGACGATTTTATAGCAGCAGCAGAATACCTTATTGACAAAAAATATACCTCGCCAGCATTTTTAGCAATTAAAGGAGGATCTAATGGAGGTCTATTAGTTGGTGCAACAATGACTCAAAGGCCTGACCTTGTTCAGGTAGCGTTACCAGCTGTTGGTGTCTTGGATATGTTACGCTACCATACTTTTACAGCTGGTGCTGGTTGGTCATATGATTATGGAACTGCTAATGATAATTTCGAAATGTTTAACTACTTAAAGGGCTATTCACCAGTACATAATGTGAATAAAGGAGTAAAATATCCAGCAACCTTGGTAACCACTGGAGATCATGATGATCGTGTTGTACCCTCACATAGTTTTAAATTTGCTGCAGAATTACAAGATAAACAAACCGGAGACCATCCAGTATTAATTAGAATTGAAACTAATGCAGGACATGGTGCAGGAACACCAATTACAAAAACAATTGAGCAGTATTCTGATATTTTAGGATTTACTTTGTTTAATATGGGTTTTGATCAACTATCTAATCCATCAAAATCCAAATGAAATAATCAAAGTTGGTTTACAATAGTTGTACATTGGTTATGCCCTTCATCTCTCAAAAAACAAGATTCAACTTAAATGTTGTGGCAAAATGTCTAGTCTAAAAAAAGCTATGGTAATTCTACTGTTTCAAAACCAAAAAGTTAATTCCACCACTTGAAATTACTCAAAAGATATTATTATTTATTGTAGATTAAGACGTGCATTCAATTCATTACTGCTTTTTACCGAAAGTAATTTCAAATATGGACTATAATCCGCCTTAACATCATGCATAGAAATAATCAATTCAATTAGCAACTCCTCTTTGAATTGATTCTTGGTTTTGCTTATTGCGCCTTTTGAGAGCAGAACATCATAAAAAAGTAGTCCGTTAATTTCTAGAATAATAGATTTTGCTCTTTTGAATTCATTATTTTGAATCAAAAATTGTGATTCAGCAATAATAATTTTGAGCATGTCTAAGGTCTTTTGACATCTGAATCTATTGTCCGTCCAGTATCTTTCTGTACAAGGCTTTTTACCTGCAATAATACGAGCCTTTTCAAAATTAAACTTAGCAAGTTGTTCTTCAACAGTAGGACCCTCAGAAAAATAAAAATAACTTGTGAAAGCAAGAATCAATCCAAAAGTGAGCCCAAGCAGAACATGCCATAGCCTGACTATTAGTTTTTTTTTATATACGTTTTGATATTGCTTTTGGACTTCTCCTGACATTACTTCAGCAAAAGTATCAGAAATTCCTAGTTCCAGCTCTTCTTTATAATATCCAGCTCTTCGTTGGTATAATATTTTGTTTAAAAACCCTTTTTTGTCAGAATTTGATCTGTAAACTAATGAGTCTAGATATATTTCAAACTCGTCTTGATTTAATCCTTCTGCAACAGCCCGGTATACCAATACGTCTTTTTCTTTTGTTGACAATTCCCCATTGACAAAGCTTGCGTTAATTAGGGATTGTAGTGCACTCGATGTTTTCATAAACGGTAATTTATTTATTGAATTTCCCGAGGAATCTTCCAGTCATCTTACCCATAATTCGATTGACCAATCGTTGTCCAACCTTACCTTTTTGTACTGCATTTACATCTCCGAGAACTTTAGCGGTACCATAAAGTAATTTTCTAATTTTTCCAAATGCCATTCTGTATTGTTTTTAATTATCACTCATTTCACCTTTCCATAGTTTTGACCCTGAAGAAAATAATCTAATCAACCAAGGGCTTTCATCATGCTTGTATTTTGCTAATAATTTCCGATTTCCTTCAACATCTGCATTTGCTTTTATTTCTGCTAGTTTAGCATCATGATCCATTTTATATTTGAAAGAGTCTTGTTTTGCTTCTCTATCTTGTTTAGTTATTTCAATTTCGTCTTTATATTTACGCATCTCCATATCCCAATTTCTTTTAGCCTTTGGGTTTAGTTTGGCTATATAGCTATTGTATTCTTTCTGTGCATCATCATAGCAATCAGATTGTTTATCTATGATAGAATAATAACTCATTGCCTCTGGGTTGAAGCCAGAACCACTTGAATCATTGAACTTGCCAAGTTCTGCTCGCATTTTACTTAATAATTCTGCGCAGTTGACATTTAAGGTCATCTGAAAATATTCAACTTTTTTATCCTGAATCTTTGCAAAACATTCTTGTGCATCAGAAGGTATAGAATTCAGCACAGCATAGGCCCCCTCAAAATCTCTTGTGCGCGCTTCAGCTTCTGCCTCTGCTAGAATATTAGCACAATTCTCATCAAAGAATTTCATAGCCTTAGTTTGGCCCTGTAACAGAAAGTTCATGAATACTGAGTCCAGAAGATTTATATTCCTTAAAGCACTAATAAAAGCCTTTTGCGGAGAAAAACCAACTCCTTTTGCTTGTATAGTTTGTGAAGCAAATATGGTTTCGGTTACTACATCAACTATCATAAAATTTAGTTCATATACATTAGCGTATTGGGTAGGAGCTGTTGAAGTAATAGCTTGGGAAATTAAGCTCACATTTGGTCCTATAATAAACCTTGGATTACCACCTCCACCACCATACCCAGCTTTTGAAACGGCGGCATTTATTCGGTTTCTTAGAAGCGTTGATATATCTGGAGATCCTTCAAATTCAGCCACAAAAGGGGTGAGCTTGATATTTAGTTCAGGAACAACTAGCACTTCTTGATCCGTAAATGAGCTCTTCATATTTGTTGCTGAGCTGAATGCAGATGACGCTTTTTGTTTCTTTTGTAACTCATTATTTTTTTGTTCTCCATTTTTACATCCTGAAATTAAGAGAATCGTAAAAATAATTGTTGATATATAAATTTTATTCATTGTTTAATATTTTAACGGGTTCCTTTAATGATTATCAATGCATCTCCAATACTTTGTGTCTTGTTTGATACATCCAGACCACACCCTGATTTAATTTCGTTTTTTAAGCTATTAGCAAAATCATATGCTGTAAACTTTTGCCCCTTTTCATCTTGCGAATAGATTCGGACATTTGTGAAAAAGATTTCACTTGATGTGTTTTTTGACATTTTGTAAGTTTGGTTTACTGTGTTGTCTTTCATCCATTCAACAACACTTTCTCCAACCTCCTTATCACCACAATAATCATCAATTGATATTCCACTAGAGTTTTTCGTAGCGAGCCTGAGTGTTATTTCAACTCCGTTAGCCAAAAGATCTGCATAGTGTTGGGTTATCTGGCTTCTAAAGTCTTGGAAATTGTTAGGGAAAGCTTCCTTTATAATAGTAGCTGCATCATTATCTGTTTTTTGCTCTTTTCCAACGTTAGTTTTAGATATTGAAGCTATGGTTTTGTTTGAATAAACATCAAGTGCCCTAACAGAATACGTCAATGACCTGTTTAAGTTTCTGCTTTTGAGATCTGTTATTAGGTTGTAATCTAGCTCAATTACATAGTCTGGTCTTGCTGTGTTAAGTAGTTCCGCACGAACATCTTTAGAAACATTTGCCATTTCATCCACTGCAGAAGAAACAACTATTTGCTTTAGAGTTTGTTCAAGATTATCCAGCGGAAAGCCAACTTTGGCAAACTCTTCTTCGATGACCGCAATAGCAAATTTCAAGGATTGGTCATCAATCAGGGCCTGTTGATATTGCCTATCATATCCTACAACACCCTGAATCTTTTTTTCTTTTAGATAACCTAACCGCTTTAACATCCCATCTGAGGGGAAAACCATTACTGACGGCATGGATTGAGTAATAGCATTAACTCCTTGCTTTTGTAACTTGATATCAGAATCTGTTGGAAGTAATGAGTTATTACTTTTATTTACACCCTGAACACATCCAGTAAAAATTAGGGTTGAAATTGTAAGGAATACAATAATATTTTGTTTCATCTCGTTTTAAATTTTTTTATGTTATCCAATTTACATAAATTTAATAAATAATTATTTCGATTTCACATAACAATATTAATAAAAGTTTATGAAAGAGCAAGCTGAAAAACAAATGTCACCAATCTCTATCAATCAAATTAAAGAGGTTCTTAAAAAAAATGATCCTGGAAATTTTGATAAGATGATTATTTCTGAGGGCCAGAACATAAAACGAAGCAATTATATATTTGCTAGACTAAAGTTTGATAAAGTTGAAAGAGATGCGGAGTTGATTAAATTTCCACTTTATGCCCCTGTTGAAAATAATTTTGCTGACATTGAAGGTGGTCAAGCCAAACATGGTGATAAAGCAGTAATTAGTTCTGAAAATATATTTGACACTTTAAAAAACAGTTATCAAATTAAGGGGGGGAGTTATGAGGTTGGAAATATTTCTGAAGCTTTTGTATATAAACTAGATGAGTTTGATGGAGAGATTTCAAAGACACAAAAAAAATATTATTTCCCTGAGTTAACTTACAGAGAGACGTGTAATGAATGTCATGGAGAAAAATACATAACATGTGATGATTCCGAATGTGAAGGTCGCCATAATTATGATTGCCCTAAGTGTCATACTGAGGGAAAAATTACCTGTAATCCTTGCTCTGGTGAGGGAGAAAATACTTGTAGAGAGTGTAGTGGAGAGGGTATGGTAAAATGCGGAAGCATGCTTGGTTCAGGTTTAATCGGCGGTGGATTTGGAAGCTCAATGGCAGGATGTAATGGAAAAGGAGTTATTTATATTGATGGAGGGAACTATGCTGATGGAAGAAAAAAACCAAAAAAAGAAAAAAAATGTGGTAAATGTCGAGGGAAAGGTGAGGTAGCTTGTAATCCATGTGGAAAAAAAGGGGTTATTAAATGTAGCAAATGTAAAGGCCGTGGAGAGGTAACTTGTCCTAAATGCTCGGGTAAAGGAGATATAACGTGCAGCAAATGTTACGGAGACAAAAATCGATATGGATTAATTGATTGTTCTACATGTGACACTATTGGAACTGTTGCACAAGTTGTTTATGTAAACAGTCACGTTTCAAATAATTCCATTGAAAAAATAATTTTAAAAGGCGAAAAATTAAATATTTCTGATTCAAATATTGAAAAACATGTGAAATCAAGTTCAGATGATACCCTTGTTTACAAAAAAGTAAATGATATTGTCGAACAAAACTATGATGAATACAGTGAGGAATATGCTACTATTCTTGAAGAAAATCTAGGACTAGACAAAAATAATTTCCCCCTTGTTGTAAAAGAGGAAATGTACTACCAGGTGGTTCCATGTGTAGAGTTAAGTTACAAACACATGTTAACTAATACTTCGCATGAATTCACAATAGTCAATTTTTTTGAGGATCCTGAGATTATTTTCCATAGCCAACCAGAAGTTTTAGGGCAAAGTGCTGGAAATATAACTAAATCTGTTGGAGGTTTCTTTGGTAAAATCTTTAAAACAAAAAAATACAAAGCTAAAGAAGATAAAAAGAATGAAATTATACTGTTAATTTATCTTGCCAAAGCTGATGGTAAAATTGAAGAGGAAGAAAAAATTTCTCTTTCTGAGGATATACAAAATTTAGATGATTTTTTAAATTCCGAGAAACAAATACTTTTCGACCTAATGAATTCAGCTTCACTTCCTGAATTGACCAAAAAAGAAGTTACATTCAGTACAAAAGAAAGAGGTGCTGAAGTTTTAGAGAAAATTACAAACTTAGCAAATGCAGATGGTGAAATGGCGCAGGATGAAAAAATACTTATTGACAAAATAAAAAGTATGATTTAATTAGAAATAAATCAAATCATTTGTTAACAATGTTTTTATAGATGTTGTTAGCAGATGTCTTTGATGTCTCAAAAAGTATATTTGGTGTTTCGGATTTTATTAACTACAAAACTCTATTTAATCCAACGAAAGAATTCCTGCAAACTCTTCCATGAACTGATAGTACTCTTTACCGTTTTTCTTTAAAATCCCTACATTTACGTGCAGCATTAATAAATCGCAATTTAACTCCTTAGCAATAAAATTTGAAATATGATTTTGGCCAGGATTACCTACAGTTCCATGTTTAAGAACTTTCATATTGTATTTCAGACCCAAAGTTTCTGCTTTACTAAATAGCCTGTCAAGCCTTTTCTTATTTGAAAAAAAAGATCCACTCTCAAAACTATGATCTCCTTTTTCAGCACCTACATTAAATTGCATCAAGTTTTCATTACTTGCCGCATTAACAAATAAAACACAAACACTATCTCGTACAATTAATTTTTTTAAATTTGATTTAAGCTCATTCACTGCGGGATGTTCATTTGATTCATTAACATAACTTTCATTTAAAACCATGTTAAGTTGGTTTTTTTTTAGAAAAGAAAGAGTGCTAAAGACTTCATTAGAGATATAATTGGCCTGTAATTTATCTGCTATCCCGTAAGAGAAATGACCAAAATATGGCTGTATGGAAGCATACAAATTGACAATTGTTAAGTTAGAGTTTCTATTAATAACCTGTCCATAGATGTTGTTTAAGTTAATAAATTCTAGGCCTGCATTGTCAACACCATTTAGTTTAACATTACGAAGTCTAAAAAGATTTGAAAATTCTACTACTTTAATAACTGAACTCTCAGTCATTCCTATCTTGTATTTAATATCATTTAGACTTAACCATTTTCGTGGTATATGGGATAATCCTATTTTCTTTTTTGCATTTTTCACAGGTGCAAAATATTCAATAAAAAAGGCTTCTTTAAGCTGTATCTCTTTTTTGGTTAACTCTTTCCTTAACTTACTTTTCTCAACCTCTTCTATAAACCCTGAAGCAATGATACCTGCAGGTAATGCAAACATACCAACTCCGAGAACAGCTATAAATCCACCTAAAAATTTTCCAGCATGTGTTATAGGAAATGCATCCCCGCCTTGAGCTGTAAGATATTTATCTATTCCCCACCACATAGAAGTCTGAATATTAGGAAAAGCTAGTGGTTGAGCATTATGCTCCAAAAGATACATTAGTATTGAAGCTATAATTACAAGAATTAAAACCATTACCAGTGATACCATTATCTCATATTTTTTGTTTATTATAGCTTTTATCATAGTACCGTTTAAAATTTAATCAAAAATAATAGTAAATATAGGGTTTTAAGTGTACAGGACAGTCATTGAACCTGTACGTTATGCGGAACTCCAGCATGTTTACCAGTTCCACTACAATCCCTAATATCGAATTAGTTATATGCTTCCTGTTTCGGCTTTTATTTAGTTAATGTGACTTGGAATTGTATAAAGATAAAATTGTACATCTAGACTTTAAAGACTAAGTTGCTACTTGAAACTTGTGACTAATTTTGAGAATTTTATAGAGGCCCAAAGCCCCACTATTGAAAATAAAACAAGTATAGCAAACACATACTGATGCCCGATGATTCCAGGGTATGTATCTAATAAGTAGCCAATCATAGGGCTAGCAAATATATCGGGGGTATATCCAACAACAGAAATAACTCCTACCGCAGTCCCTGTCAATACGAGCGGAATACGTCCTTCCTGCATAAGAGAAAAGTATAAAGCACGAATCGCATAGGTGCCTGTAGCGACCACAACTAGGGAAAATAAAAACACATAATTCATGTTTACTTGAACGATTCCTAATGAAAAGATCAAAGCACCAAACAGCATAATAGCAAAACCAATAATAATTAAATGAATATAACTTTTTTTATCTGCAAACAATGCAATTAGTAAGCATATAAGTGGGCGAAGATACAATTGTAACGACCCTATATTTGCGGCTTCTAAATCATCAAAATTCATAACATCAGAAGCATATAGTGAGTAAATATCGGTTACCTTATAGCCTACATATGCAGCCATGATGATAAACATAATAAGCCAAACAGATTGGGTTTTTAAAACGGATTTAATATTAGTAATTAAAGAGGCACTTTTGTTTAAAGCGCCCTCTATGCCTGATTCCATAAAAATAATGACAAGTATTCCAGTAAGAAAAACAATGAGTGAAGAAAATAAAATTACATATCTAAACGCATTTTTAAGTTCAACTAAAGAAGCCAACTCGATATCATTTGTTAAAAACATAGAAAAAATCACGACACCTAAAGTCCCCATTGAAGCGGCTACTAAACCTCTTCCTCCATCTAACAATCCGAAAGCTTGACCTTGATTTTTTGAGCCTCCCCATACGCGAGTAGCTTTAATCATGGCTCCCCAAAACAAAAATACAGTTGTAAATCCCCAATACCCCCATAGTATTTGTAACACCAAATAGCAAGGGTAAGTGGATAAAATAATTCCACCAAAAGCAGTGAAAAACAGAGAGACGGCAATCAGTTTCTTAGGTTGAATTTTGTCTGAAATAATTCCTCCGTTGAGATAGGAGACTATAGCCACTATTCCGTAGATAGAAAATAAACTTCCTAATTTAAGATTTGTTAAATTAAATACTTCTAAAAAGGTGGGTCTAAATACTCTAGCTAAAACATAGGGCAATAAAAAAATTAATTCTCCAGAAAGTATTAAAAGAGTTATACTAAAAAAAGAACCTTTCTTGAGTTCTGGATCTTTAAATTCCATCAATTATTATTTTGACACAAGATACATTAATAAGATTGTGTTTTGTAGGTTTTAGTTCTGTAATTAAGTATCATGTTTAGTTATCAGAGATATTCGTAAAGTGTTTCTGTAATATGACTATAATACACCTCATTTAAACACCATATCTTATTCCAGTCTACTGTTATTGGTGTTTGATAATGTCCTTATGATTTTTTTTGGTGTATTCATGGACGAATACCCATACATTACTACAACAAATCTAGGTAAATG
>ENA-UZXB01001573-UZXB01001573.1-metagenome-genome-assembly--contig:-Day-2-1m-contig-1573_pt1 | contig 14601 bp, 18 predicted proteins | sample MGYA00260339_ERZ794899 | MGnify/ENA metagenome assembly ERZ794899 | reverse complement strand
CGGAAATCCGCGAACGGCATCGGCACCGTTATGAGATCAACAACAATTACGTAGCCCAAATTGAGGCCGCAGGGCTTCGCGTCGGGGGCTGGTCAAAGGACCGCGAGTTGGTCGAAATGGTCGAGCTGCCTTCACACCCCTGGTTTTTGGCCTGCCAGTTTCACCCTGAGTTCACTTCAAGGCCCAGGGGCGGACACCCACTGTTCACCAGTTATATTGAAGCAGCGCTGCAGCATACCGAAGAGCTGGCAGCGTCAAAGGCTAAAGGCTGACTCGTGTCTGACACTCCAGTTACCATTTCTGCCGGCGATATTCAGTTTGGCAACCATTTGCCTTTCGTACTCATTGGGGGAATTAACGTTCTCGAGAGCGAGCAGTTTGCAGTCGATGTCGCGGGACATTACCGCGAGGTTTGCGAACGCTTATCCATTCCGCTGGTGTTCAAAGCGTCCTACGACAAAGCCAATCGCTCTTCGGTGAAATCTTATAGAGGACCTGGGCTGGAGTTGGGGCTTAAGCAACTGGGTGCGGTAAAACGCGCGCTGGGTGTTGCCACACTGACCGATGTTCATGCGCCTGACGAAGCCGCTGCCGCTGCTGAGGTTTGTGACATTATCCAGCTCCCTGCTTTTCTTGCGCGCCAGACCGATTTAATACAGGCAATGGCGACAACGGGAGCCGTTGTAAATATCAAAAAACCCCAGTTTTTAAGTCCAGAGCAAATGGCCCACATCGTGGATAAGTTTCGTGAGTGTGGCAATGACCAGCTATTACTTTGTGAGCGGGGCAGTAATTTTGGCTATGACAACCTCGTTGTCGACATGCTCGGCTTTGGCGTGATGCAGCGCGTCTCGGGCGGCTTGCCGCTAATCTTTGACGTGACTCACGCCCTGCAACGTCGAGACCCCGGGCAAAGCGCTTCAGGTGGTCGCAGGCAACAAGTGTTGTCATTGGCGCGATCAGGTATGGCGGTGGGTCTTGCTGGTTTATTTTTGGAAGCCCACCCCGATCCCGATAAAGCCTTGTGCGATGGTCCCAGCGCACTGCCGCTGCACCTGCTTGAGCCTTTTCTTGAGCAAGTCAAAGCCGTTGATACGATGGCAAAAGCCTTACCCCACCTCACCATTAATTAAACACAACTGGAGAACCTGAAGTGAACGAGATCGTCGACGTACGTGCTTTCGAAGTATTGGACTCACGGGGAAATCCCACGGTAATGGCGGAGGTCACGCTAGACAACGATGCGGTGGGCGTTGCTTGTGCACCCTCCGGTGCTAGTACCGGGAGCCGAGAGGCTCTGGAATTGCGCGACAACGATCCGAAACGGTACCTCGGCAAGGGAGTTTTGCAGGCGGTGGGCAATGTTAACGGGCCCATTCGTGATCTGCTTCTGGGACACGATGCTAGCGATCAGCGGGGCATCGATCAGCGTATGATTGAGGCCGATGGCACTGAAAACAAAGGTGAATTTGGCGCCAATGCCATCCTCGCGGTTTCATTGGCTGCGGCCAAAGTGGCAGCNNACGGCCAGCGGTATTCCTCTTTACCAACACATTGCCAATCTATCGGGTAATGAGCAGATGACGATGCCCGTGCCGATGATGAATATTCTTAACGGTGGTGAGCACGCCGACAATAATGTCGATATACAAGAGTTTATGATTCAGCCAGTTTCTGCCGGTACTTTCTCGGATGCGCTGCGGATTGGGGCAGAAATTTTTCATCATTTAAAGAAGGTGCTATCTGCTCGTGGTCTGGCGACGGCAGTGGGCGATGAGGGTGGGTTTGCGCCCAATCTCCCCTCGAATGCCGCGGCCCTCGATGTCATTGCTGAGGCCGTTGATGTGGCGGGGTACAAGCTTGGGTCAGACATTACTTTAGCCCTCGACTGTGCCGCTTCTGAATTTTATAAAGATGGCCTCTACGATCTCCAGGGCGAGGGCCGGCAATTCAATAGCAGCGAATTTGCCGACTACTTGGGCGATTTGTGCAACCAACACCCCATTATTTCCATCGAAGACGGGCTGGACGAGTCCGACTGGGAGGGATGGGCAACGCTGACCCAAAAACTTGGGGATCGCATTCAGTTAGTTGGCGACGACCTCTTTGTGACCAATACAAAAATCTTGGAGCGCGGAATCCGCGAAAACATCGGCAATTCGATTTTGATTAAATTTAATCAGATCGGCTCTTTGTCGGAGACCTTGGATGCCATTGCCATGGCGCGAGGCGCAGGTTACACAGCCGTGATTTCCCATCGATCTGGGGAAACCGAAGACGCCACGATTGCCGATCTCGCGGTGGGTACGGGCGCAGGACAGATAAAAACCGGGTCGCTGTGTCGATCAGATCGCGTTGCCAAGTACAATCGGTTGTTGCGTATTGAGGCTGCGCTGGGACTAACGGCGCCTTATCGTGGCCGCGACGAGTTTGCTCGAGGCTAATGCCCATGCGTATCTTGGCTGCCGTGTTACTGAGCCTGATGGTGTTTCTTCAGTACCGACTCTGGTTTGGCGAGGGGGGCATTGCCGAGGGTGTGCGATTACAGGAAAAAATTGTGGTAGAGGAAGCGCGTAATGCTGAACTGAAGGCCCGTAACGATCGCTTGGCGCATCAGGTACTGGAGCTTCAAAACGGTCATTTAGCCGTAGAGCAGCATGCGCGGGAGGAGCTGGGGCTGGTGAAAGACGACGAAACCTACTATCAGTTTGTCGAGCCATCGGAGCCGGCGTCTCCGCAACCATGAGTAGCCTGTGGGCCGTAGTTCCTGCGGCTGGGTCGGGCCAGCGTATGGCCGCAGAAATACCCAAGCAATACCTGCGAATTGCAGGGGCCACCATTCTTGAATACGCCCTGCGTGCACTACTCGCTTGCCCCGATGTGCGTGGTGTCGTCGTGGTAGTAGATCCTGCAGATCGCCGCGCGGATGAGATTTTGAGCCTTAGTGATCCCAGAGTTACCCGGGCTTCTGGTGGGGCAGAGCGGGCTGACTCGGTTCTATCAGGACTGCGCAGTCTTGCCGGTATTGCCGCGCAAGACGACTGGGTCCTGGTGCACGATGCCGCTCGGCCCTGCTTGCCTTTGGCAGATTTGCAGCGCTTTATCGATGCCATTAAAGCAGGTGGTGTCGGCGGTCTGCTGGCGCAGAGGGTCAGTGATACGATTAAGCGAGTGGGGAAGGACCAACGCGTTGAAGAAACCTTGGACAGAGAGAGCTTGTGGCGCGCTCAGACACCTCAAATGTTCCGCTGGTCTGAGCTCTCTTTCGCTTTAGAACAGTCACTGGATAAAGGCCTGCCGGTCACCGACGAGGCCAGTGCGATGGAGCAGGCGGGGTATGACGTACAAATTGTTGAAGGGCCCTCCTGCAATTTGAAGGTGACGGTGCCAGATGACCTGAGGGTTGCTGAGTATTATTTAAAAACGTGGGCGGTGAAGCGAACATGATGCGTATCGGACATGGTTTTGACGTCCATGCTTTTGGTCCCGGAGACCACGTCATTTTAGGCGGCGAAAAAATTTCCCACAGCGCCGGTCTGGTTGCCCATTCCGACGGTGATGTGGTGCTTCACGCCCTTTGTGATGCGCTCTTGGGAGCGGCTGGGTTAGGGGACATTGGGAAGCACTTCCCCGATACCGACGCGGCTTATGCCAATGCCGACAGCCGTGGGCTATTGCGACATGTTGTGACCTTGCTGGGAGCGCAACAGTGGCAGGCCATGAACGTTGATATCACCATCATCGCGCAGCAGCCAAAAATGGCCCCCCACATTGACGCCATGCGCGCTCATATTGCGAGTGATCTTGGGGTCGAGCTTAATGCCGTTAACGTCAAGGCAACTACGACAGAAAAGCTGGGCTACATTGGGCGAGAAGAGGGTATCGCGTGCCACGCTGTCACCCTGCTGACTGCACGGGCCGGTGAAGGGGCCTGATCGATGGACCGTGACGGAATTGGCATGACCTCCATGCGAACGCGCCAGAGACTGGTGCAGCGTTTGGTGGAGCAGGGCATTACATCGACTCAAGTCCTTGAGGCTGTCCGGTCAACACCGCGACATTTATTTGTTGATGAGGCCCTTGCCCACCGTGCCTATGAGGACACTGCGCTGCCTATTGGATGGAACCAAACGCTGTCACAGCCTTATATTGTGGCCAGAATGACCGAGCTGGCAATAGCCAATGGCACACCGAAAAAAGTCCTCGAGATTGGCAGTGGATCGGGCTATCAAACAGCCATACTCGCGCAAGTCTCGGGGGAGGTTTATGCGATGGAGCGGATCAAAGGTCTCTCAGATCGATCGCGGAAGCGTTTCAGAGATCTGCGCTTGCGCAACGTTCAGCTGCGATTTGGTGATGGTCTCGCGGGCTGGCCAGATAAAGGTCCCTTTGACGTAATTTTATCGGCCGCCGCACCGGAACAAGTACCATCGGCATTGCTGGAGCAGCTAGCCATGGGGGGGCGCCTAATTATGCCCGTAGGCAACCGGGCTCAGGATTTAGTTGTCGTGCACGCAACCGAGTCAGGCTTTGAAACTGAGGCTGTAGAGCCAGTTAATTTTGTGCCGATGTTGCCGGGGGTGGAGCGATAATGGCGATTCCAAGCTGGAGCATTTTTCTGCGTGGGGCTGCGATGGGCGCCGCTGATCTTGTCCCTGGAGTCTCTGGGGGCACGGTAGCCCTCATTACCGGAATCTATCCGCGACTTTTGGCCGCAGTGACATCGGTGAACGCGTCTGCCATGCGCCTGTTGTTACGCGGGCAATGGCAGGCTCTTTGGCGACACGTCGATGGCGAGTTTCTGTTGCCCCTTATGTTGGGTATTGGGTCGGCTATTTTTAGTTTGGCTGGAACACTGAAATTGTTGCTGGCGACACAGCCTCTTTTAGTTTGGTCGTTTTTTTGTGGCTTGGTGTTGGTGTCGAGTTTGACACTTATGCGCACCGAAATTGCGCGTCTGACGCCCACTGTTGTCCTCATGTCGTTGCTGGGCGTAGCCGCGATGTTGCTGCTGGGATTGGGCTCTGGAATTAGTTTTCCACAGCACTTGGGCGGTTTTTTTGTGGCGGGATTGCTAGGTATTTGCGCGATGATTTTACCCGGTATTTCAGGCAGTTTTATTTTGTTGCTGCTTGGCATGTATGGGCCAATTATTTCGGCAGTTGCCGATCGAGAATGGATTCCCTTAATAGTGTTCGCTGGGGGCTGCGGCATTGGCCTGCTTATTTTTAGTCGATTTCTGAGTTTTGTATTAGCCCGGGCGCGCGTTGCCACTATGGCACTTCTGGTGGGATTTTTACTGGGCTCTTTGGTCATTTTATGGCCATGGCAACAGGTGCTGCAGACAACGATCGACAGCGATGGTCAGGTTCGCCCCACACAAACGGCCCCGGTCTCGCCGTTCTACTACGAGCAAACTACGGGGGATAGTCAGTTACTAGGCTGTTTACTCAGTGCTGCATTGGGTGCAGGCCTTGTTATTTCGCTGCATAGGTTGGCGGGTCGCTCAGCGACGAATCGAGCTGCGGATGTGCCGCAGTAGTATGACCGTCCCATGGGCAAGGCTATGCTACTTAGCGATCGCTTTACTGTGGGGTTGTTCGAATAATCCGCCAGCGCCTATTGAAACTCGACAAGGCGTTACCCTCGAGCGCAATAGGGACGCCGTCACCCCTGAGGTGGCGCACGCTCCCCAGTACGGTGGCTCTCTTGACCATGGTGAGCCGTACACTGTGCAAGAGGGCGATACCTTATATTCGATCGCTTTCCGTCTCGGTGCTGATTATCGATTACTAGCCAGAGCCAATGANNATTGCGCCCCCTTATCTTATTTATCCGGGGCAAACTCTCAGCACCATCGATCCTGTTGCGGGCTCTGTGGTCGACGGGTCGGCAGCTGTCGCTTTATCTCATCCGCCAGCGCCAAAGGCGGTCGAGGTTAAATCCAAACCTGAACTAAAGTCTGTGTCTCAGCCCCAATCACAAACTCAACCCGCAGCGAAACCTCAGCCGGCAGCGCCGAAAGGTTCAGTAACAACTTCTGCTGCCGAGGCAAGTGGGCAAGGGGCAACGCCGCCTAAAGTGACTTCAAGTCCACCCCCGACCAAAGCGATACCCGTGGCTAAAGCGCCAGCCCCGCAGGTTAAATCGGTGGTTGGCGGCGAGGCGCCTACGCTGGGACCTGTGACCCGCTGGTTGTGGCCGGGCAAGGGCCCGGTGGAGCGTGCCTATTCGGCCGTGCTCCATAAGGGTATCGACATTGCTGGTCAGCGTGGTGATCCGGTTTATGCCACGGCTGCGGGTGTGGTTGTGTATGCAGGTACCGGCGTGAAGGGGTACGGTGCGTTNNTATGGGCACAATGACGCGATGCTGGTAGCAGAGGGTGCCAATATCCGTGCCGGACAACAGTTAGCCCGGATGGGCAGCAGCGGGACAGACACCGTCAAGTTGCACTTTGAGATTCGCCGCAAGGGACAGCCGGTTGATCCACTGCGCTTACTGCCCCGCCGTTAAGATGTGACACCACTCAACGGCGCCTCTCCACAGGCTTACGCCACAAAGCTCTCTGGTTTGTTGTCTTGGCGAACGCGACTAACGCTGTAACAGCGGCAGTTTGTCTGACTTTCCAGTCCAAGCCTCGGCGTCTTCCAAGGCGGGTTTTTTCTCTGTGATGTTGGGCCAGATGTCGGCGAGTTCGGCATTCAACTCTAGGAACTGCTCTTGCCCTGCGGGTAGCTCATCTTCTGAGTAGATCGCATCAATAGGGCACTCAGGTTCACACAACGCGCAGTCGATGCATTCGTCGGGGTGTATGACCAAAAAATTGGGGCCCTCGTAAAAACAGTCCACCGGGCATACTTCGACACAGTCGGTGTGTTTACAATTGATACAGTCTTCGCCTACAACAAAGGTCATGCTTACTTATCTCCAGTTGGTCCGACGCAAGGATACGGCCTTCTGAGTCGATTTGAAATACGCCAGTTACAACTGTTTGCGAAGTTCGTACAGAATTTCTAGCGCGGCCCTCGGCGAGACCTCATCAAGGCTCAAACTTTCAAGTTGCTCAATCACCGGGTGCGCGTTGGGAGTTGCGAAAAAATCGTTTTGAGAGGGGGGTATCACGGTTTCAACCTGTATTTTTCCAGTCTCCAACTGTTTGAGTTTGTCGCGGGCGAGGGCGAGAACGCTGTCCGGAACACCGGCAAGTTTGGCCACTTGCAGGCCGAAACTTCGATTGGCAGGCCCCTCCTGAATGTTGTGCATGAAAACGACATGGTCCTCGTGTTCTGTGGCGTCTAGATGAACATTGGCCATGGCGTCGTGCTGCTCTGGTAGGTGTGTGAGCTCAAAATAGTGGGTGGCAAACAGGGTAAAGGCACGAACTTGTGTTGCGAGAGCAACCGCTGCCGCCCAGGCAAGGCTCAAACCATCGTAGGTGCTGGTTCCTCTGCCGACCTCATCCATGAGAACGAGGCTCCTAGGCGTGGCGTTGTGCAAAATATTGGCAGTCTCGGTCATTTCCACCATAAAGGTTGAGCGGCCGCTGGCAAGGTCGTCCGATGACCCTATGCGGGTGAAAATTCGATCGATGGGTGACAACTGAACCTGCTTTGCAGGGACGAATGCACCAACGTGCGCCAACAGCGCGATCAACGCTGTCTGTCGCATATAGGTGGATTTACCCCCCATGTTCGGACCGGTAATGAGTAGCATTCGTCGCTGAGCGTCGAGCCGGGTGCCGTTGGCAATGAAAGGTGTTTCGAGCACCTGTTCAATAACGGGATGGCGGCCAGCTTCTATATCGAGCAACAAGGTGTCGGTGAATTCGGGGCAGACCAGGTCTAGCGTCAGAGCCCGTTCGGCAAAACAGGCGAAGACATCAAGATTACACAACGCCTCGGCCGAGGTTTGCAGTGGGGCCAGCTGTTGCTGCAATTCTTTGACCAAGGCTTCGTAGAGAAATTTTTCACGGGAGAGAGCCCGAGATTTCGCCGAGAGGGCCTTGTCTTCAAAGGCCTTGAGCTCAGGTGTAATAAAGCGCTCAGCGTTCTTCAGTGTTTGTCGGCGTACGTAGGTATCGGGAGCAGCGTCAGATTGTGCGCGTGAGATCTCGATGTAATAGCCATGGACGCGGTTGTAGCCAACTTTTAACGTGTTGAGCCCTGTGGCTTCCCGCTCACGCTGTTCAATTTCCAGAAGATATTCGCTGGCATTGCGCGAGATATTGCGCAGTTCGTCAAGCTCCTCATCGTAGCCGTCGGCGATGACACCCCCGTCCCGTATCACCACGGGCGGATTCTCGATCAATGCTCTTGTTAGCAGCGTCACTAACTCAGGAAACTCGCCTAGCGCCTCAGCAGTTGCAGCAAGTCGGTGAGAGTGTTCAACACCAATGCTCGAGAGTTCTGCTCTGAGTTGGGGCAGTGCGCTCAGGCTGTCGCACAGGCGGGTAAGATCCCTAGGACGTGCGGACCCTAAGGCGACCCGTGCCAAAATACGCTCGACATCGCCCACGGTTTTGAGCAGAGAGCGGACTGTCTCAAATCGATAGTCGTCGATAAGGTCCTTGACTGCTTCCTGTCTGGCGGTGAGCTCGGCGACGGTACAAATAGGACGATGCAGCCATCGGCGGAGGTGCCGTGTACCCATCGCGGTAACGGTTGTCGCAAAAACAGCAAATAGGGTGTGTTCTTCGCCCCCCTGAAGGTTGCGATCTATTTCAAGGTTCCTGCGGGTTGCTGCATCAAGCAGCACGGTTTCTGTGAGTTTTTCTTCGCGGATTCCTCGAATGTGGGGCAGGTTGCCCCGTTGGGTGTCCTTTAAGTAGTCAAGTAGGCATCCGGCTGCAGCGAGGCCTAGGTCAAGATCCTCGCAGCCAAACCCCCGCAGATCTTGGGTTTGAAACTGGGCATTCAGAGCGCGCCTCGCGGCGGCCGTATCAAACTGCCACGGTGGTTGCTGCCGCACGCCGCTTCGACCCTCTAAGCCGGTATGGAAGCTACCCTCAGCGACTAAAATTTCGGCCGGCGACAGGCGCTCAAGCTCCGCTAGTAAGGCTTCGTTGTCGCTGACCTCGGTAATGACAAAGCGACCGCTGGAAATATCAGCCCAGGCAAGCCCAGCGCGCCCATGCTCTTGATGCAGCGCAAGCAGCAGTGCGTCATTGCGGGCATCAAGCAGGGATTCGTCAGTGAGGGTGCCGGGGGTCACGATGCGTGTGACTTTGCGCTCGACGGGCCCTTTGCTGGTGGCGGGGTCGCCAATTTGCTCGGCAATTGCGACTGCAAATCCGCTGCGCACCAAACGCGCCAGATAATTTTCTGCGGCGTGAAAGGGCACGCCGGCCATGGGTATCGGCTGTCCCGCGGACTTTCCCCGCGCGGTCAGGGTAATGTCGAGGGCCTCTGCCGCCACTTTGGCATCCTCGTAAAAAAGTTCGTAAAAATCCCCCATGCGATAAAACAGCAACTCGTGCGGATGTTCGCGCTTTATCGCCAAATACTGCTGCATCATAGGCGTGTGTGATGAGGGGTCTGACATAGTGTTCAGCTGGGTCCGATGAGTCATGTGTGGCTGTTGTTCGTATTCTACGGCCTATGTCCTCAGGAGGCGATCAGAGATGCAGCAAATCCAGCAGCAGAAACTGTTAACGCCCGCTAACCCAATGGGTTTGCTGTACTTTGGGTCTTGCTGCATCGGATTTGAGGCTAGATTCTCCGCGTGCGTCGCAATGTGCTGGCAGTGGCGGCGTTTTGTTTGTCGTATTTTTGGGAACAGTCGGTCGGCACTGCCTGTTGTTGCGCCCAAAGTCTCGTTTTGCGGTCAACCTGTCGCCAATGACGACATGTGTTCTCTAACGATAGTTTCTGAACCACCGGAAAGCGCTAAAGTGACTTGCATCTGAACGCAAAAACACTGAATATACATACAGTAGTTTACCTTATAATCTCAACCCGAGGAAAATCGCATGGATCCCAACAAAGCGAAGGCACTTGACGCGGCAATGTCGCAGATTGAACGGCAGTTTGGCAAAGGCACTGTCATGCGAATGGGTGATCAGGAACGCGTAGCCATTCCGGCTATTTCTACTGGCTCCCTGGGGCTAGACATTGCTCTGGGTATTGGTGGTCTGCCCAAAGGCCGTATTGTCGAGATCTACGGTCCGGAGTCGTCGGGTAAGACCACGTTGACACTGCAGGTTATTGCCGAGGCACAGAAAAAGGGGGGGACAGCAGCCTTCATTGACGCAGAGCATGCGCTAGATCCTCAGTATGCAGAGCGATTAGGGGTTCAGGTGGACGACATGATCGTATCCCAGCCTGATACCGGTGAGCAGGCTCTTGAGGTTGCTGAGATGTTGGTTCGTTCCGGCGCTGTCGATGTACTCGTCATAGACTCCGTGGCAGCACTGACGCCTAAAGCCGAAATTGAAGGCGAAATGGGCCAGTCACACGTAGGTCTACAAGCGCGCTTACTGAGTCAAGCGATGCGCAAATTGACCGGGGCGATTAAGCAAACCAACTGCCTAGTGATTTTCATCAACCAAATTCGCATGAAGATCGGCGTCATGTTTGGCAGCCCAGAGACCACCACGGGTGGTAACGCACTCAAGTTTTACGCCTCTGTGCGCCTTGATATTCGACGCACCGGAGCGGTCAAAGACGGCGACGAGGTGGTCGGTAACGAAACCCGGGTCAAGGTGGTAAAAAACAAGGTTTCGCCGCCGTTCAAACAGGCCGAGTTTCAGATCATGTATGGCGCAGGTATTTACCATATGGGCGAGGTAATCGACTGGGGTGTCAAACTGAACCTCGTCGATAAAAGCGGCGCCTGGTATGCCTACAAGGGCGACAAAATTGGGCAAGGTAAAGCGAATGCCTCCCGATTTTTAGAGGAGCACCCTGACATTGCCAACGAGATCGAAAGTCAAATTCGCCATCAGACAATGGGCTTACCCCTCGCCGTAGTGGAAGCGGCGCCAAGTGAGGGTGCGGAAGCCTCTGCCGAGTAAGGAGCTTGGAATCTCCTCTTAATCCCACTGACGTACGCCGGGCCGCAATGGATTTGTTGGCTCGGCGTGAGCATGGGGTAGAGGAGTTGAAACTGAAGCTGAAGCGGCGTTTTGGTCGGGAAGAAGACTTTGACACTGTTGTCACCGAACAGCTTCAGCGGCTCATCGACGAAGACTTACTCAGCGATACACGTTTTGCAGCGGCCATGGTGCGGCAACTGGTCAATAAAGGTATCGGTCCGCGCCGGCTGGATCAGGAGCTGCGCAGCAAGGGAATAAAAAATTCCTGGCAAGACTGTGCCGCTTTGGCTGAGTTAGAGGTCGATTGGTTTTGGCAGGCACAACAGGTGTACAGCAAAAAATTCGCCAACCCCATCAGGGAGCCCAACTCTGACGATCGGCGTCGGGAATGGGGGAAGCGTGCCCGCTTCATGCAGTATCGAGGCTTTGAGCCGGAGCAGTTTATGGAGCTCATCACCGACGCGAGTGAGCCTTTTGATTAGCCCCAAAACCTAGCGCTAACCCTCAGCCCTTGTGAGGTAAGGCAGCGGGGGTTATTGCATACCAGTGTCTTCATGCGCCGACTTTGATTAGGGACAGCGTGCGGTGTCGGCGAGGGAGCTAATATTGGTATGCAATCTTCAACTAGGTGTTGCGATCAAGCAACGCTCCGCGTACTTCCCGCGCTTTTTCCTGGATTTTTTCAGCGTTCCCGGGGCCCATACGCATAAGCTGCTTTTGCAAGGCGGGCAGGGTCTCTAGGCTGTCGTCCTCATACCGCCAGTTTGCCTCGTCCTTGTACAATCGCGCTTCAAGGTCTGTGGCGGGTGCCAGCAAAATCATATTGAGGGCGCCCAATGCGGCGTCGTCAAACGTGGTGTCACCGTAACCAAGGCCTGACCAAACCTCTTCAAGCACGCCTGAGAGTAGGTCATAGAGGGCGACCACCGCTGCCACATCGATCTCAGCTAAGGTATTTGCAAGGCCGTCATAGCGCTTAAAGCCCTCGGGGTCCAAAGTCACGGCAAGGCCATTATCCTGAAACGGGAACTTAACACTGGGCCGGCCTACGGGTAAAAGCTTATAGGGCACGTTCCCCATGCGGAGGTTGTCAACAATGGCAACACCCCGTTCCAGGGGGTTACTGCTCATGGCAAATTGCTGCCCAAGCATCCCGCTGTTCAACTGCGGCAAGTATTCGATAATGACAGTGTCGCTCTCTGCTAGCGTGACTGCGGGGGCTTCGATTTTCGTTTCAACCTCGTCCACGAGATCGGTTTCGGCATCAAGATCGGGCTCGCTATTAGATGTTGGTGGCTGCTCAGCCACAACGGCCCCTGAAGTGACAACCGGTGGAGCAACTGAAATCACCGTAGGTTCTACTGGCGTGGGTTCTGGTTTCTCCTGCATGAACCCCCAATATAAAATGCCACAAAGCACGACAAAGCCCACCCCCGCGAGAATGATTCCAGCGTTGGACTTTTGTGGCGGTGAATGTTGGTCTGCTTCTGGGGTCATAGAGGTTCCTGAATCAGTTTGGCCGACGGTGTCTAGATGTTACACCACTATGACTCACGCACTTTGGGAAAGTTCCAAAACCCCCTTGGGCCGCAACATTTGAGCAATACTTCCCCTTACTGTGTTCGCAATACTCTCCCAAGGTTGTGTTTTTGGAGCAGTCCTGTTCAGAAGTGCCGGTGGCTTTTTGCGGGGAAGGACTGCTGTTGGAATTCATTTAATCCTAGTCGGTGCCAAGGGATTGATAGATCAATTCAAGTCAAAGCCTGTGTCGCTCGATCGGCTTTGGCGTAGGCAAATCGACGCCCCTCTTTGACTCCGTGGTAGCTGTCCAAACCGCAAACCGTTTGTGTATCGAGGTCGATAAGATTTACCGAGCCATCGTCTCGAATGCCAGAGGCAGGGCATTGCAGCCATTGCACACCTGCGATCAGCATGTGCGTTTGATTCACGGCGAGCACCTGATGTTCGATGAGTGAGAGCCCGAGCTTCACTGGCGATTCTTTAACGGCTGGCGCAGAAAACTCGGGGATCCATTCTTCAGTGAGTTCAGTCGCGTCAAACTCGGAGTCGCTTCTGGGGTAGCGCGCTGAGGTCTGATGGGCGGCCGGTATCATCGGCTCGGTAATATGGTTGAGGGTGAACACCTTAGTAGCCAATATGTTATCGAGCGTATGACGTTCAGTGCCCTCTGGGCAGGGCCTTATGATTAATCCCAGCACTGGTGGGCTGGCACCAATATGAAAGACGCCAGAGAAAACCGCGAGGTTGCTTTGTCCTTGTTTGTCGGCTGTCCCCACCAGCAAGGCGGGTTTAAACCCAGCAATACCATTAATCAAGTTGCCTCGATACCGACTGGGTAATGCTTTGAGCTCTTCTGCAGTCCAGTTGCTCATAGGTTACAGCCCTGTCTTGTAGAGTCGGTCGTAGCGCCAGCGCGCCCATCGATTGTAGGCGACCTCGACAATGGGACGAATGAGAGGCCAGGTCATCCACCGCCACAGCACCCCGTAACGGGTGTGCTGCCAAGCGGCAACGTTGGCCTCAATCCCGGTAACCATTTGTCCATCGCGCTCTAAGTGGAGCACGCGTAACAATTGGTCCTTGTCGACCGGACTGTTCGGCTCACTCAGTCCATGGATGTCAACTAACCGCAGTTGCTCATCCTTGATGACGCGCAACCGATCCATTTCCTTAACGCAAAGAGGACACTGGCCGTCGTAATAAAGCGTATCTGGCATGCTGGGGGACCAAAAGCAGTGATAGATATGCAATTACGGCCAATGTCATCGGCTGGATGATTGGGGGGCCAGAGGGCCGGAGCATTCGCCCGCTGCTCCAATGCTCAGCCAAGGCAGCCCGGCCTCTTCAAGCCATGTTGTGGCATCGGCACCGCTGTGCAAACACCCAACGGTAGCGACCGCGCCCGCAGTCAGGCAACTGTCTGAAATAACACTGACGCTCGCCGCCCCTTCGACGGGCCAGCCCGAGTGCGGGTTGAGAAAGTGACTGTAGCGTTGGCCGTTAATTTCAATAAAGCGCTGGTAGCTGCCGCTGGTGGCCAGGGCACAGTTGGTCAGCTCGATGGTGAGCAAGGTCTTTGATGGGGCTTCAGGGTCGCTGATGCCAACATGCCAGGGTGCCCCTGAACTTTTACTGCCCACGGCCACGACATCCCCGGCAAGTTCAATCAGCGCATGGTTGAAACCGTGGTCCCGCAAAGACTGCGCGGCTTTATCGGCACCATACTCTTTCACAACACCCCCGAGGTCTAATTCCATCCCGACATCGCGCAACCCAACACCCTGTTCGCTCTGCAGCACCTTAGACCAATCCACTTTGGGTAGCAGGTCTGACAGTTTACTGACGTCGCCTTGCTGCCCACTAGAAAAATCCCAAACCTGTCTCAGGATACCTGCCGTGGGGTCAAACAAACCGTGGCTTTGTTCCCATAAGCGTCCACAAAACTCCAGTAACGCGAGGGTCTCTTCATCGACGGGGGTTAACGTCCCGGTGCCGGCAAGGCGATTAATTTGGCTGATTAAGCTGTTCTCGCGATAACGGCTGTACC
>ENA-UZXB01002583-UZXB01002583.1-metagenome-genome-assembly--contig:-Day-2-1m-contig-2583_pt1 | contig 14652 bp, 3 predicted proteins | sample MGYA00260339_ERZ794899 | MGnify/ENA metagenome assembly ERZ794899 | reverse complement strand
TTTACAGTAAACGGAACTACTACTTTAGGTGATACAAACATAACAGGAACAGTCACACATGTTGGAAATTCTACCCAAACAGGTAACTCAACTATTAACGGAAACTTAACAGTAACCGGAGATTTAGATGTAAGTGGCGCATTCCAATTTGAAGAAATACTAGTTGATGATAACGTTATTACAACAACATCAACAAATGCAGATTTAGAATTAAAAGCAGCTGGCACTGGATCAATTGTTGTTCCAAATAACAATGTTAATATAACTAATAATTTAACAGTAGGTGGAACACTTAATGTTGGAGATATTGACAGTATAGGAACTATACAAGCAAATAACTTTACAACTGGCGATATCTTAATAGATGATAATTATATCACAACTACTGTTACAAATAGTAATTTAGAGCTTAGAGCTGTAGGTACAGGCAGTATTATTATTGATGACTTCAGCATTAAAGATAGTGGTATAACATCTTCTAGTACAATTACATTAACACCAGCAAGCGGTACAGTAGATGTTAACGGTACTGGAGCAATTATATTGCCTGTTGGTAATACTGCACAAAGACCTACAGCAGAACCAGGACAAATTAGATTTAACTCACAAATTGGACGTTTTGAAGGATATAATGGTACAAACTGGATACAATTAAACGGTTTACAAGATTTAGACGGTGATACTAAGATTACAGCTGAGTTAGTTGAAGGACAAAACGACAATATTATTAGATTTTATATTAATGGAAACATTGTAGCTGATATTGATGCAAATAGATTAAATGCAGAAAAAATAATCGTAGATGACATACAGCTTGATGGAAATGTGATAAGTACTATTACAAATAACACCGACTTGCAGTTTGAAGCAAATGGTACAGGAAAAGTTGCGTTTGAGAATTTTGGAGTTAAAGATAACACAATAACAAACACCGTAGCAGATGCTATATCATTATTTGAAACTACAGGAACAGGTTATTTTCAAATAAGTGGTACCGCAGGAGTTGTGTTACCAATAGGAGGCAATGCAACAAGACCTATAGGAGTTACAGGCATGATACGCTTCAACACAAACGATGCTCGTGTTGAGTTATATGATGGAACACAATGGGTTTCAGTAGCAGGCGCTACAGCAGGTATTTCGTTCTTACAAGCGGAAGATATTGCAATTGAGAAAGTATTAATTTTTGGATAAGATATGGCAACAACACTTAAAAACACAGTAATAAAAGATTGCGGTACACAACCTGTACTTATATACGAAACCGCACCAGGAAACAGAGTAACTGTTTTAGGATTAAGTTTTACAAACTTAACTGATAAGTTTGTTTACGTTGATGTATTGGTTGAAGACGATACAAGCGTAAGCGGATATTACTTGAAGAATTCAATTTTAGCAGCAGGTACAAGTTTACGAGCAGTATCAACTGGTGAAAAGTTAGTGTTGGCACCAAGCAATAGATTGCTGGTTAGGTCTAGTTTAGACGACTCAGTTGATGTTATTGTTAGTTACGTGGAGATTACATAATGAGCTATTATATTGGTACAAGTCCTAGTGAAGTATTAGGTGGATTTATTAAAAGATATTTCTATGGTTTACGTAGAAATGATGATGGTGAATTGTTTTTAGTTGTTTCAGATCAATTAGGGTCTGGTGACGACAACAGTGTTGTAATAAATGATATTGGTCCGTCGGAAGAAAACTTTCCGGACTTTGAAGAAGGTATTGATTTNNGTGTTTGTTCAACGTATTTCAGAAGCGTATACATACCCTGAAAACATTAGTTCATCCGGATATGGCGAAGGCGATGATGCCACAGTTATAAAAGCTAATCCAGGGTATTGAGGAAAATAAATGGCAGAGTTTAAGTTAGAACGATTTAAGTATATTTGGAAAGGTCCTTGGGTAACAGCGACCGTTTACAAACGTGATGACGTTGTAAGAGTTGGTGGTAAAAGTTATGTATGTTTAAAAGGACATACTGCTGATACTTTCTTTGAAACAGATTTAAGATATACATTACCTGATTCAAGTCCTCCGGAACCTCAACCAAAGTGGAGACTAATGACATCTGGGAGACAGTTTGTCGGAGTTTGGGCAACAAACACTGTTTATAACGATAGTGACATTGTTATTAAAGATGGTAATGTTTGGGTTTGTAATGAAGGACATACTAGTAGCACATTTGTAACTGATAGTGCTAAGTGGGATATACTTGCATCAGGACAACAATATGTAGGCGACTGGGTAACAGCAACTGATTATTCAAAAGGTGCATTAGCCAAATATAACGGTATAGTTTATAGATGTATTGAGCCACATGTATCACAAACATTCTTAGAAGATAACCTAGTAACTACGCCAAGTACACTTACAGTTACAGTACAACGTAACGCTGAAGATACTGCAAATGTTTATAATGTAAACGGAACTACACAAGCATCGCTTACTTTAGGTAAAGGAAAAACTTATATAATTGATCAAACAGATCAAACAAACAACTATTTTGGCGGCGCACTTGTTGACGGAGTAGAACAAAATAATCCACATCCTTTATTATTAAGTGCAACTGAAGATGGCACATTTGGCGGCGGCACTATATACGGAGACGGCGTTACATATTTTATTGACGGAGTAGAAGTAAGTCAGTCTAACTATATTGCAAACTTTTCTAATTTACGTGACGAGAATGACGATGTAATTACAAAAACACGTCAACTTAGAATTACAGTTCCTTACACAGCACCAGAAAATCTTTACTACTATTGTAGATATCATTCAGGGATGGGTGCAGATATTACAGTACAAACAACAAATGAAATTGCTTGGGAAGTATTTTATGACGGAGTATATTTTGCTGGTCCATGGGCATTTGCTACACTTTATAAGAAAAACGATTTAGTACTCTACGGCGGAAGCATGTGGAAGTGTTCGGAAACACATACTAGTGCAGTTGAAGGTATACTAACACCTATTGTAACAGATCCGCTAACTGGTGAACAAACTGGTGGCGATCCTGCAGATCAATTAGACACAACTAAATTTGCATTAGAATTACCAGGCTTCCAATATGAATCAACATATAGCCCAACTACACAGTATCAAGTAGGAGATGTTGTACGATATGGTGGAACACTATATTATGCTAAATCTGCAAACATTAGTGACCAACCAGCACAAGGATTAGATAGTACTGACAGTTGGACTGAACTACAAGAAGGATATGCATTTAGAGGAGCATGGGATAAAACAGAAGTTTACAATCCAGGAGATATTGTACAACGCGGTGGCGAATTATATAAAGCATTAATTTCAATTGGATCAGTTGAACCAGACGGTAGTTCAACAGATTACCTAGACAACGATTGGTGGGAATTAATGATTCCTAGTAAAGCATGGTCAAACAATTGGACAGTAGACATTGATTACTTTGTGGGCGAGATTGTTTATTTTTACGGTACTGCTTACGTAGCTAACGTAGCTCATAGATCAGCTGATAACAACTTTCCAGGAGACAACGGTTCAGGATTTGCATACTGGGACGTATTAATACAAGCCGGTGTTGACGGCGGATTGGCAAATCAAAACGACTTACTAACTTATAACTTAAACCGTACAGGAGTTGGAGACGGAAGTTCACTTGGTCCTACAAATATTCCAATAGGTATTGCAAACCAAGTACTTGGTGTAGACAATGACGATACAGTATTTTGGAAAACTTGGATTGACAAAGCAGCGCAAGTGTATGTTGCACCACACGGTGTTGATGCACCAACTTACGGTGAAGAATATAGTAGACCATTTAAAACAGTTCGATACGCATGTGAATACATTGAAGATACATATGCTGCAGGAACGCCAAGTAAAGTAACTATAAGCACAGGGAAATTTGACGAAATATGTCCAATATCTATACCGGCAGGGTGTGTAGTAATGGGCGATGAACTTAGATCTACAACATTAAATGCAAGTTCTCCAATTGCTGAATACTTAAACGAATACGAATATCAAGTTGCGCTATCAAGCCATATAGATAGTTTTTTACTTACTTTATTATCTAATGATGATGTTGTAAGAAGTGCAGGAAATACAACAGCACAAGCTAAAACTCCTATAAGACTTACAATTACAGAAACCAACTTAATCATTGCACTTAAAACTGATTACTTAACTTATATAGATTATGCAACTAGATCAGGAAGTATAAATCCTACATTAGTTGGAACTAATACATTAACATCGCAAATAAACAGACGAAATACAGCAATCAAATTTAATTCAGAAGTAGAGTTTATAATTGCTGAAGTACTTGCTTGGACAGCTGAAAACTATCCAAGTAAAGTTTATACAACACGTAGACTAACCGACGACATAAGAGCGTTAGTTAGAGGTATTTGCTATGATTTAAAATATGAAGGAAATTTCAAAACATTATTAGCAGCTGAAAGATATTCAAATGCACATAACGGAAGCCAATTATCAGACTTCTTTAGAGTAAGAGATATCACAGGTATTAGACAATGTACACTTAGTGGATTATCAGGAAACTTAAATCCTCCAGGTGTTTACGATCTTTATCAAAGACCAACAGCAGGTGCATACACAGCACTTGATCCAGGTTGGGGACCAGCAGATAACAGAACTTGGATTAGTTCAAGATCTCCTTACATACAAGGTGTAACAACATTAGGTACTAGTTGTACTGGAATGAAAGTAGACGGACTATTACACGACGGCGGTAATAAATCTATGACAGCAAATGATTATACACAAGTATTAAGTGACGGAATTGGTGCTTGGGTTCTAAATAATGCAAGAGTAGAACTTGTATCAGTGTTTACATATTATAACCAAGTTGGATACTTAGCTGAAGATGGCGGCATTATACGTGCAACTAACGGTAACAATTCATACGGAACTTGGGGAGCTGTAGCAGACGGTATTGATCCAAACGAAACACCTTTGAGTGCAAAGGTTTGGAACAGAGACAACGAAGCAATAATTGATAGTGTGTTTGCTGGAGAATTTTCCGACGAAATATTTGCAATGCAATTTAACCATGCTGGAGAAAGTTATACTTCAGTAGTAGACACAATTACAGGTGCTGGTGTAAGTGCAAATGCAGTATTTGAAGATTTTAGAACAGGCGGCTTATTCCAATCAAGACTAGTTAATCCTGATGATTCGGGTGCTACTGGCGGTGTTGGATATTACGTACAAGTTAATAATGCTGAGGAAGGCGATACAACTACATTTAAATTAGAAGTTGGTGATGCTAGTACCGCAGCACAGATTGAAGGAACTAGAGTTTGGATTGTAGGTGGTGTTGGTACAGGACAATACGGATACATTCAAAGTTTTAATGACATAAGCAAAGTTGCTAGTGTATATAAAGAATCAGACAATACTCCAGGGTGGGATCATATTGTTCCGGGTACAGCAATTGAAGCAACACTAGCAGCAAACTCACAATATAGAATAGAACCTAGAATACAAGTTTCGCATCCAGGCTTTTCAAATCAGTCATATAATATTCCAAACGGAAGAACATTTACTGACGTAGCATTTAGTGAAACTACATTCCAATTTAACGATGTTGAAGGACAAGTAGGTACTGGACTAGTTGAAGAGCAAGATGGACTTGTACGTACAGCAGCAACTTTTAATATTGTTAAAAATGGTACAACTTACGATGTTACAGTTGCAACAGCCGGTTTAGGATATGCAGTAGGTAATACTATTACAATTTTAGGAAGCGACTTAGGCGGCCAATCACCTGCAAATGATTGTATAATTAAAGTGAACACTACAACAGATGACAGTTCAAATTCAATTGCGTCTATTGTTGTTACTGGAGTAGGAAGAAGTGGTAAGTTTGCAGCTATAGCAACACCAAACTTTGTACAACATAGTGACGATGGAACAAGTTGGACTGAAACTACTTTGCCAAACAGTTTATTTGTAGCATGGAAAAGAGTCATATCAGGAAACAATCGTTTTGTTGCAATAGCAAGTGGTACAGACGAAGGTGCTTATAGTTTAGATGGTGTAACGTGGTCAGCGTTCACCTTACCAGAATCAGCAGCTTGGTCAGATGTAGCATTTGGTGAAGGCAAATTTGTTGCAGTCGGAGAAAATACAAATACTGTTGCATATTCTACAGACGGAATAACATGGTCAAGTACATCAATACCTGATGATTTAGTTGGCGACAGTACAGCAAGTCAGTGGCAAGCAGTTACATACGGAAAAGGTCAATTTGTTGCAATTGCAGGGAACGACCGTGCAGTAGCTACAAGTACAAACGGTGTTACATGGACAAGATTAGTTGATAAATTACCAGCAGGCGAAAATGACTTTGTTAGTTTAGAATATGGTCAAGGGCGTTACTTGGCATTAGAACGCACAAGCGGAACATTAATTAGTTTTGACGGTCAAACATGGCAAGAAGGAACAAGTGCTCCTACACAAGATGGATCAACAGTAATGCGTTGGAATAGTATGAAATTTGCAGATGGAATTTTCTTTGCAACATGCGATGCAAACGGAGAAATAGTTGGAGGCGATCTAAATGGAAATAATACTACATTTGTTGCAACATCAGAAGACGGAGTTACTTGGACAGGCAGAAATGTAGAAACTCCAAGAAAATATGCTAGTGCAGGCTTTGGAGTTGTAGCAGGAACACCTTATTGGGTAATGCCTGCAGAAGGTATATCTATAGGCGGCATGGTAAGAATGCAAACAGGATGTAGAGCTAAAGTTAGAGCAAATATGAGTGGTACTGGATCATTTAATAGTATCTATATATTAGATCCAGGAAGTGGTTATACACAAGCTAATCCTCCAGTATTTACAGTTACAGATAATACATATACATCATCAGTTGGATGGGAAAACAGAGTTGGTAACGGAGTCATAGCACAGCCAAGTTGGATAAACAGAGGACAAGGTTATAAGAGTAGTTCAACAAGAGTAACATTAAGTGGTGACGGGTTTGCAGATATTATTCCTGACACTAACACTGTTAAATTATATGGATTAACTGAAATTCCTGGACCAGGCACACAAATACTGTTTGCTAATATACCAGATTTACTCACAGACGATCCAACTGATTTTAAGAGTTATCGAGCAGCTGTTATCACTGATTTAGGAGATGATGGAACAGGTAACGGAACTAGGTTAGTACAGATTCAAATATCGCCACGTATCAGAACTGAAAATGATTTAATACATGATACAGTGGTTACACTAAACCAAAACTTTAGTCAATGTAGAATTACAGGTCATGACTTCTTAGATATTGGAACAGGTAACTTTACACAAACAAACTATCCTACATTATATGCAGGAGGTGACTTCTTTACAGCAGCACCAGAAAATGAAGTATACGAAACAAACGGTGGACGTATATTCTACGTAAGTACAGACCAAGATGGTAACTTTAGAGCAGGTGAATTATTTAGTGTTCAACAGGCGACTGGTGTAGTTACAATTAGTGCTGAGTTCTTTGATTTAGATGGATTAAGCCAACTAGCACTTGGTGGAGTTAGACTAGGTGGATCAGGAGCAGTTGTAAGAGAATTTAGTACTGATCCAACATTTGCTGAAGATTCAAACAATGTTATTCCAACCCAAAAAGCTATTGCTACATTCTTAGCAGATAGACTAAGTGTTGGTGGGTCTGACTTAGAATTAAATGCAATTATTGCAGGACAAATTTATTTAGGTAGCGATCTAAATCTAATAGCAAGTAACACAGGAACAACACTTATTGTACCTGTAGACGTGGATATATCGGGTGTAGATGCACTTGGTAACCCAGTAGGAATACAAGGAAGCTGGGTACAGCAAATGTTATATCATAGAAATTTCGAAGATGGAATGAAATAATATGTATTCAATAAAAACGATAAATATACATAACGGAGTGTAAAAAATGGCAGAATTTAAGTTAGGTAGAATTAGATTTGTATGGAAAGATGCATGGACTGGTTCAACAACATATTACAAAGATGATGTAATCAGCTTTGGTGGTAAAATATATATTTGTGTGCAAGGGCATAGTAGCGCAGCAGACTTTTTCACTGATTTAGAAATAGTTCCAAGTAAATGGAATCTAGTATCAGATGGACAAACATGGAAAGGTGACTGGACAACTGCTACTACATATGTTTATGGAGACATTGTAAAGTACGGGGCAAGATTGTACATTGCTACAGCAGTACATACTTCACAAGCCACAGCTGCCGCTGGCTTAGAAGCTGACATTGCAAACTGGGACGTATATGCAGAAGGATTAAACTGGAAAGGTACTTGGACAGTAAGCACTCGTTATATTGTAAACGATATGGTAAAATATGGTGGTACTACATATGTATGTAATACATATCATACATCAGCAGCTTCTGATACACTAGGATTAGAAAATGATCAGTCTAAATGGGATATCTTTAATCAAGGATTAGATTTTAAAACTACTTGGTCAACTGGTACTCAATATAAAATTAACGATGTTGTACAATATGGTGCGGCACTTTGGATTTCAACATCTGCTCATACAGCAAGTGCGTTATTTAGTACAGACATTGCATACTGGACAGAATTTGTAAGAGGCTTTCAATTTGAATCAGATTGGGAACCATTAAGAGTTTACCAACCAGGTGACATTGTACGTTACGGTGGTAATCAATATATTGCACTAACAAACCATAGCGAAAGCAACCCGTTTACAGAAACAACCGATTGGCAATTGTTTACACAAGGAATTAAATTTTTAGGCGAATGGGGAGACGACTCTACACAACAAGATTATAGAGCAGGTGAAGTTGTTAGTCATGGTGGATATACATACTTGTGTATTGCTGATCATCAAAATCAAGAACCGCCTAATGTTACATATTGGACAAGATTAACTCAAGGACTGCGTTGGAGAAACACATGGGCAGATGACGCTGAATATTTACTCGGCGACCTTGTACGTTATGGTGACAACAGTTATATTTGTGTTAACCAACACATATCAGAAGGCGACGACTATTCAACTGAAACAGCAGTTGGTGCAGGCGGTGGAGCAGAAAACTCACGTCCTGACTTAGATGTAACAGGTACATATTGGAATATTATTGCAGTAGGTAGCGAAGCAAGTGTGCTTACAACCAAAGGTGACTTAGTTTACTACGGTGGAGCAGGTCCAGCAAGATTACCAGTAGGTGCTGAAGGACAAGTACTAAGAGTAAGTGATCAACAGACTCCTGAATGGGCATATGTTGGTGTAGCTGATGATGTATATTTTGTAGCTACACATGGTGCAGATGTACCGGCTCCTACTAATGGACGTACTATTGACAAACCTTGGAAGTCAATTAGATATGCAGCTGAGCAAGTTGAAAAAGGAACTAAAAATCCTAATGCTAGAAAAATACTAGAATTAAATAGACAGTTTATACAACGTGAGATTGTTGAATGGACTGATAATCAAATTACAAATAACACAGCTCCGTTTACTACATCATTTGCATATGATAGTGCAAAATGTGAAAGAGACATGGGCTACATTATTGATGCAGCAATTTGGGATATTACACACGGTGGTAATGTTAAATCTAGAGAAGCGGCATTGTCGTATGTTACTGACGCAGGTCAATTTTACACTCTTGGACAAGAAGCAGAAACAGTAGCAAGTATTAATTACGGACTAACTGTTATTGCAAGTGTTCTTGCTCAAACAGCACCAGCAGTAAATTATCAAACATTAAATGGTGATAATTCTACAGCAATTGTAACACAGCATACAGATGCTACACTAATAGCTGAATCAGTTAATACTGAAATTTCAGGACTAGTAAAAATAGTTACAGATGCAATTACAGCAGGAGTTGCTACAAATATACCATCAAGGTTAATTAGAAACGCACTTATTAAAGTTGCAACTGGCAAGTACCAAGAAGTACTTCCAATTATTGTACCAGCAGAAACATGTATCATAGGTGACGAATTGCGTTCAACAGCAGTTTCTCCTAGACGTGCATCTGGTACTACTGCTTCTAAATTATCTAGAAACAATTTTACATATCAGTTGACAGGAAATTTAACTCCTGCAAAAGATACAAAATATAGCTCTAAAGCAATAGAAAGAGTTGGAGCCATTGTTGGAGATCTTGTTGAAGGTATTGCAGTAACAGCAACTACAGGAAACACAGAAACACAAAGTGCATTATATCCTTTTGCTAACATAGATAAAGGACACGAGCGTAAAGCAGTCGAAACACTTGCACGTATGATAAGAAGAAATATCGATCATGGCGTAGGCACAAAAGTTGAAGCACGTAGTACATTGCCATTAGCAGAAGACATGACTACTACAGCAGACGGGTATGCAAGAAACTTATTAATTGCAAACAAAGAATTTATTAAAGCAGAAATTATTGGATGGATTGCCGATCAATATCCAAATTTAAAATATAGTAGAACTAAATGTATGCAGGATACTGGCTACATTATTGATGCTGTTGTATACGACTTAACATTTGGCGGAAACTGGCAATCAGTAAATGCAGGTGAAGCATATTATCAAGGTGCGTTGTTACAGATAAACGCAAGTGAAAAAGCAGCAACTATTGCAGCATATGGTGAACTTAAAGCAATAATGCAGACTGTTGCACGTAACATTACAGTTACACCAACCTATGGTACAGGATCACAGGTTTCAGGTACAGCGGCCACAATTACACAATCTACAACAATAGGCGGATTGTTAGACGATATTATTAATATTGTTGATAACGGCGCAGGCAGCGAAACAATTATATATCCTAGTATTACTGGAGCATCAGCAGCATTACAAAGTGATCATGCTGATATTGGCACACAGATGGCAACAATCAAATCAAGTGTCACAACATTTATTACAACTAACTTTCCTAACTTGACTTATGATAGCGCAAAATGTGAAAGAGACATTGGATATATTTTAGACGCTGCAAGATACGATTTTTGTTTAGATACAAACTATGCAAGTATGATAGCAGCCTACAGTTATAAACGAGCACCAAGTAAAAAAGTACTAGGAGATCAAAAAGACGCAACTATTGCATCTAATGAATATGCTAGAACATTAGCTCGTGCAGTAACATCAGAAGCAACTGCAATTGCACAAATTGACAACACAATGCAACTAGTTAATGATATTATTTACGGCGGTGGCAATGAAGCTGCTAATAAAGCATCACCAGACTTTGATGTTGCAAGTGCAATTAGACAACTTGAATTAAACAAAGAGTTTATTGCTTCTGAAGCAGTAGCATATGTAAATGATTATTATAAAGATACTGCAACAGCAACTACAGACGCAACTGATGCTATAACAATTTCAAGTACAGCTTGGTTAGAACAAAACATGGACATTAAGTTTAGTGGAACTACATTTGGTGGTATATCTACTAGCACAACTTACTATGTAAAAGAAATACTAAGTGCAACTACATTTACAGTTAGTACTACAATTGGCGGAACAGCATTAGATGTTAGTGATGCTACAGGTACATTAACTGTAGAAATGGCATACGAGTATAACGCAGTATTGTGTAAACGAGATGTAAGAACTATTGTTGATGCAATGAAATGGGATTTAAATTATCCTAAAAATTATGTTAGAGAATACACAAATAGTATTACTGTATCATTACCAGCAAACTATAAATCTAAATACTGTGCTAGATATTATGTAAATTCTGTAATAGGATCACAAGAAGAAGATTTCTACTACTTACGTAATGGTACTGGCTTAAGACTACAAACAATGGAAGGTCTATACGGAGACTTAGGTCCTGCAAGTGCAAACGGTACTAGTAGACCAACAGGCGGCGCATACGCATCACTTGATCCAGGTTGGGGACCAGCTGACGAGCGTGTATGGATTACAGCACGTTCACCATATGTACAAAACTGTACAACATTTGGTTACGGTGCAGTTGGACAGAAAATTGATGGCGCACTACACGATGGCGGTAACGATTCAATTGTTAGTAACGACTTTACACAAGTTATTAGTGACGGTATTGGAGCATGGTTACTTAACAATGGTAGAGCTGAAATGGTGTCAGTGTTTACATATTACTCACATATTGGGTACTTGTGTGAAACAGGCGGAAGAGCTCGTGCTACTAACGGTAACAACTCATATGGTACATACGGTTCAGTTGCAGAAGGAGTTGATCCAGATGAAACACCAGTAACAGCTATTATTGATAATAAATTCCAATATAATGCAACAGTAGGATTAACAAACACAGACCAAGCAGGTATACTAAACTTAGAATATACACATGCTGGTAATGATTATACTGAAGCACAAATTGATATATTTGGTGCAGGTTCTAACGAAGAAGTGATTGCAGATGAATTTAGAGACGGTGCAATGATTCAAGCTAGAGTTGTTGATGATCAAGAGGACGGCGATGCAGGTGGATCAAGTTATCTAATAGCATCAAACACAGCCCAGCAAGGTACAAATACACAACTATCACTAGCAGCAACAGATGGTAACTTGTCTACAGCATATCCAGGAATGAAACTAGTTATTACAGGTGGTGCAGGTGTTGGACAGTACGGATTAATAGATACATATAATTCAGGTACAAAAGTTGCTACAGTAATTAAAGAAACAGACGGCACAGCAGGATGGGATCATTTTGTTCCAGGAACAACTATTATAACACCAAACAGTTCAAGTACATATCAAATTGAACCTGCAATATCATTTACTGTACCAGCAAAGAGTGCAACAAATCATACTATTGCTTCAAATCAATATAATGATGTAGAGTTCCTTGAAACAGCAGCTCAGTACACAGCACTTAGTGGTACAACAAGTAGTAGCGGAACAGGAGCAACATTCGATGTAAATAGAGTTGGGTTAAAATACTATGTTTCATTAAATGCAGGCGGATCGTTACATACAAGATTAGAAACAATCACTATTGCAGGAACAAGTTTAGGCGGTGCAACACCTGCTAACGATTTAGTTATTACAGCAACAACAGTTACTAGCGGAGCAGTAGTTGACTTTGATATAAGTGGACTTCCAGTAGGCGGTAATTATATTGCTGTACCTAATAATACAGCTGGTCAATATAGTACAGATGGATCAACGTGGAGTGCTTCAACATTCCCAAGTTCCGGAAGTGGAAATTGGACAGCAGTAACAAGTGGTTTACAAAACGACGGAAGTTCGGTTTATAAATCAAGTGCAGCAATTGCAGTATGTACTGGATCTAGTAATACAGCAGTTAGTACAAACGGTACAACATGGAGTGCTGGAACAGCATTACCAGGGGCACTTAACACTGCAAGCGGACAAGATATTGCATTTGGATACACCGGCCTAGGCGTAAACACATTTGTTGTAGTAAGTGAATCAGATACTGACATTGCATACAGTTTAGATGCAGGCGGAACTTGGACCTTACAATCAGCTGCATTACCTAACACAGGATTTAAAGCAGTAACATACGGAAAAGGTTTGTTTGTTGCAGTCACAGGAGGCGGATCAACATCCGCAGCAACATCAGAAGATGGTATTACTTGGACAGCTAGAACGTTACCAGCTTCGAGAGATTGGATTGATGTTAAATGGGGTAACGGACGTTTTATAGCGATTGCGGCAGATAATGCAACAGGTGCTTATAGTATGGACGGTATTACATGGAGTGCATTAACTATTGGACTAGCAAGTGGCTTACCAAAAGGTATTGCATACGGACAAGGTATGTTTGCTGTATCTAGTACAGATGCTGACGGTATTGCATACTCAGAGTACGGAACTACACCGTGGACTACACAGGCAGTAACATCTGCAACAGGTGGATATAACGGAATAGCATTTGGTAATCCAAATAGAACTCCTGAATTTGTTGCTGTAGGTACTGGTGCAAGTGCAACTAATGTTGCAAATTGTGTACTAGGTGCAAGAGCAAGAGGACGAGCAAGTGTTGCAAGTGAAAAAATATTTGCAGTTAGAATAACAGAACCAGGTAGTACTTATTCAAGTGCTCCTACAATAACAGTTACAGACCCTAACAACGTTGATGATGTTGTAATTACTGCAAGATTAGGAGACGGCGCACTTGGAACACCTACTATAGTTGCTCCAGGTATAGGCTTTGCTACAGCAACAGCAGAAATAAATGCGGCAGCTTCAAATGGTAATGCAGACTTCTTACAGAATGGATCATTTATTGCAGTAAGACGTTTAACAGAAAGACCTGTTCCAGGATCTAACGTTACTTTTGCAAGTTTACCAAATAAATACTTTAAACTTGTTAATACTATATCGTTCTTAGGCACTAATGACGGAAGTTATACAACGTTCTTACAAGTTAGTCCAAGTATGTCTATTGGAGATGCTCCAGTAGATGGTGATGCTATAGAAATGCGTATTAGATTTAGTCAAGTACGTTTAACTGGACACGATTTCTTAGACATTGGTACAGGCGGATTTGTTACTACAAACTATCCAGGGACACCAATAGTAGATCCAGATCAAACAAAAGAATCATTTGATGCAGATGGCGGAAGAGTGTTCTTTACAGCTACTGACCAAGATGGTAACTTTAGAGTTGGTGACTTGTTTAGTATTGAACAGTCAAC
>ENA-UZXB01008633-UZXB01008633.1-metagenome-genome-assembly--contig:-Day-2-1m-contig-8633_pt1 | contig 14725 bp, 9 predicted proteins | sample MGYA00260339_ERZ794899 | MGnify/ENA metagenome assembly ERZ794899 | reverse complement strand
CCTACACGGATGGCAAAGTCAGACTTATCGCTGGAAGAAGTTCATTGAAACCTTGGATAAAGAGAAGTATACTCTTTTATCAATAGATGCTCCTGCACACGGTAATTCAGAAGGTAAAATACTTTATCTACCGCTATATGCTAATCTCATTGAGCGTCTCATGGCTGAATATTCACCAGACTATATTCTGGCACACAGTATGGGAGCATTTAGCAGTCTTGCACTGTTTTACGAGAAACCTAAACTTAGTCCAAAGAAAATGGCTCTCTTGGGCACTCCGGGTGAGGTTACAGAGTTTGTAGAGGAATATGCTCGGGTATTGAAGATAAGTGACAGAGTGAAGAAAAATCTTTCAGATTATTTTATTCAACTCATGGGACACGGTGCAGAGTACTATTCTGCAAAAAAGTTTGCTACTAAACAATTAGCACAAGGCTTAATCATACACGATGAAGGAGATAAAGATGCTCCTTTCAGACACGGCTTAGCAGTTCATAAGAATTGGCCAAATAGTGAGATGTATGTAACCAAAGGTTTGGGACATAAGTTACGCAGCATAGATGTGGTCCACAAAGTAGAGGAGTTTTTCGCACGAGATTGATGTACCGTAAGTATCGTCTCTAGCTTCAGATGTATTGTTTCTGAAAAAAGTTGTAACATTGGCGAATGAAGAAAATTGCCCTGCATTGGCAGGTGATCATAGCTCTTGTCGTCGGAGTCATATACGCAGTTTTAGCAGTAGTATATGCGGATTCGTATGATTTTGTAAGCTTAACTAGAGATTACATAGAGCCATTTGGACTAATTTTCATCCGTGTACTCAAACTCATTGCAGTACCTATGGTATTATTCTCAATAATTGCTGGAATTGGGAGTTTGAAAAATATCAAACAACTAGGTAGAGTGGGTGTGAAGACACTTTTAATCTATGTGGGGACTACAATGAGTGCTATCCTCATAGGGTTGTTCTTTGTTAATCTTATCAAGCCAGGAACTTTTCCCTCAGATCAATCACGAGTCGAAAAACGTATAGAATATGAGTTATGGCTTCAAGAAACTCCGGGAGCTCCTAGATTAGACAGCGTTTCATATCTTTCAGATCCTACTTATGCTCAGACTGCTGAGCAAGTAAAGCAAAGAATGGCGTTTCAAACTGTGGATGCTACTACACAAGATAAATTGACTAAAGCAGCCGCAGAGAAGAAAAAAGGACCTCTGAGTAAGTTGGTAGATATTTTCCCTCAGAATATCTTTTACTCCATATCTGATGAAGAAGGTAAATCGAATATGCTTCAGGTTATCTTTTTCGCAATATTCTTTGGCGTTACCTTAGTACGATTACCTAAGAAATTTGCGGAACCTGTTAATGATCTTGTAGTTGGTCTGAACGAGGTTTTTGTAGCTATGATAAATGCCGTGATACGCGTGATGCCATTTTTCGTCTTTTGTTTGATGGCAGGAAGTCTAGTTAAATCAGCTGGAGGCAACTTAGATAAATTGAAAGAACAGCTAACTTTTCTAGGGCATTATTCTTGGGTTTTAGTTGTGGCTTTGGTATTTGTTGCATTTTTGTTTTACCCATTATTGATTGCCTTTTTTGCTAAAGGCATGAATATTAAGAAATTTCTAAAGGGTATTCGAGAAGCACAGGTAACGGCATTCAGTACGAGTAGCAGTATGGCTACACTACCAGTGACAATGGATTGTGTACACGACAATTTAAAGGTGCCAAAACCAATTTCTAGTTTTGTTTTACCCATTGGAGCCACCGTAAATATGGACGGAACGAGTCTTTACCAAGCAGTAGCTGTAGTGTCTATGGCACAGTTTCATATGATAGATTTAGACTTCACTCAGCAAATGGTAATTGTACTGACAGCTACCCTTGCCAGTATAGGGGCTGCTGCGGTACCTAGTGCGGGTCTTGTACTGATGATCGTCGTGCTGGAAAGCGTAGGACTTAATCCTGCGTGGATAGCTATAATTTTGCCAGTGGACAGAATCTTAGATATGTGTCGTACGGTAATTAATGTAACCGGAGATGCAGCAGTTTCCTCAATCGTAGCTTCAACGGAAAAATTAGATTAATTGATAAATAAATGAAATCAATCGTGACTCTATAATGTCCAATATAAAAGAACTTTATTCGACATTTCAGGTTCTATTTGCAACTCTTTAACCATGAAAAAAATACTTTACACACTTATAGGAATACTATCATTCCATTTTACCATTGCCCAATGCGGGACTGACGCTTACAATTATGATTTAGTTAAGGATAAATTAGCTGAAGGGGAGAATTACGTAGATTTCATTGAAAGAGATTTCAATTATCAGTATCAAGAAAGCAGCGATGATCTCAAAAACAAGAAAGCCATTAGAACTATTCCAGTTGTATTTCATGTGATCCATGCATACGGAGAGGAGAATATTTCAAAAGAGCAAATATTAGATCAAATGAGAATCATCAATGAAGATTTTCAACGTAAAAATTCTGATGCTTCAAAAACCAGAACATTTTTCCAAGGAAGAGCCACAGATATGGAAGTAGAGTTTAAGCTGGCAAGAGTTGCTCCAGATGGTTCTTGTACAGAAGGAATTACTAGAACATATGATCCTGTCAATACAATTGAGGATAGAACAGATAACGATCAAGAAGCTAAGGCTGCTGTTACTGTTTGGGATCCTACTAAATATATGAATGTATGGGTTGTAAAGAATATAGAGAATGGTGTAGAGGGCCAACGAATACTAGGATATGCTCAGTTTCCTGGACAAGGGACGAGTACTGATGGCATCGTAATGGTGCACGATCACTTGGGCGGAATTGGTACTTCAAGTGCAGCAAATGCTGGAAGGACTCTTACACATGAAATAGGACATTGGCTCGGGCTTTATCATCCTTTTCAAGGATCAGGAGGTTCGTCAGGGTGTTTTGGTAGAGGAGATAGAGTAGATGATACACCTCCAGTTGCAGAACCTTCATACGGATGTACAGGCTCTCAGAATCCCAATACTTGTAGTGGAGATTTCCCGGACGAAGTAGACAATATTGAAAATTTTATGGATTATGCTAATGGGAATTGTATGAATATGTTTACCAATGGCCAAAAGACTAGGATGAACTCCTACTTAGCTTCTTTCTCGTTACGGGGAAATGTGATTTCATCTCAAAATCTTTCAGTGACTGGAGTGAATACCAATCCAACATGTGCTCCAATAGCTGACTTTTGGTATGGTCGGGAACAAAAAGAAATCTGTGCAGGTGAGTCTATGACATTTGAAGGGTTGAGTTATAATGGTGATGTGACCACAAGAACGTGGACTTTTGAAGGTGGCACTCCTGCTACGTCTTCTGATCAAAATCCATCTATTGTATACAACACACCTGGTGTTTACAAAGTGGAGCTTGAAGTTTCTAATGCTACTGGAAGCGATAAGATTACCAAGACATCTTTTGTAACTGTGAAGCCTGCTATATCTGAATTAAAAACACCATACAGTGATGATTTCTCAACAGAAATTGATGGGTGGGATCTACAATATGATGGTGAAACTGGATGGAGAAGAAATATAGCAAGAGGCTTCTCAGGTAATAATTGTCTACAAATGATTATTGACCAAAATTCTCCAACTGCAACACGCTATTCTGCAATAATGGCTCCGATAGACATGACAACAAATACGGGTGAGCCAAAGCTACATTTCAAATATGCTTATGCACAAAGAAGTTCTTCCACCACTGAAGTTTTGCAAATCCTAGTTTCAGACAATTGTCAGCAGTCTTGGAAATCTATAGTTGGCTACAACCGCGGAAACCTTTCTACTACTGGTATTTCCGCAGGATGGAGACCTTCTAGCACTGATGACTGGGCAGCTAAGGAAATTGGCCTAAGCTCATACAGCGATGCTGAAAATCTATATATACGCTTTGATGTGATCAGTAATGCAGGAAATTCTGTGTTTATTGATGACATAAATTTGGGCTCATACGCACTGTCTGTGGATGAGAATTTCACTCATTTAAAATTTGATTTGGTGCCGAATCCTGCTCAGAATTTGATAGAGGTAAGATTAGCCCAAAATGTAAATCAAGGCAATGTTTCCATTGTGGATATTACAGGTCGATTACTTTTGCAGCAACCAATTACCTCATCCTCAGAGCAGATTAATACTTCTGAACTGACCAACGGAGTTTATACAGTAATAGTAAATTCTGAAGGAAGGATGTGGACTAAAAAGCTAATAATCAGCAAATAATGTCAAAAAATCTCGTAATCGTTGAGTCCCCAGCCAAGGCAAAAACTATTGAAAAGTACCTGGGTAAAGATTATACAGTAAAATCTAGCTTTGGTCATATTCGTGACTTAGCAAAGGGTGATGATGCTATAGATTTAGAAAAAGGATATCTCCCAAACTATATTGTTTCACCAGACAAAAAGAAGATAGTTACGGAACTAAAAAAACTAGCAAAAACCGCAGAAACTGTATGGTTAGCATCGGATGAGGACCGTGAAGGAGAATCGATATCTTGGCATCTTGCTGAGGTGTTGAATTTAAAGCCTAGTAATACAAAACGAATAGTTTTTCACGAGATTACTAAGACGGCAATACTCAACGCGATTGAAAATCCAAGAAAGATAGACCAAAACTTAGTGAACGCTCAACAAGCACGTAGGATTCTTGACCGATTGGTAGGTTTCAAACTTTCACCAGTTCTTTGGAGAAAGGTTAAGCCTTCATTAAGTGCAGGTAGAGTTCAGAGTGTAGCTGTTCGACTAATAGTAGAACGCGAGAGAGAAATACAAGCTTTCAAAACGAAGTCTTCGTTCAAGATTCAAGGTCTATTCGAAGCATCTGGTAAAGGTATAAAAGCCGATATAAGCAAGAGACCTGAGTCTATTGAAGAAGCCAATTTATTCTTAGATAGTTGCATAGGGGCCAATTTCAAAGTTGGAGATATCAAAGTTTCCCCAGCAAAGAGAAATCCAGCTGCACCATTTACGACTTCTACCCTGCAACAAGAAGCCAGTAGAAAACTCGGGTATAACGTATCAAAAACAATGATGCTTGCTCAAAGACTTTATGAAAATGGGCATATCACGTATATGAGAACGGATTCCGTAAACTTATCTGAGTTTGCCAGAGAATCTGCTAAGACTGCCATAGTCAATGATTACGGACAAGAATACAGCAATCCAAGAAAGTATGCAACCAAAAACAGTAGTGCCCAAGAAGCTCACGAAGCCATACGACCTACAGATTTCAGTGTCTCTTTAGCAGGAGCAGATGATGGTCAGAAAAGACTTTATCAATTGATTTGGAAGCGTTCGATATCTTCTCAAATGAGTAGTGCAGAATTAGAGCGTACAACTATTGATATTGTAAATGATAAGAATACAGATGTATTCAAATCGAAAGGTGAAGTAATCAAATTTGATGGTTTTCTGAAAGTATACCTAGAAGGCACTGACGATGAGGATGAAGAGGAAGATAGTGGATTATTGCCGAAAGTTACAGTCGGCCAAGAGTTAGGAGTGCAAGAGATGTCCGCTACTCAGAGATATACACGACCGCCAGCAAGATTTACAGAAGCAAGTCTTGTGAAAAGGCTAGAAGAATTAGGTATTGGTAGACCAAGTACATATGCACCTACTATTTCTACAGTGCAAAAAAGAGGCTATGTAGTGAAAGATGAGATCGAAGGGAAGCAAAGAGAGTTTGAAACACTTATTCTTGAAGATGGCAAAATCACTAAGACTACGCAAATAGAAAACTACGGTGCGGATAAAAATAAGATGCACCCAAGTGATATTGGGAAGGTAGTAACAGAATTTTTGATAGAACACTTTGGAGATATCATGAATTATGGTTTTACTGCTTCAGTAGAAAAAGAGTTTGATGAAATCGCTGAAGGGATGAAAAATTGGTCTGAAATGATAGACTCATTTTATAAGCCATTTCACAAAACTGTAGAGACTACTTTAGAGCACGCAGAACGAGCTTCAGGAGAAAGAGCACTAGGAGATGATCCGAGGACTGGAAAACCCGTAATCGCACGAATAGGAAGGTTTGGTCCAATGGTTCAGTTGGGCGTTCAAGATGATGAAGAAAAACCGCGATTTGCTAGCCTAGCTAAAGGCCAGAATATAGATACTGTAACATTGGAGGAGGCTTTAGATTTATTCAAAATGCCTAGAGTTCTTGGTGAGTTTGAAGATAAGCCGGTAAAAGCAAATATTGGTCGTTTTGGTCCCTATGTCCAGCATTTGAAGATGTTTGTTTCTATACCTAAGGATGAGGACGTAATGACTATAGAACTTCCAAGAGCTATTGAACTTATAGAAGCTAAACGAATTGCAGATGCCAATAGAATCATCAAGATATTCGAGGAAGAGGATATTCAATTACTCAATGGGAGATGGGGGCCATATATCAAAGCAGGAAAGAAAAATTTCAAGTTGCCTAAGGATCTTGAAGACCCAAAAGTTTTGACACTTGATGAGGTAAAGCACATTATGGAGAATCAACCTGTGAAAGGTAAACGTGCCCCCAAGAAAGCTACAGCGAAAAAGACTACTGCTAAAAAGACAGCTAAGAAAAAGTAATATCTTTTTCATTAGTTATTACTCTGAAAAATAAGACATCATTTTTCCCTAGAGGAAAAGTCATTTCTCTTCTATTTGATCATTATGGCTACACTTGCATCATCGCGGCTGCAATGAATTCAATATGATAAATAAGGACGAAATAGAGGCTATGCTTTATCTGCTTGACGATTCGGATGAAAGGGTCGTAGAAGAAATTGAGTCTCGAATACTCGCAGAGGGGCCAGAAGTGTTGCCTATCTTGAATGAATATTGGAATGCTGATAATAACCCAGAAAGAATAGCGAGTATACATTCACTTATAAAACAAATTAAACAACGTAGCATAGTAGAAGATATGCGAACTTGGTTGATGGATAGTGAATCGGACCTTTTGGAGGGTATGATCATTATAGAAAAAATTGCGAATCCGAATTTAGATAAGCAGCTACTAGAGAATAAACTTGATAAGATAAAGCTGGATGCTTGGCTTGAACTCAAATATGATCTAACTTCATTTGAGAAAATTAAAATCTTAAACCATATTCTTTTTGATTTACATGAGTTGAGTGGTGATACTGAATCCTATCATAGTAGCAAGAACTCTTTTCTGTCTTCTGTTCTCAATAACAAAAAAGGTAATCCTGTGAGTCTTGCTATTATCTATTCTATTATAGCACAGAAATTAAATATACCTGTATATGGTGTCAATTTGCCTCAACATTTTATTCTTGGGTATGTAGATGACTTCGAGTGGCCTCCTTTGCTTAGATTCAATGACGAATCTGCCATAGGTTATGATGAAGGTGGGAATATTATGTTTTATATCAATCCATTCAATAAGGGACTGATTTTCAATAGAGAGAATATTAATAAATTTCTCAAACAACTGAAGCTAGAACCGAAAGACGAGTATTATAAAACTTGTAAGAATAAGGATATCATAGTCCGTGTACTAAGGAATTTAGAGGTTTCTTATGCTAAGGAGAATAGTGTATATAAATTAGACTTAGTGAAGCGTTTGCTATCACTAATGAGCAGTTGAGGAACCTTTATCATAAAAGTTTTGTAAAAGAAGCTCCCGTTATTTGATTTGAAAAGTAATAAGTTTGATAAGTAATGGATATTAAAAAATATAACCAAAAGTTGCTTGCAATTATTGGTACCGGCGTTGTTATTTCAGTTATTGTTGGTCTAATTGCTGCCTTAGTTGGGTTTATTTCTAATCTGAATTTTGGTAGCAAACCAAGAAGGGATAGCGGGATTGTAATAGACCGTAACCAAATTGTAGATACTGCTACTACCTCATTTACACAAGAGATAAGTATTTTAGAACCTTATCAGCTAGATACAGTATTGCCCGTGTTCCTTATTCCAATAGGTCAAAAGGATCAGGAGACCGCTATTTCAAAGGTGTATACTGCAGGCTTAAGTATGGAGAGTTATGAGTTAGCGGAAGATTATTACTACTCTAGTTTCAGTGGGCTGTATAATAATTTTGTGCTAATAGATTATGTGAGAGATTTGAAGATTCCATTATTTGATTCAAAAATTGCATTGACTGAATGGGCTTATATGAAAGTAGATGGCTCAAAATTGGTGATGTTCAAAGGAACAAATGTTGATTTAAACGATGATGGCCTATTAAACGATGATGACTTTCAGAGTCTATTTGTGTACGATATAGAAGCTTTAAAAATGAAGGAATTGAGATTTGAGAATCAGACCGTACGCTCATTTGAGCCACTTTCTCTTACAAGCAAGATCTATGTGCGTACTGGTAAGGATATAAATCAAGACAACCGATTTAGCAATTACAAAGAACCTACAGATCTATATATCTATGATGTGAAAAGCGGAGAGAAAGAAACTCTAGTCCCAGAAAGGATAAAAAGGAGTATTCAAGAAATCTTAAGTAAATAGCTCTTGGTTACCATCCAAGTACTTTAGCAAAAACCAGTGGAGCTACAATTGTAGCATCACTTTCTATGATGTACTTTGGCGTGTCAGCAGACAATTTACCCCATGTGATTTTCTCATTGGGTACGGCACCAGAATATGATCCGTAACTTGTAGTACTATCACTGATTTGACAGAAATAGCTCCACAGTGGGGTAGGTCTCTCAAGGTCTTGCTCCAGCATAGGAACTACGCATATTGGGAAATCGCCGGCTATTCCACCTCCTATTTGAAAGAAACCAAGGCCTTTATCTTTAGTGAAGTCAGTGTACCAATCAGCCAGAAAAGTCATGTATTCTATCCCACTTTTCACGGTGTTAGGTTTAAGCTTACCCAAGATACAGTTACTCGCGAAGATATTGCCTAAGGTACTATCTTCCCATCCCGGTACTACGATAGGTAGATTTTTTTCAGCAGCTGCAAGCATCCAGCTATCTTTAGGGTCTATCTGGTAGTGTTCCTCCAGACATCCATCTAATAGCATTTGATACATATACTCATGAGGGAGATATCGTTCACCTTTGTCTTGTGCCTCTTTCCAAAAACGCTCTATGTTACCTTGTATTCTTCTAAAGGCTTCCTCCTCTGGTATACAAGTGTCGGTCACTCTGTTGAGATGACGGTCTAGCAAACCTTGCTCTTGCTCAGGTGTAAGGTCTCGGTAGTGTGGAATTCGTTCATAGTGATCGTGAGCAACTAAATTCATAACATCCTCTTCAAGATTAGCTCCAGTGCAGCTGATGATATGCACTTTGTCCTGACGAATCATTTCTGCAAGGATTTTCCCCATCTCGGCAGTACTCATAGCACCAGCAAGTGTAATCATCATCTTATTCCCCTTTACCAATTGTGCATTGTACTCATCTGCAGCGTCTACCACTGTAGCGGCATTAAAATGAAGGAAATACTTATTTATGAATTGTGAAATTGGTTGTGTCATAAGTGAATAATAGAAGGTTAGAATTACAAAATGATGATAAAAGTATTTAAAATTTTGAGTTATGCTTTGCTTTGGAAACTACTCCAAGTATTTCAGTTGCTGTGGTAATGTATCCGTCTAGATTGGTTTTGTTTATGTCGAAATCACCCTTTTTCAACACCTCCAGCCAGAAGACAGTCTCGTTAGCTTCTTCATCGGTAATGTTGATCTTCGCATAAAATTCTTTTTGCGACCTTGCTCTACAAGCTGCTCTGTAATTGGCAGCTGTACTACTACATGATTTTCCTAGCTGATTAGATATTATGCGTGTTGAGTTATTATTATACGGTAGAGAATCGTAAAATTCTAGTATTTCAATGGCAAAGTCTTGCGTTTTTGCTTTAAAAGCTTTAATGAATTTAAATTTCTCTTCTTCGTTTGTATACTTTGACATCCTTTCGTAATTCTACTATCTAATTATTCTATTATCTAATCATTCTATCATATAATTACTCAGTATCCTAGGACTCTCAGCATGCTTTCAGCGGATTGTTCTTCTGCATATAAGGTATCTTTTATTTGGCCTTCGTCATTCAAGTAGATGATTACTTTTTTAGGTGAGGGAATGAGGCAATGTTGAATCCCACCCAGCCCGCTAAGACTTTCTTGGTAAGCTCCTGTGTTGAAGAAACCAATGTATAAATCCTCATTCTTTTTGTACTTAGGAAGGTAGATGGCGTTAACGTGTTTTTCACTGGTGTAGTAATCGTCGCTATCGCAGGTGAGTCCACCTAGCAATACTCGCTCATATTCACTATCCCACCTATTGAGAGGCAGTTGTAGGAATCTTTCGTTGATGGACCATATATCAGGAAGCGTTGTCATAAAAGAGCTATCAATCATATTCCAAAGCTCTCGATCATTCTGTTGCTTTTGTCCGAGGATTTTATAGATTATTCCTCCACTTTCTCCTACAGTATAGCTACCAAATTCAGTAAAAATATTCGGGTGATTTACATCAGCTGTATTACACTTTTCCTTGATTTGCTGTACGATTTCGTCTATGATATACGAGTAGTCAAATTCAAAGTTTAGACTACGTTTAATTGGAAACCCGCCTCCAATATTGAGGTGGACTAAATCTTCGCAATTGGATGACAATTGTGTGTAGACGTTGAGACATTTCTGCAACTCGTTCCAATAATAGGCTGTGTCTTGAATGCCGGTGTTGATGAAAAAGTGCAGCATCTTCAACTTTACATTTGGAGTATTCTTGAGTTTATTAAGGTAAAAAGGAACGATAAACTTGTATCCTATTCCCAATCTACTCGTCCAAAACTCGAACTTAGGTTCTTCTTCAGATGCGATTCGTATCCCTACGTTCAGTTGCTTATCCGTTTTAGCTAGGAATAAGTCAATCTCATCTGTGTTGTCTAAGACAATGTGTAGGTTGTCAAAACCTAAATCTATAAGCTCTACGATGCCTGATACATAAGCTTCTGTTTTGAATCCGTTACAGATAATATATTTAGACTTATCTATTTTTTGATTTTGGTATAAAGCTTTAATGATGTTGGTATCAAATGCAGATGAAGTCTCCAAATGAACATCGTTTTTTAGTGCTTCTTCTATGACGTAGCTATGGTGTGAGCTTTTGGTGCAATAGCAGTAATGATATTTTCCAAGATACGCTTGTTTTTCAAAGGCTTGTGAAAACCATCCTTTTGCATTTTCTATGTTTTTAGTGATTTTAGGAAGGTAGCTAAACCTCAAAGGGGTACCATACTTTTTAGCTAAATCTAATAGACTGATACCACGGTAAAGCAGTTCTCCTTTAGGTGTGGTGTCAAACTCCTCAGTAGGAAAATCAAATGTTTGATCTATCAGGTCTGAATACTTATTTTTCAATGCCGTAAAATTAAGGTACAAAATGGTATCTTGCACAGATAGATTTAAGGGTTAATTATGTTTGCTATCTAGAACAAAATATTGGCCTCTGCGTTCTAGGTTTAAAGAAGATAGAATATACAGGCAAGGCAATTAGTTTTAGCTATATAAATCATTACTTCCTAAAGATATAAAACCTAACTTCGCAAACTTCTCAAAACAACGTGGCAGATATCAACGAACAAGATTCGATAAAAATAATAGGTGCAAGAGAGCATAATTTAAAAAATATAGACTTGGAAATTCCTCGTCACGAATTAGTGGTCTTTACCGGTTTGAGTGGCAGTGGAAAGTCTAGTTTAGCTTTTGATACCATATTTGCTGAGGGGCAGAGAAGGTATATGGATACTTTCTCTGCGTATGCTAGACAGTTTGTGGGGGATATGAAGCGTCCAGATGTCGATAAGATAGAAGGATTAAGTCCAGTTATCGCCATAGAGCAGAAGACGGTAAGCAAAAATCCGAGAAGTACCGTAGGTACGATTACAGAAGTTTATGATTTTTTGAGATTGTTGTTTGCCAGGGCTGGTGAAGCTTATTCGTACCTCAGTGGGAATAAAATGAAGAGCTATACTGAGCAGGAAATTATAGATAGCATCGTTGCCAATTTTAGTGTTCAAAAAATCATCATTCTAGCTCCATTGGTAAAAGGCCGAAAAGGACATTATCGTGAGATTTTTGATCAATATAGAAAGCGTGGATTTACCAAAGTATGGGTAGATGGTGAGATGATGGACATCGAACCTGGAATGCAACTCGATAGATATAAGATTCACGATATAGACCTAGTAGTAGATAGAATAGGTGCAGAGGATGTAGGTAGTCTAAGGATGGTAGATTCTGTAAGAGCGGCTATTAAATTGGGCAAAGGGATTATTACTGTATTGCAGCCTGATACAGAAGAGCTCACTCATTTCAGTAAGCATCTAATGGATGTAGAAACTGGCCTATCTTATAATGAACCTCAGCCTAATTTGTTCTCATTTAACTCTCCATATGGGGCTTGTCCTAAGTGTGATGGATTAGGGACCTCTTCGGATATCTTAAGAGAGGATTTGATCCCAAATCCAAAGTTAAGTATCAATAAGGGTGGTTTAGCACCACTTGGCGATGTTAAAGACAATTGGACGTTCACTCAGCTCAAGGCTATGAGTAAAAAGCTAAAATTCAGTCTTTCAAAGCCGGTATCTGATATCAACAAAACGGCTTTGGATATAATTTTAAATGGTTCTGAGGAGAAATTTGAAGTAGAGTATAGAGGAAGTACAGGGTACAAGCAAACGTATGAGACCAAATGGAAAGGATTGATTCCTTCACTAATGGAAGCGTATCATGAGAAAAGCTTTGGTACATTGAGTAAGTGGGCGGATGAATTCATGACGGTGATTCCTTGTCCTGAATGTCACGGAGGCCGATTGAACAAAGAAGCACTCTACTACAAAATTGGAGATGTAAACATTGCAGATTTGAGTAATAAGAGTGTGGGGGAATTACACGAATGGCTCAAGGACATAGAGACTAAAATGAGCGATAGACAGCTCAAAATAGGGTCAGAGGTACTCAAGGAGATACGAGAACGTGTTCAGTTCTTAGTAGACGTAGGATTAAACTATCTGTCCTTAAATAACTCTGCAAAGACCCTGAGTGGAGGTGAAGCTCAGCGTATTCGACTTGCTACACAAATAGGTTCACAACTGGAAGAAGTGTTGTATATCTTGGATGAACCTAGTATTGGACTTCATCAACGAGATAATCATAGACTGATCAACTCACTCAAAGAGTTGCGTGATATAGGGAACTCTGTAATCGTGGTAGAGCACGATAGAGATATGATTGTGGAGAGTGATTATGTAGTAGACATAGGTCCTCGAGCGGGTAAGAATGGAGGGGAAATAGTAGCTCACGGAAGGTGGGAAGATATCAAAGACAATGGAACGGTTACTTCTGATTATCTAGGTGGCCAACGGAAGATAGAAGTGCCTACCTCTCGCAGAAAAGGAAATGGTAAAAAGTTGGTATTGAGTGGATGCAAAGGTCATAACCTAAAGAATGTGACCGTAGAATTCCCATTGGGAAAATTCATAGCAGTAACTGGTGTGAGTGGAAGTGGGAAGAGTAGTTTGATTAATGAGACCTTACATCCCATTTTGTCAGAATATATCTATCGTTCCAAGAAGAAACCCTTGGCTTATAAAAAGATAAAAGGGCTAGAGCATATTGATAAGGTCATCACCATAGACCAATCACCCATAGGAAGAACTCCAAGAAGTAATCCGGCAACTTATGTGGGTTTTTTCTCTGATATCCGTAATCTATTTGCAGAGTTAGGTGAAAGTAAGATTCGAGGGTACAAGCCAGGAAGATTTAGTTTCAACGTAAAAGGAGGTAGATGTGAGACTTGCCGAGGTGGAGGGCAGAAAGTTATAGAGATGAACTTCCTTCCGGATGTGTTAGTGGAATGTGAAACTTGCCATGGAAAACGATATAACAGAGAAACACTGGAAATACGCTATAAAAATAAGAGCATCAGTGATGTGCTGAATATGACTGTAGAGGAAGCTGTTGATTTTTTTGAAGCTGTACCTAGTATTTACAGAAAGATAAAAGCACTAAATGATGTAGGTCTGGGATACATCACCTTGGGACAGAGTAGTACTACGATCAGTGGGGGAGAAGCTCAGCGGGTAAAGCTAGCGAGTGAGTTGGGAAAAATCAGTACAGGACAAACCTTCTATATCTTGGATGAACCTACTACTGGTCTCCATTTTGAGGATATAAATGTATTATTGGAGGTGCTTCAGAACTTAGTTGAACTGGGTAACACTGTTCTTGTGATAGAGCACAACTTGGACGTAGTAAAAGTGGCAGATCATATCATTGATATAGGTCCAGAAGGTGGCCACGGTGGAGGAGAGGTGCTTGTCACTGGAACTCCAGAAAAGGTGGTCAAGTCTGGTATCGGTCATACAAGTAAGTTCCTAGCTATGGAAATGTAGAGTCTTGTTAGCAGTATACTAATGTATCGAGAAATTAGATAAGAAATCAAGTAGCTTCTTCTGCCTTAACGTCATCTTTTTTCGTGGCTCGTTTTTAGCAATATGCTGTTCAATGAGTAAGAAAAAAGTTTCCTTGAAGTGGGCATTACAAGAGTACGTATGGCCACGTTGGAAGATGCTTAGTATAGGTTTAATCTTCATTGTGATACGTAGTTTAGCAGGATTAGTCTTGCCGTATGAGACGAAGAATCTATTAGACGTTGTAGTACCGAGTGGAGATACTGCGGCACTTTGGCAGTTAATCATTTTCGTAGCTG
>ENA-UZXB01002517-UZXB01002517.1-metagenome-genome-assembly--contig:-Day-2-1m-contig-2517_pt1 | contig 15029 bp, 18 predicted proteins | sample MGYA00260339_ERZ794899 | MGnify/ENA metagenome assembly ERZ794899 | reverse complement strand
TCTGACTTAGGTAGTTACATAACTGCAACATCTACAGATACTCTTACAAATAAGACAATAAACTTTGAAAATAATACAGTAATTGTTGAATATGCCGTGACTGCTTCTGGTGGTAACTTCTTAATTGATGGTGAAGCTAATGCAACTATATCTTTCAACCCAGGCATAGTTTACAGATTTGACTTATCAGATAGCTCATTATCATCGCATCCTTTTAAATTATCTACAACTAGCGATGGAAGCCATAACTCTGGTAGTGAATACACAACAGGAAAAACAACAAATGGTTCAGCAGGTAGTTCTGGGGCATATGTGGAGTATACAGTTAATGCTGCTACTTCAGATATTCTTTATTATTACTGTTCATCACACTCTGGAATGGGTGGAACAATTACAGTATTCGGTTCATCTTATGGTGATGCCGATGTTCAATCTTACTTATCAGCTGGAACAGGAATAACTCTTTCTGGCTCTGGAGTTATTGCTACAACAATCACACAGTATGCAGACTCAGATGTACAAGCGTATATCTCAGCTGGAACTGGTATATCTATAAATGGTAGCGGTGAGATATCTACAAGTATTACACAATACGCAGACTCTGATGTACAAAGTTATATATCAGCAGGTTCTGGAATTGCTATAAATGGTTCTGGAGAAATATCATCAACTATAACTCAGTATGCAGATAGTAATGTACAAAGCTACTTATCAGCAGGAGCAGGTATTACAATATCTGGTTCTGGACAGATTGCTTCTTCAATTACACAGTATGCTGATTCAGATGTAGCTTCTTATTTAACAGCTAATAGTTATGCAACAGAATCTTATGTAACAACACAAGTAAATAATGTAATAGATTCAGCACCAGGCGCTCTTGATACTCTTAACGAACTAGCAGCAGCTTTAGGTGATGATGCTAACTTCTCTACTACTGTTACCAACTCTATTGCTACAAAATTAGCAACATCAGATTTCACAAGTACAGCTAACACTTGGTTAGGTACAAAAGATACAGATGATTTATCAGAAGGTACAACAAACCTTTACTATACAACTACTAGAGCTAATACAGACTTTGATACAAAACTTGCAGCAGCTGATACAGCAGACTTATCAGAGGGTACTAATCTTTACTACACAAATGCAAGAGCCGATGCAAGAATTGCATTAGCTAATTTAGAAGATTTAGCAAATGTTGGTTTTTCTGCACCAGGTTCTTCAGAAGATGACAAAGTTATATTCTGGGATAATACAGCAGGTGCTTTTGGTTTATCTACAGTTTCTGGACTTGCAGGACAAGGAGAAGTTAACACAGCTTCTAACATTGGTACAGCAGGTGTAGGACTCTTTGATGGTAAAGTCGGAGAAGATTTACAGTTTAAAAAACTAAATGCAGGTTCTACAAAGATAACTATTACTGATGATACAGGTAACAATGAAGTAGATATTGATTTTGGTTCTGTCGCTATAAATGATTTAAGCGATGTAACAATTACTTCTGTAGCCTCAAACGAATTATTAGCATGGAATGGTTCTGCTTTTGTCAATATAGACACACCAGACTTAGCAGGATTAACATTAACCTCAACAGATGCTGCTTCAACTGCTGGTCCTTCAATCAACCTTTACAGAAACAGTGCTTCACCAGCTAGTTCAGATTATATAGGTGAAATAGATTTCCAAGGTGAATCAAGCACAGGAGTAGTAAGAAGTTACGCACAACTAAAAGCTAAGATTGCTGACCCAACTAACTCTACTGAAGATGGAACATTAGAAGTATGGATTAGAAACAATGGTTCTAATAATGTAACAGCAAGATTTAATGAAAATGGAATGCTTCTTACTGACGGTATGACACTTAAATTTGAAGGTGCTACAAACGATGGTTTTGAAACTAACTTTACTGTAACTGACCCAACTGCTGATAGAACAGTAACACTACCAGATGCTACTGGTACTGTAATACTAAGTTCAAGCAGTGTAGGAGATTTATCAGATGTAGATATTACAACTTCAGCTCCTTCTGATGGACAAGCTCTTGTTTGGAATGCTTCAAACAGTGAGTTTGAGCCAGGAACAGTAGCTTCCTCAACAAACTATTTCCAAACAGTAGCAGTATCTGGACAATCAGATATAGTTCCAGATAGTACAACTGATACTCTTAACTTTGCAGCTGGTTCAAACATTACCATAACAACTGACGCTTCAACAGATACAATCACAATTGCTTCTGCTGATACCAATACTCAACTTACTCAAGAACAAGTAGAAGACTTCGCAGCTAATGTAGTAGTTGCTGGTACAAACATCACTAAAACTTATGATGATGCAGCAGGAACTCTTACAATCGCCGCAACTGGTGGTGCAGCAAACGCTTTCTCAACATTAGCCGTTGCTGGACAATCAAATGTCGTAGCTGATGCAGAAACAGATACATTAACCCTTGCAGCTGGTACAGGAATGACCCTTACTACAGATGCAAGTACAGATACAATTACTTTTACTTCCGAAGGTGCTGGTGGCGGTACAATGCCATTTACAGAATTTGATGGAACAACAGATAACATAGTCTTAAATTCTGCAACAACAGGTGGTGCTTTACCAGTAACACTTGCAGGCGGTTCATCAGACCCAATAGCAATGACTGCTACTCAGCAAGTATTAACATCTTATGCCGATGCTGATGATGACACAAAGATTGAAGTAGAAAGAACAACTGATAACGATACAGTACATATAAAAGCTGGTGGTACAGATGTTATAACTGCTACAAGCTCTGGTGTAACAATAACTAACTTAACTGTTAGCGGTACAACTACACAAGCTAACGAATTAAAAATTACGGATACTTTATTTGAATTAAACGCTGATGGTGGTTCATTAACTACAGATGCTGGAATGATTGTAGAACGAGGTTCTACAGGAGATAACGCAGCATTTATATGGGATGAATCAGCAGATGCTTGGGTTGCAGGTACAACTGCTACTGATGGTTCTTCTGCAAGTAACTTAACTGTTACTGAAGGTGACCTTAAAGCCAAGACACAAAACCAAAGTGATAACTCAACTAAAGTAGCTACTACAGCTTATGTAGATACTGCAACTGCTGGAATTAGTTCAGATAGTATTAAAGATGCAGATAACGATACAAAAATAGAAGCAGAAGCTTCTTCTGATGCAGATGAAATAGTAATAACTACTGCTGGTCAAGAAAGAGCTAAAGTCGACAACAATGTTTCTATGTCAGCTAGAGGTGGTTTCTTTACACATAACTTAGCTATGCACGCTTCAGAAACATTTACAATAGCTGCTACAGAAGGAACAGTCGCTGCTGGTCCTTTAGATGTACAAGGAACCGTAGATGTTCAAGGCAGTCTGGTAGTATTATAAAGAGATAATGATGAAAGATTTAGATTATAATGAGATAGAGAAAAGTCTGAAGGATATTATCAATAGTCCTTATGACCCAGAAAATTATTTCTTTAAAACAGAGGGAACAGAATGATTTATTTAACAAAAACGAGTGAGGAAGTATGAGCGAAATAAAAGTTGATACTCTTTCAGAGTCTACTGGTAGCAATGGTGTTCGTTTAGGACACGCTATTGTTGAAAAGCAAAATGCTGTGAGTGTTACTTCTAACACTTTAGGCATTGATGCTTCAGATGGTGGATTATACACAGTAACAGTTGATGCCAATATATCTACATTTAATATTACAAATATGGTATCTGGACAAGCTATTACTGTTATATTCACTAATGATGGAACTGGTGGATATACTGTAACTACTAGCGTTTCAGTTAATGGTGCTTCAGCCTCAGCGATTAAAACTGCTGGTGGTGCTGGATGGACTATGACAACAACTGCAAGTGCAATAGATATAGTTACATTTGTCTGGGATGGTACAAATCTTTATGCAGTAGCACAACAAGATTGGAGTTAGTATGACTTTAGGATTAATGCGTGCTGGATTATTTGGAGGTGTCTCTGAATTTGATATAGAATATTTAGTTATTGCAGGTGGTGGTGGTGGTGGTGGACCAGCAGGTAGTTCATCTGGAAATGGTGGTGGTGGTGCTGGAGGTTATAGAAACTCTTATGCTTCAGAATCATCTGGTGGAAACTCAACAACCGAAACTGAAATTTCTGTTGCTTCTGGAAGTAGTGTCACAGTCACAGTTGGAGCTGGTGGAAGTAGTGGTATCAGAGGAAACGATAGTGTTTTTAGCACAATAACTTCTAATGGTGGTGCTGATGGAGGTGATGGTGGAACAGCTCCTACAGGAACTTTTGGTTCAGGTGGTGGTGCTGGTTCATATTCTAGTGGCGCTCCAGCAGGTAGCGATGGAACAACAGGTCAAGGAAAAGATGGTGGAAATGGAAAAGGTCATTCATCTACTGCTGGTAGGTCTGGAGGCGGCGGCGGTGGTGCTGGTGCAAATGGACAAGATGCGCAGGATTATGATTCTGGAACTGGTGGAAATGGTCTATCTTCTTCAATAACTGGCTCAGCAATCACAAGAGCTGGTGGCGGCGGTGGTTCTGGACCAAATACTGGAAACACAAGAGGAGGTGGCTCTGGAGGTGGAGGTTCTTCAAGCAACAATGGAGGAAATGGTAGTTCTGGAACAACAAATCTTGGAGGTGGCGGAGGTGCTACTTGTGGAGATGGTGGAACGCCAGGTTCTGGTGGTTCTGGAGTAGTTATAGTTCGCTATCCAAATACAGTAACAGTTACAGTAGGAGCAGGTTTAACCTCATCTAGTTCAACAGATGGTTCAGATAAAATAGAAACTTTTACAGCAGGAACAGGAACAGTGAGTTTTTCATAATGGCAACACATAGATTAATACACGTAACAAGAACAGGTAATGATACCGATGGTCTAGCAGAGTTTACTAACGCTGATACTGTCTTATTGCCTACACACTCTTCAGACCCTACAGGTACAACTGAAGGGGAAATGATATATAACTCTACAGATGACAAAATTAAAATATACGATGGCTCAGCTTGGGTAGTTGTTGGTAATACAACTGAACAAATACAAGACATTATTGGCGGTATGGTCACAGGTAACACAGAAACTAATGTAACTGTTACTTATGACGATAGTGATGGAACTTTAGATTTTGTTGTATCAGCTGATTCAGCAGTTGTAAAAGACGCTGACAATGATACAAAGATACAAGTAGAAGAAGCTTCTGATGAGGATAAGATTAGATATGATGTAGCAGGTACTGAAGTAGCTGTACAAGATGTAGGTGGTATGGCTTTTACTACTAACTCTGGAACAGTACGACATAATCAGACACAAGCTGCAACTTATACTATTCCTACAGGTGAAGGACAATTAATGGCTGGTCCAGTATCAATTACTGGGACCATAACTAACAATGGGACATTGGTGATTATATAATGGCTACTTTAAAAGTAAATACAATATCTAAAAGCTCTGGCGATAATGTTTCTATGCAAGACCCTCTGAACTTAAAGTCATATACGACTACACAGAGAGACGCATTAACAAGTGTTGCTGGGGATATGATATACAACACCACAGATAGCAAAGTACAATTTTACAATGGTTCGAGCTGGAATGACTTATAATGTCTACTCTCGAAACAAACTCTATAGGTAAATACTCTGGTAACAATGTATCAGTTGATGATGCTTTAAATTTAAAGTCATACGACACAACACAAAGAAATGCACTTACATCAGTAGCTGGTGACACTATCTACAACTCTGATGACAATAAAGTTCAAGTGTACAATGGTTCATCTTGGGATGATTTAGGAGCTGGAGCTATTGCTGTTGATTATTTAGTAGTAGCAGGTGGTGGTTCTGGTGGAACAAATGCAACAGGTGGTGGTGGTGCAGGAGGATTAAGGTCTACTATAGGCAATACAGGTGGTGGTGGAAGTTTAGAATCTCAATTATTCTTAGACACAGGAGTTAATTATACAGTTTTAGTTGGTGCAGGTGGTGCATCAGAAACTCCTAATGTTGTTCAAGGATATAATGGAACTTGTAGTATTTTTGCTTCTATTACCTCAGTTGGAGGTGCTGGAGGTGCAGAGGCATCTGGTGATTTAGATGGAAAATTTGGTGGCTCTGGTGGAGGAGGTTGTGGTACTACAGGTAATGGTGGTTCAGGAATGACAAATCAGGGTTTTTCTGGTGGAGGCTCTACTCAATCTAACACAGGTGGTGGTGGTGGAGGTGCAGGAGCTGCTGGAACAAGTGTAACTTCTGGAAGTGATGGTGGAGCAGGAGGAATTGGAGTTATTTCTAATATAATTGATTCAACTCAAGCAACATCTGCTTCTGTTGGACAAGTAGTTTCTACTAATGTTTATTATGCAGGAGGTGGAGGTGGTGGAGATAATAATGGAGCTTCTGGTGCTGCAGGAGGAACAGGTGGTGGAGGCACAGGAGGTGGCTTATCAAATGCAGGTGTTTCAGGAACAGCTAATACAGGTGGAGCTGGAGGTTCTGGTGGTGGAGGTGCTTTTACATCAGGTGCAGGTGGTGCAGGAGTAGTTATTATTAAATATCCAAATACATATACTATTACAGTTGGTGCAAGTTTAACTTCATCAAGTGCTACAACAACAGGATATAAAATGGAAATTTTTACAGCAGGAACAGGAACAGTGAGCTTTGCATAATGAGTGAATTAAAAACAAATAAGATTTCAACAAATGATGGCAACAATGTAGCTATAGATACTGCACTTGGATTAAAGTCATACGATACAACTGCTAGAGATGCTTTAACTTCTGTTGCTGGAGATATAATTTACAATACTACTGAATCAGTACCACAATATTACAATGGTTCTTCTTGGACAAGTATGAAAACTCTTCTTGATTTAGATGTTGATGCACTACTTGTAGCAGGTGGTGGTGGTGGTGCTTCTGACAGAGGTGGTGGTGCAGGTGCTGGTGGAGTATTTTATGCAACAACACAGTCATTAAGTAGAAATACAAATTATACAGTTACTGTTGGTGCAGGTGGTGCAGGTGGAGCTGGCGGTTCTAATAATAATGGAACTGTTGGTGTCGATAGCGATTTTGGAAGTTTTACATCTGCTAAAGGTGGTGGATTTGGTAGTAGTAGTTCAACTGCTGGAAGTGGTGGTTCTGGTGGTGGTGGAGCATTTCCTTATACTGGTGGTTCAAGTAATCAAGGAAGTACTGGAGGAAATGGTTATGGTAACGCTGGTGGAGGTGGTACATCTAGTTATGGTGGTGCTGGTGGCGGTGGAGCTGGTGCTGCTGGTTCTAATGCTAATGGAAATACAGGTGGTAACGGAGGAGCAGGTAGAGCTTTTACAATAACAGGTTCATCAGTAACATACGCAGGCGGTGGAGGTGGTGGAGCTTCTAATGATGGTGGTAATGGAGGTAATGGTTCTGGTGGTTCTGGCGGTGGTGGAAATGGTGCAAGTGGAACAAATGGAGCTGATGCTTCTAATGGTACAGTAAACCTTGGAGGTGGTGGCGGTGGAGCTGCTAACCATCCAAGAACTGGTGATGGTGGTACAGGTGGTTCTGGAGTAGTTATAGTAAGATACCCTACTTTAGGAGGAACAATATCTGTCGGTGCAGGTTTAACAAGTACCACAACTACAGATGGTTTATATAAAGTTACTTCTTTTACAGCAGGTACAGGAACAGTAAGTTGGTCATAATATGAGTAGATTAAAAGTAGATAACATAGAAGCAAGAAGTGGGAATAATATTTCAATGGATGACCCGTTGGCATTGAAATCTTATACAACTGCTCAAAGAGATGCACTTACATCAGTAGCTGGTGATATGATTTACAACAGCACAGTCAATAAAATTCAATTACATAACGGTACAGCTTGGGGAGATGTAGGAACAAAAACTTTTACTGTTGATTATTTAATAGTAGGAGCAGGTGGTGGAGGCGGTAAATCTGGACAACACTTTCTTGCATTAGGTGGTTCTGGTGGTGGTGGAGTACTAGCTAGTTATAATAACGAAACTTCTGGTGGTGGAGGTGCTTCTTTAGATGGTTTTCTTTTAGTAGCAGATGGTTCTACTACTTATACAGTCACAGTTGGTGCAGGTGGTACTGGTGGTTCAAGTGCAGGTAACGAAGGTGGTTCTAGTAAATTTATAAGAACAGCATTTGGTGGTTCACCTGGAGCACAAAGGTATTATTCACTTAGATTAAAATATGGTGGTTGTGGTGGTGGAGGAGCTGCTATTAATGGTCCTAGTGTTGGATTACCAGAACAAGGATACCAAGGTGGAACAGCTAATAATTTTACTGGTAGTAATAGCAATCACGCTGGTGGTGGCGGCGGTGGTGCTGGTGCCGTAGGTTCTAATGCTAGTGGTAGTACAGGTGGTGCTGGTGGTGCTGGAGTAGCTTCTACAATAACTGGTTCATCTGTTACATATGCTGGTGGCGGAGGTTCTGGTGGAGGAACTGGCGGCGGTGGTGCTGGAGGTTCTGGTGGAGGAGGAGCAGGTGGCACACAAGCTAATGGTTCAGCTGGTACAGTAAATACTGGCGGCGGTGGTGGTGGTAGTTATGGAAGTACAAGTGCTGATAGAGATGGTGGAAACGGTGGTTCTGGAGTAGTAGTTCTTAGATGGACTACTGCTGATGCAACCATAGGAGCTACAAGAACAGGGTTAGTAGATGGTGGAGTACAAACTGATGGAACAGATAGTTATATAGTTTTTACAGGTGGAACAGGAACAGTGAGCTTTTCATAATGACAAAAATAACAAGATTTTATTATAGTATAATAAAAAGGAGGAGAAATCTATGGCACATTATGCCTTTCTAAACGACAACAATATAGTAACTGAAGTTATTGTAGGTAAAGACGAGTCTGATACCGATACACTTCCAGAAGGCTTTGATAGCTGGGAAGCGTGGTATGCAGATTTTCGTGGACAAACTTGCAAAAGAACTTCTTACAACACTGTTGGCAATTCTCACACCTTAGATGGTACACCGTATCGCGGTAACTATGCAGGAATCGGATTCACATATGATGAAGACGAAGATGCTTTTTATCCAGCGAAACCATATGCTAGTTGGACACTTAGTGACGACTATGTATGGGAAGCTCCAAATGCTTATCCAGATGATGGCGAAGCTTATATATGGAACGAGAACGCTTACAACGGTGACAATTCTGAAGGTTGGGAATTAGTCAATGGCTAGTGAACTAAAAGTAGATACAATATCAGAGAAGACATCAGCTAATGGTGTAACCATTGATGGTGTTTTAGTTAAAGATAACGCTGTTAATACAGATACTATTAATGAAAAAACATCAGCTGCTGGTGTAACCATTGATGGTCTTTTAATTAAAGATGGAGCTATTCCTTCTATTGCAGGTGGTCTAACAGAATATGACCAATGGGATTTAACTTCTAATATAACTTCAAACACAGACCCTATTACATCTGGTTTTGCAAGACCAACAGGGACATTGCAAACAAAACTAGGTACAGGTATGTCGCACAGTTCTGGTATTTGGACTTTTCCTAGCACAGGAATATGGCAAGTAGGTTTTCAATTTAAAAGTCTTGTAAATGCAGATGGTGAAATAGCTGATGGACATATTTACGCTACTGATAATAATGGTACTGCTTGGGATGAAATAGCAATTGGTGGTACAGGTGAAGCAGGTAGTGGTAATGGTAGAGGTAATGCTAGTATCTGGGTAATGCTAGATATTGAAGATGTAAGCACTGATAAAGTATATTTTAGAGCTAGTTTTAATGGCTCTGGTGTAATTAATGGAGCTTCAACTAAAAGTATATCTTGGTTTTGGTTTAAGAAATTAGCAGAAACTTAGGAGAATAAATGAGTACAACATACGGAGATAGACCATTAAGAGTTACTTTTACAAGTAGCGATAGTAGTGGTGTAGCAGAGTTCTTTGACGGCTCAGAGACTGGTGCTATTGGTATTACAGTACCTAGATTTACTACAACAGAAAGAAATGCGGTAACTGCTTCAACAGTAAAGCAGGGAATGATAATTTTTAATGAGACTGATGGCAAAATGCAAGTCTATACAGGAAGTGATGCGTCTAATACAAGTTCTAACTGGACTGATATTGGAGGCGGCACAATTCTTGCAGATGCAGACGGTAATACAAACATAGAGATTGGTGCTACTACTTCTGACGAAATAGATGTAGATATAGCAGGAACGAAGATAGCAACACTTGATGCAGCAGGAATAAACATAGAAGCTGGTGCAGTAGGTGTTAGACATGCAGGAACAATCTCTGGTACTGCAACTATTGCGTCTGGAGAAAATATAGGTTTATTTGGTGAAGTAACATTTACTGGTGTAGTTACAGTAGCAGGCGAAATGGTCGTGGTATAAATGGGTAAGATAAAAGCTAACGAAATAGAAAAGCACGATGCTTCTCAAATAACAATAAACTCTGATACCCACATGAAAGCTGGTACAACATTATCAGTTGACACAATTGCAGAAAAAACTTCTGGTGGTGGAATAAATTTATCTAATAATTTAGGTCTTAAAAGTTATACAACCTCACAAATTAATTCTTTATCTGGAATGACTGAAGGAGATATTGTATATGATTCTACTTTAGGAAGTATTTCAGTTTACAACGGTACAAAGTGGGCAGCAATGTCTAGTAGCACATATACAGTTGATGTAGATTATTTAATTATCGCAGGTGGAGGAGCTGGTGGTGGCTCTGGTACATCTGGTAATGGTGGCGGAGGTGGAGCTGGTGGTTATTATAGCTCTTATGGTTCTGATGCCTCTGGTGGTGGAGACACTGCACTGGATGCTCAAAGTCTAAATGTTGGAACTAACTATACAGTAGTTATTGGTGCAGGTGCTGCAGGGGGTTCTACTTGGGATACTGCGGCTGCAAATGGTTCAAACACACAATTTAATACACTAACTGCTACTGGTGGAGGTGGTGGTGGTGACTATGACACAAACCCATCAACAGGTGGTTCTGGTGGTGGTGGTACTTCTGGAACATCTGGGGGTAGTGCTACAGGTGCTGCAGGTACATCTAATCAAGGTTTTGCAGGTGGTAATGCTTCTGGAAATAATGCAACTTACGGTGCTGGCGGTGGCGGTGGTGCTGGTTCAGTTGGTGGTAATGCTTCAGGTACAACGAATGGTGCTGGTGGTTCAGGTGGTACAGGTCTATCAGGAAATATTACAGGAAGTGCTGTAGCGAGAGCTGGTGGTGGTGGCGGTGGTTCTGATGGTACTGGTGGTACTGCTTCACACGGTGGTGGTGCTGGTGGTGGTGCTAATACAGCTGGTACTGCAGGAACAGTCAATACTGGTGGTGGTGCAGGTGCAGGTGGTCACTCTGCTGCAGGTGGTGCAGGAGGTTCTGGAATAGTAATTTTAAGATATTCAAATATATACAACATAACAGTAGGTGCAGGATTAACAAGTTCCTCTTCAACCGATGGCAGTGATAAAATAACAACTATAACTGCTGGCAATGGAAGTGTTAGTTTTGCTGTTGCGTAATGAAAATAAGCAGTTTTTCGTATGGTAAACTAGGTTAGGAGAATAAATTCTTATGGGTAAAATCAAAACAGACGAATTAGAAGAACGAGTCGGTAGTGCTGGTATTACTGTAAATTCTACAGTAAAAATAGACACTATGACTGAAAAAACAACCGATGCTGGAGTCACTATAGAAGGTGTCCAAATCAAAGACGGAACAATAGTCACTGATTTAGGATACGCAGATATAGGGCTTGTGATAGCGTTAGGTTAGGAGACAAATGGCTAATACATTCAAGAATGCTTACTTAGATGTGACAAGTTCTGCACAGACAGTATATACAGCACCATCAAGTGCTGGCAATGTTGGTATAGTGTTAACACTTAGAATAACAAATGTTGACGGTGCAACAGATGACACAATTACAGCAAAAATAGTTGATGCTTCATCTGGAGATGCAGAGATTGCTCATACAATGACTGTCCCAGCTGATTCATCAGTTGAGTTGGCAGGAACATCTAAAATAGTATTAGAAGCTGGAGATTCAATTCAACTTACTGGAGGTAATACTTCTGGTGACTTGGAAGCTTTTGTAAGTGCTTTAGAGATAACCTAGGAGGTTACAATGCCTTATGGTTACACAGGTTCTCCACCGAATCAAATAATAAATAATAGTGGCGTATTTTCTTCTGCTGATATTGCAGATTTACAATCACAAGGTCACGCTGGTGGCTCATTAGAACTTATTGAAACTCAAACTATTTCTAGTAATACAGCAGCAGTAGATTTTACAAACATTAAAGGTTCACAATATGATGTTCACTTTTTAGAAGCAACTAATATTAAAAATGCTACTGATAACCAACAATTTTCAATAAGAATGTCTGTTGGTGGTACTTTTGATACTGATAATGATTATCAAAGAGCAATATTTACTATATCTGCTGACGGTGGTACTGATGAAAGTAGAGATAGCAATATAAATAATATATTCTTTACTCTTAATCAAGGAAATGCAACTAATGAAAAGGGTAATGGATATGCTTATTTTTACAATTTACACAACAGTTCAAAAATGAGTTTTGTTACTTTACAAACTACAACAATCAATGTTAATGGACACTATAAAATGAATTTTGGTGGTGGGGTTTATGACCAAACTGCAAGTGTGGACGGAATAAGAATATTTATGTCTAATGGTAGCAATATTGCTAGTGGGGTTTTTAATCTTTATGGAGTAAAACAGATATGAGTAACCTAAGATTAATTAATGAAACTAGTACTACAACAGGAGTAGCTAGTTTATCTGTTACTGATGTGTTTAATGCTGATTTTGATATATATAAAATTACTTTTACTAATACAGAATTAGCTTCTTTAGATTGGGTAGAATTTAGATTTATAAATAGTAGTGGAAGTGTTGTTACCTCATCAGAATATGATGAAGCAGTTTTAGAATTAGATTCAGGTGGCTCTTTTGGAGAGGGCAGGGAAACTAATGATACAAACTTTTCAAGACTTATAAGAAGTCAAACAACAGAAGCTAAAGGTGGAGATGTAACTATGTTTTTATTTAATCCATTTTCAAGTTCATCATATACTTTTGGATTAGTGCAATCTTTTGGAACTATAACTAATGGTTTTGGAACTAAAGGAATTTTTGTTTTAACAGAATTATCTAGCATAAAAGGTTTTCAAATATATCTAAATGGTGGTAGTAATATAAATAAATCTACCATTAGGACTTATGGATTGAGAGTAGATAGCTAATGGGATTAATACAAGTAGCAACAGAAACAGTAAGTAGTCCAGTAGCTAGTGTTACCTTGACAGGAATTGACAGCTCAGATGTTTATATGGTTGCTATTAATAATTTTATACCAGTTAATAATGATGTTTCAGCTTATATGAGAATAACTAAAAGTGGAACTGCTGATAGCACATCAAATTATGATAGTGCTTATAAATATTTAAAATCACACACTAGTTTTGCTAACAGTGGTGATGCCAATGAAGATAAAATTAATTTTGGTAATATAGGCACAGGAACAAGTGAGGGTGTTAATAGTATTATTAATCTTTATAACTTCAATTCAAGTTCTGAATACAGTTACGCAACACAAGAGGACACAACTTTAAATTCATCAGCACAACATCAAGGTAAACAGGGTGGATTTGTTCATACAGTTGCAAGTGCAAGTGATGGATTATATTTTTATATGGCTAGTGGTAATATAGCAAGTGGAACTTTTACCCTTTACAAACAGGTAGGTAGCTAATGAGTGAATATGGATACTTGCCTGATAGTGCAAATATAGAACAAAGTTTTGGAAATAATAAAGGCATCCTTACACCTAAAGATATTTATGATTTAACAAGAGCAGATAAATACACTAACTATGGACAATTAGAATTAATTGAAACTCAAACTGTTAGTTCAGCACAAAATGTAGATTTTACTTCTTTAGGAAATTATAATGTTCATCTTTTAACAGTAAACAATCATACTTTTCCAGCAGGTAGTCAAGATTATGGAATTAGATTTTTTGAAAATGGAGTATTAGAAACTGCAAGTGTTTATCAATATGCTATACAACAATGTGGTATTGGTGGTAGTTATTTTGAGGCTAAGTCAACAGGTGCTAACCATATAAGAATTGATAATACAGGTAGTGAACAATGGATACAAAATTGGTATTGTTATTTTTATAATTTATCAGATAGTTCTAAATATAGTTTTACAACATCTCATAAAGTCCCAGAAAGAATTAATACAAGTGGTAACTACAATTCATCTGGAACATATATTGAGTTTGGTAGTGGTGTTTTAAAACAAGCTAGTGTTGTTGATGGTATAAGAATTTATAATTCAACAAAAACTGCAAATGCAGGAACACTATCCCTATATGGCATAAGGTACTCATAATGGCTACTTCTTTACAATTTATAAAATCTCAAAGTGGAACTGATGTTAGTACTTTATCAGTAACAGATTGCTTTAATGCAAATTATGATGTGTACTTTGTACAAGTAGCAAAATCACAAACTTCATCACAAGCAAATTTAGACATAAGATTTATTGATAGTGGTGGAAATGTAATTAGTGATAATGAATATGACTATGCTACCTTACAGCAAAATAGTAATACAACTTTTGGAGAAAGAAAAAGTACAGGACAAAGCAAAATTTCAAGATTAGTAGCTTTTGGTGGCTCACAACAAAAAATAGGTGGTACAGGTTATTCTTATGTTTATAATCCTTATGATAGTTCAAGCTACACCTTTACACAAGGTGCTAGTCAAGTTGTTAATGGAACTACATTTTTTGGGGATAAGCAAATAGGTGTACATAAGAGTGCAGAACAAATAACAGGTATTGCAATAGTTCCAACAAGTGGTAGTACTGCAACATTAACAGTCAATGTATATGGAGTTAAATAAATGAGTGGTAGCTTAATAAAAATAGATGAAGAAATAGTTACATCAGCAGTAGCAAGT
>ENA-UZXB01015592-UZXB01015592.1-metagenome-genome-assembly--contig:-Day-2-1m-contig-15592_pt1 | contig 15203 bp, 12 predicted proteins | sample MGYA00260339_ERZ794899 | MGnify/ENA metagenome assembly ERZ794899 | reverse complement strand
TCAATAAAACCTGAACTTCTTAGAGCTCCTGAATAGTTTAGTAATCCTGCAATGTTCACTCTTGGCTCTGAATTACCTATTCCATTTATGGCATCGTTATTTTCTAATGCTACTTTCAGTTCTCCTTCTATCGAATCACTCGCATCCAACATTGCATAATTAGATGTTGCTATTGAACCTGCGGAAACACCTCCGATGTAAATCCAATCAGCATCTATCCCATACGTATTATCACCTCTTGAGTCTTCATCTAAAAACGCGATTGCAGCTTCTACATCTAACATAGATTTCACCACTACGTCTATCATTTCTTCCGTAGTTGGGAAGGGGAATAGCGACAAATCATATAATCTATAATCCATAGATACGGTTACATATCCTTTCTTTGCTAGCTCAGTACAAATAGGCTGCAACTGCAATCTATCTCCCGAAACAAAAGTGCCGCCAAAAGCCAAAACAATGACTGGTCTAGCCGTTTCATCATCTCCTTTAGGCGTATAAATATCCATAAAAAGTTCTTGATCATTACCTCCAATAGTGGTCCCTTCACCGAACTTCACACCACGAACTACATCCACGTCATCAAAAACAGCTGTCTTATAGCGTTCACCATCACAGGATGACAATCCTTGAGCAAAGGAAATATAGGAAAACAGTGTCGCAAAGGTCACAAGTATAGCAGGTATAGATATTAATCGCATGTGGTCAAAAGTAGGTGAAAATGATTTATTCAAAAATATTTAAATCAAACGTATAATTGCAAATTAAGTTTGAATACTTCAAAATGTCAAATCTTCACAAACCCAAATATAAACTGCTTATTCTATTGTGTTTCTTTACGTTTTCATCAAGTGCACAGACATACAAGTCTTCTAATTGGACTACCCATTTGATGCTAGGCGTAAGCAATATGCGTGGCGACTTAGGAGGTAGTGATTTCATAGGCTCAGAGGGCATATTCAATTACGATTTACGAGCAAGCAGATTGGCTATAGGAACAGGTATAGGGATGATAAGAGGCCCTTTTAGCTTGGGAATAAATGTCCTCGGAACCAGACTTGTAGGGGATGATGCATACACGATAAAAGAGTTCGAACAGAACAGAAACCTACGTGTCCGTACAGATCTCATAGAAGCAAATCTCATAGCAGACTGGAGACCATTTAGTAGAAGTGTTGGTTTCAATAGATTCTACATATATGGCGGGATAGGTGGCATCTATTATCAGCCAAAAGCGAAATACAATGACGAGTGGATAAAGCTTAGAACTCTTGGTACAGAAGGCCAATATTTAGAAAACGGTACTGGCCCTTACAGTGAGCTTGACCTCGTTGTACCTTTTGGATTAGGATACAAATTCAAACTTGGGAAAAGTACATCTCTAGTAGTGGACCTAGGGGCACGCAAAACTTTTACAGATTACCTTGATGACGTAAGTACATTCTATGTAGACCCTACATTGCTAGCTGAAGCCAATGGGGACTTGTCACCTATATTAGCTGACAGGTCTATTACCGCAAACGCTATAGGTTCTCAAAGGGGTGATCCTGACAAAAATGATCACTACCTTATTCTGGGATTTAAACTAGAGTATATCTTAGGTGGAAAAGCTGGTGATGGATGCTACTATAACCGTAATCCACCCAAGACAAGAAGTACAAGAATAAATCAAAGACGCATGTTTACTCGATAACTTGATCAAGCAAATCAGTTTCTGTAGCATTCGTTTTTCTAAATTTAGAATACGCAAATAATAATTGATATTCGTAGCATCATGAGATTCTTCCGTACTATCCTTACAGGAGTTTTTCTTCTTTGTGCCACTGCAGTCTTTGGACAACAATGCGGCACTCAAGAGATCCACGACTCACTGATGTTGGATAATATAAGTTATAGAACATCATATTTGAAATCTGAGGCATCTTTATATGATAATACTGATGTAAAATCAAAAACTCAAGAGGAACATATCATTCCAATAGTAGTACATATTATTCATATGGGCCAGCCAATTGGGACAGGAGACAATCACAGTAGGGCACAAATTGATACGGCTATTAAGGGAATAAATGAACGATTTAATGGTAAATATGGCGTTGGAGCAAATTCCGGAATCCAATTCAAGCTTGCCACCATAAATCCTGACGGTTGTCCCACTGATGGGATAACTCGCTCTGATTTTAGAAAGCTTCCTATAAACCCAAATGGAAAAACAGAATATACTTATAAGATTCCTACAAGTTGGGGGAATACCAAATATTACAACATTTGGGTGATTAATGACAATTTAACCTCGCAATTAGGTTTTGCCTATTATCCAAAGAACGATGAAAGTATTATTGATGGGGCTGTAGTTGTTAGCTCGGAATTCACCTACGGCTCGAATGTTCCTGCTCATGAATTAGGGCACGGATTTAACCTTATCCACACCTTCGAAGGTGGCTGCATAAATAATGACTGCACGACTGATGGAGATAAAGTATGTGATACAGGTCCTCATGGTCAAGGTCAATGCGGATCAGCTTCTCAGTGTTCTGATACCAATAACTACACAAATTCTTTATTCAATTACATGAGTTATTGTGGTGCACGCGATCGATTTACAGCAGGTCAGATAGATCGAATGAGAGCAACTCTAACAAACACAATTCGCTCAGAACTATTAGAAGCAAATACTTTGGATGCTCCATTAGCCTTAGATGTAAAGTTATTGCGACATGAGCGACTTTGTAATGGGGAATTAAAACTAGACTTGCATAATCTTGGGTTGGACACCATTAAAGAGCTAACGCTAAGTTACAGTGTCAATAATAAAAGAAGAACAGACTCAATTTGGGTGGGTTCAGTAAAGAGTTGCGGACGTTTTAGTTTTACGCTCCATGATTCTCTCCTCATTGAGGCAGATCTAACCGATTCTATTTCTGTTTGGTCCTCAGCTCCAAACAGCTCACCTGATCAAGACTTAAGCTCTGATTCTATGAAATTAAGGACAGCTCTTAGTGGTGAATATACTATCGGTGACTCAAATGCTCATTTTACGTCACTTTCTGAAGCCTTTGGTCGACTAGAAGAAGAAGGAATGTGCGACACAGTAACCTTCAAAATTAAGAACGGGACTTACTTATCAAACGCTACACTTAATGGTGGTTTTGCAGGTGCTGGAGAATATCCAATATATATACTTTCAGAATCCAAAATAGCCAGTAATGTTATCTTAAAAAGTGACACCAGCTTTCCTATTTTGACAATCAATTATCTTTCCAATTTCTTCATTAGCGGCATCAGTTTCTCAGGTGAAAATGCCATTTTAGTATCAGGCAACATTTCAGATTTCAAAATACAGTTTTGTCGATTTAGAGGAGATAAATCGAGTTCTTATGGCCGAGCCATATACAGCAATTTATTGTATAATTCAAGAATGTAGAATTTTGAATTGAGTGAAAATAGCCTGAAATATTTTAATTATGGGGTTACCCTTACTCCATACATCTTAAGTACCGACATTGATTTACATCATAATGTATTTGATTCTATCAATTACTGCATAAATATCAGGGAATTTTCAAGAATAAAGATCGGAACGAGGTACACATTTACAGACTATCTAGACGATGTAAGTACACAATACGCTGACAACGCTACTATAGCTGAAGCAAATGGGGACATCGTGGCTATATTGGCAGATAGGAGCGGACTTTCATATCCGGCAGGTAGTATGAGAGCGAACCCTTCAAAAAACAATAGCTACTTTTTTATAATGCTAAAGTTCGAGCGGTCCATAGGCAAAAATATTTCTAGTTGTTATTTTGATGATGTTTCAAAAAAGTCAAAAAGAAGAATTCTTAAGAGGCAGAGAGGTCTGTTTTAGTTAACAAAACCTAGCTAGCCACTAAATTCATTCATAGCTCCAGAGAGCCCTTTTATTATCCAAGATTCTATAGCCTTACAAGCCCTATCTTTTTGTAAGGCTATTTCTATTTCTTCATCCTTGTCCCATTTCCCCAAGACAAATTCTACCTGTCTTCCTTTTGGAAAATTTCCTCCTGCACCGAAACGAATCCGATCGTACTTATCATTCCCTAGCTGTGCTTGAATATCTTTCAATCCATTGTGACCTCCTGGACTCCCCTTACCCCGTATTCTAAGTTTCCCAACATCAATTGCAATATCGTCAGTAATTACAAGAAGATTTTTAGGGTTGATACGTTCAGAAGTCATCCAATGTTTTACGGCTTTACCACTCAAATTCATAAATGTAGTAGGCTTTAAACATATAATTTGTTTACCTCTAAATTTAAACCTTGCTACATTAGCAAGTCTTCCTGTCTCCCATTCTGCTTTGTGTTCACTGACCCATTGATCTAGTACCTCAAAACCAATATTGTGACGCGTGCCGTCATACTCCTTACCAATATTCCCTAACCCGACTATCAAAAATTTCATTGGATTACTCTTCTTTACTTTTTTCTTAAACCAACCCCACATTTCAATTTATGTTTGAAATAGGAGTCTTTGCTGCCTTAGAACTAGGATACAAGGATATGAGATATCCTAAAAGTGAAACTGTCCCAAATGTCAGCAGTACATCTTTCATCAATAGCTTTACCGGATACTCTTGAACCATACTACTATCTATAGTTATAAAACCAAAGTACTGCTGTGCTAAAACTAACATAGCTGCTAACAAAATCCCGATACCGCCTCCTAACATTGCGATATAGCACCCTTGCCACAAAAATATTTTATAAATAGTACCTTCTTCAGCACCCATACTTTTCAATATGCCAATATCCTTCTTTTTGTCTAATACAAGCATAAGCAAAGAACCAAAAATATTGAATGAGGATATGAACAGTACTAGAGCAAGTATGGCAAATGTGAACCACTTTTCACTGCTAAATATCTTGTAAATCACTTCATTCAATTCACGTCTAGTCTGCACCCTGAACTTAGGACCTAAGGCAGATTCTAATTTTTCTTTTACTGAAAATGGATTCACATCAGGTTGTATATAAACTTCAAATGCACTAATCTCATTTGGGTATGAAAGAAGCTCTTGTGTAAAATCCAATGACGTTAGAAAAACCTCATTATCTATCTCCTCGTGAACTAAAAAGACTCCACTAGGTCTTAAGTACTTTGCACTAAGTGAAGCCATTGGATTCAGAGAATTATACTCTACGTCTCTTCTTGGCACTAAAACAGTTACTGGATCAGGAGCTCCAGGAAAGAGGTTAAGCTTAGAAGCTAACCCTCCACCAAACACTCCATATTGTCTAAGAGAATCCCCGACATTAAAATCTCCTATCACAATCAATGAATCAAACTTTTGATCATCAAAAGCTTGACCTACTCCTTTTATCCTAGCGATTTCTTGTTTATTGTCGTACTTAATTACGACTTTTTCTTCAAGTGATTGAGATACGCCTAATACATTATCAGTTTCTGATATTATTGAAAAAAGACTTTCATCATATTTAAAAGTTTTTCTCCCTTCAGCACTGATTTTAATATCTGGATCATAACTATTAATCGTACTTTCTACAATCTCACTGAGACCATTAAAAGTAGATAATACCGCTATCATAGCAAATGCTCCTACTCCAAAACCAAGCATCGCAATGCCGGTAATAATATTGATAGCATTTACCTTTTTCTTCGAAAATAGATAGCGATATGCGATGAAAAGAGGAAGTCTCACAAGACTTAACCTTTATAAGTTATCAAGCAGCCTATTTATCCTTTCTGCGTGATCCATAGTATTGTCTAAGTAAAAGTTCAGTTCAGGAATCTTACGTATACGCTTGCCTATTTCTTTGGCTAATTCTAAACGTATTTCCTTATTGTGCATCTCTATTACTCTCAGACTAGCTTCCCTATCCTTAGAACCAAGTATACTGACATATACCTTAGTCAAACCTAAATCTGCTGTAGCTTTGACCTCTATAACGGTTACCATTTGACCGGGTAATTTTCCAGCACAGTAACGAGATAAGATTGGTGCTAAATCCCTCTGTATAGCTCGAGATATTTTCTCTGTTCTCAGACTCATTATTTGAGCGTAAATTCAGCTGTACCCATTTTATGGTTTTCGCTGAATACGTTTAGCACATAACGGCCTGCAGTCATTCCCTCTGTTTTCAGAATTGAGAAAGAACCTTTTTCATTTTTATTTTGGAAATTGATCACTTTCTTGACCGTATATAATCTTTCTCCTCCATCAAAGTTGAAGGTTCCTGAACCAGACTTATTGTTACGAAGCGTACTCTTATTAGGAGTCACCACTTGGAAATAAAGTAATTTCTCCCCTTTTTCTGCGAGATCATTGTTAGCCAAAGTGTACTCCACTTCGATTTTATCTAGCTTACTTAATTTATCAGTAGTCTTGAAATCTCCAAATACAGCATCTCTAAGCGGCATAACATCTAATCCCTTTAAGAATATACGAGACCCAACAGCGACCTGCTTTGTAAGCTCAGTATTTACCTCTGTCATTTGGGCAACCTTTTCCTTTTCAGCTTCCACTTGCTTTTGAATCACATAGTTTTCATCTTTCAGGTATTGATTTTCCTTCGAAAGCTCCTCTATCTCAGCTGTTAATTCAGCTACTTGAGTTTTCAATCCAGAAATCTCGTTTTTTGCTTTATTCAATTCTGCCTTACTCAATTTACCACTTCTCAGAATCGTTCGTATTTGAGTAACCTTAGCTTGCAATTCAGTATTACGCACTTCGATAATGCTATCTAAAGCTGCATTTTGTCCTATTTTATCTTCTAGGTTGATACGTAGTTCTTCTTCTACTTCTTTGAGCTCATCTAACTCCGCCTCGGTTTCCACCAATTCTGATTCGGTAGATTTCAACTCTTTATCCTTAGTTACAAGGTTATAGATGAGACCTACGTTTAGTAATAAAAGCCCTAAAATGAGGATAAACAATAATCGTTTACTCCTCGAATCCTTATTTTCTGTACTCATTTTTTTTAATTTATTTCCTACAATGAATGGAAGTTCATTATGTGGGGTTTAAACAAATGTAATTTTAAATTATCAAACGGTGATTTAACCGTTTTGCTGTTTGATCAGGTTAAGTGCACTTCCAGCCTTAAACCACTCTATTTGAGCTTCGTTATACGTATGATTTACATCAAATGTATCCGTTGACCCATCCACGTGTGTAAGCTTTATCTGTAAAGGAACCCCCGGAGTGAAATTATCCAATCCGAGTATATCAATAGTATCTTGTTCCTGTACCGTGTCGTAATCTGCCGGATCAGCAAACGTAAGTCCTAACATACCTTGCTTCTTGAGGTTAGTCTCGTGTATACGTGCAAAAGATTTTACTACTACGGCTATTACTCCAAGATGTCTTGGCTCCATAGCAGCGTGTTCTCTACTACTTCCTTCACCATAGTTCTCTTCTCCAAAAACAATTGATCTATCTCCGCTTGCTTTTATTGCTCTAGCTACTTTAGGAACTCCTTCATAATGTTCAGTATATGGATTCCTAATGGTATCCGTTTTATCGTTGAACGCATTTACAGCTCCTATGAGACAATTATTTGAAATATTGTCTAAGTGACCTCGATACGTCAACCAAGGACCAGCCATACTGATGTGGTCAGTAGTACACTTACCTTTTGTTTTGATAAGAAGCTTGAGGCCGTGAAGATCTCCTTCTGTGTTAGGAGCAAAAGGCGTTAGCAATTGAAGTCTTTTAGAATCCGGGCTCACTACTACTTCTACTCCGCTTCCATCTTCAGATGGAGCTAAATATCCGTTGTCTTCAACACCAAACCCTCTTGGAGGCAATTCATAACCTGTAGGTTCATCTAGCATTACTTCTTCTCCTTTATCATTTATCAAAGGATCAGTAGCTGGGTTGAAATCTAGTCGACCAGATAATGCAATAGCTGCTACTATTTCTGGGGAAGCTACGAATGCATGTGTGTTTGGATTACCATCTGCACGCTTGCTGAAGTTTCTATTAAATGAATGAATAATACTATTCTTAGGTGCATTTTTAGGATCACTATATCGAGCCCACTGACCTATACAAGGTCCACATGCGTTAGTAAATATAGTTGCATCTAAATCTTCAAATATTCCTAAAAGACCATCTCGTTCGGCTGTATATCTTACAGTCTCAGAACCAGGGTTGATACCCAATTGAGACTTCATTTTAATTCCTTTATCTACGGCTTGCTTAGCTACTGAAGCTGCTCTACTCAAATCTTCATAAGAAGAGTTAGTACAAGAACCTATTAGACCCCACTCTACATCAAGTGGCCATCCATTTTCAGTTGCTCTCTCCGTCATTTCACCAACTTTGGTATCCAAATCTGGTGTAAACGGCCCATTCATATGTGGCTTAAGCTCGTCTAAATTTATTTCTATAATTTGGTCAAAATATTGCTCTGGATTTGCATACACTTCATCATCACCAGTAAGATGTTCTGCAACACCATTTGCTAATTCTGCAACATCTGCTCTACCAGTCGCTTTTAGATATCTTTCCATACTTTCATCGTAACCAAAAGTAGAAGTGGTCGCTCCTATTTCAGCACCCATATTACAGATTGTACCTTTACCAGTGCAGCTCATTGACTTAGCTCCTTCTCCAAAATATTCTACAATAGCTCCTGTACCACCTTTTACAGTGAGTATACCTGCAACCTTCAAAATGACATCTTTTGGTGCAGACCATCCGCTTAATCTACCTGTGAGTTTCACACCGATAAGTTTTGGAAATTTAAGTTCCCAAGGCATCCCTGCCATCACGTCTACGGCATCTGCTCCACCTACTCCTATAGCCACCATTCCTAGTCCACCAGCATTTACTGTATGAGAATCAGTACCTATCATCATTCCACCTGGGAAAGCGTAGTTTTCTAATACAACTTGGTGTATTATACCAGCTCCTGGCTTCCAAAACCCTATTCCATATTTATCAGAAACCGACTCCAGGAAGTTGAATACCTCATTGGATGTGTTGTTAGCATTCTGCAGATCCTCATCTGCACCTATCTTAGCTTGAATCAAGTGGTCACAGTGTACAGTGGTAGGCACTGCCACTTTCGATTTCCCCGCTTGCATAAATTGCAATAGAGCCATCTGAGCCGTAGCATCTTGACACGCTATTCTATCTGGAGCGAAATCTACATAATCTTTACCCCTACTATACGTTTTGCTCGCCTCTCCTTCCCATAAGTGGGAGTAGAGAATCTTTTCTGCTAATGTTAGAGGTTTACCAACCGCTGCTCTCGCAGCTTTTACTTTCGTATCAAGATTCTGATACGTTTTTTTGATTAAGTCTAAGTCGAATACTTCTTGTGCCATTTGGGTCGCAAAAATAACCTAATCCACACAAAATAACCTAATTGGAACCCAATGAATCAAAGCATTTACAAGCCAATGATCAGCTTGCCTTCTTTGAGTATTTCTTCACCATTAAAAATTCGATATATATACAGTCCTCTTAATGCGTTCAAACCATTGATTTCTTGATTGGCAACCCGGGCTAATCGCTCTCTTCTCACCTCTTGTCCTAAAGAATTATATATACCAATACTATATTTACTTTCTTCCTCCACGTTTAAGATGTAAATTTTCAAATTTTCAACAACAGGATTAGGATATACTCCCGTAGCTGCCAGAGCAAATTCGGGTTCAACGTATGGGATTATCTCTTCATACGTCCCTGAACGAAACATTGTAAGATTCATTCTCATCTGAGCCGCTTGATCTGCGGTAAACATATTCTGGCACGCACTTGAAGAATAATCCATGTAATTCTCCATCATATCAGGCAGCTCTTCACCAGTAGGCTCTGCACAAGTATTCACCCCTAAGTTGCATCCATTACTTGCTCTTCTAGCAAGTGGAGTATCATCCATAAAATCATCCGCAGCACAACCTCCATCTCCCCAAATATGTCTAAGACCGAGGTAATGCCCTACTTCGTGCACCAGCGTACGGTCTCCCGTTGCAAAACTCTCAGGATTATCTCGCCCTATGACTTTGTAATACACCACGACTCCTTGTCGTTCTGAAGTAGCAAATGAGTTTGTACCTGGCCAGTTGCTAGCCCCTGTAGGAGGATATGCGTAGCCCAATAATGACTCAAATCCTTGTATCGATAGGTCACAAATCCAGATATTGAGGTATTCATCTGTATCCCAAGCTTTACTTCCAACAAACTCATTTTTAACTAGGTCCGCAGCAGCCAAATTAGTCGGGAATGACCCAAAGGTAGGTCTCACGGTTTCCTTTCTTACAATCCCATTGGTAAGATTACCATTGGGGTCCTCTTCAGCCATCACAAATTGAATTCTGGTATCTGCTGCCACATCTTTGAATACATCTCTTGTGTTCCCTGTATCAGGATTAGTTCTTCGAAAACACTCATTGAGTACATCTAACTGTGTAAAAATGAGAGAATCTTCGATCTTTTGGAATTCTTGATTATACACCACGTGAAATACCACTTTCACTTCGTAAATAGACTCCTCACTTTTTTTATTTTTAACCTTTGTTTGATCAAGAGCTCGATGAAATGCTGAATTATACGCTTCTTTTATTCCTGAATTTATACTATTCAAATACTCGACATACGCCTGATGACCACAGATCTCCTGTCCATAAGTGATCCAAGCAAAACAAGAAAAAAGAAACAAAGTAAAAAATCTCTTCATAATTTTCGGTCCTCTAAAATACTAAAAATACGTTGGAGCTTCGGTAAGAATAGTGTAATTCTACTTTCCGCTGAAATTTGGCTTTCGTTTTTCTACAAAAGCAGCTACACCTTCTATGTAGTCTTCTGAGTTCCCAGCAATCTGTTGGAAATGTGCTTCGTAGTCCAATACTTCAAGTAGGGTAGAAGTACTTGATCTATTGAGCATTTCCTTCATCATCCCTACAGCAAGTGTAGGTGCTGAAGCGTAGTATGAGGCTACCTTGGCTACTTCCTCATCTAATTTTTCTGTATACGTAGCCCTATTAATCAATCCCCATTCAAGTGCCTTTGGTGCCGATACTTTTGTGCCCATAGTTGCCATTTCAAAAGCTCTAGCTTGACCCACGCTCCGTGGTAAAAAATATGATGAACCAGAATCTAATACGAGACCTATGCCTATAAATACTTCTACGAAACTTGCTCTGTCATCTGCAATGATAAAATCGCACGCCAAAGCTAAGGAACAGCCAGCTCCTGCTGCGACACCATTAACGCGAGCAATGATTGGCTTAGCCATGCTACGCATTAACTTAATAATGGGGTTGTATCCACTTTTTAAAAAGTCAGCAAAATCAATCTCCTGTCCTTCGATATCTTTCAAATCCTGTCCTGAGCAAAATGCTTTACCTTCTCCAGTGAGTACTACTGCTCTACAATTGATATCTGAAGCTGCTTTTTCAAATGCATCTTTTAACTCCTCCCTCATTTCACCAGTAACTGCATTGTATCGGTCTGGTCTATTAAGAGATATTGTGGTTATCCCATCTTTATTTGTGTAGAGTATAGTGTTATATGCCATGTTTTTTCTTTTTATTGTTCAACTTTAGATAAAGAACACAGAAATTGCTCCAAGAGCCCCTGCAGCTATACCTATTAATAGCTCAAAGGGAGTGTGAGCCTTAGCTCTCCATCTGGCTATGCAGACTATAGCCAAGACCGTTAAAGGAACTAAGATAGGCAGAATCATGTCTTGGTATCCTATACTGTATACTACCATCATACCCACCATAGATAGAAAACTCCAAGCGGCTGAGTGCCAACTTGCTTTTAGCTCCATTGAAACTAGTGCTAAAAGTATCAGATGAAGTGAAAAAGCTCCAATAAAGTAAGCTACATACTCGCTGATTATAAAAAAACTAACCACTGCGAATCCTAAGTTTATAATGGTATAAGTGCGATATATCGTCCTTCGCTCATCTAAATTAGGAGTAAGAAGATTAATTTTTCTGACAACTCGAAAGTGTAGTATAGGTAATAAGTAATAGGCGAAAATCAGCCACACACTAGACAATAACCACGCATCTTTTTCATACCTAGCGATAAGTGGTGCATACACCAAAAGACTAAATAAAGGTAAGAAGACTGGATGACTGAGACCCGATATTCCTTTCCACAATTGCTTCATACTTATAATTCTTTTCTAAGTCGAGCTACTGGTAGATTAAGCTGCTCGCGATATTTAGCCACAGTACGTCTCGCTATTTGATATCCTTTTTCTTGGAGTATCTTTTTCAACGCTTCGTCCGTTAGTGGTTTTTGCTTGTTCTCATCTTTTATGGCTTGATGCAGTATATTCTTCACCTCTCGATTACTCACCTCCTCACCACTATCTGTAGTAATTCCTTCTGTAAAAAAGTCCTTGAGCAAGAAAATACCAAAATCCGTTTCCACATACTTACTACTTGCCACTCTGGATATTGTAGAAATGTCCATATTGATTTCCTCGGCGATATCTTTGAGTATCATAGGACGTAAATCTGTCTCGTCACCCGATAAGAAAAATGCTTTCTGCAACTCTACTATCTTACGCATCGTCAACAAAAGTGTATTCTGACGCTGCTTTACAGAGTCAATAAACCACTTCGCACCATCCAGCTTCTGCTTGATATACTGCACGGCATCTTTCTGAGATTTGGTTTTCTCCTTACTGACTTCATAGCTCTTTAGCGTCTCTGCATAAGATTTACTTACCTTTAGCTCAGGAGCATTCTTAGAGTTGAGGGAAACTTCAAGATCTCCGTAACTTTCTTTTACAATAAAGTCTGGTATGATAAAATCCTTCTTCGAAGCTCCTTCAGATCCAGATTGTGCGGGCTTAGGATTGAGCTTAGAGATAAACTCAAGTGCTTCACGTAGGTAATCTTCGGATATATCAAACTTCTTCAGAAGCTTAGTGTAATGCTTTTTTGAGAAATCCTCCATCATCTCATCGATGATTCTATAGGACAATCTGTAAACAGGGTTATTTTTTATCTCTTGTTTTCTCTTGATCTGTAGTAGCAGACATTCTTTCAGGTCTCTTGCTCCTACTCCTGGCGGATCTAGCTCTTGTATGAAGAGCAATATTCGCTCGAGATCTTCCTCTGTGGTTCTTATATTTTGGGTGAAAAGCAAGTCGTTTTTTATAGCTTTGAGAGAACGCCTGAGGTATCCGTCATCGTCCAAAGTGCCTATAATTTGATCAGCGAGCAGCTCATCTTGTTCCGAGCGAAGCACTCCAGTTACTTGCTCCATAAGTCGCTCTCTAAAAGAAGAGTAGTAGACTACAGGCATAAACTCTTTTTCTTCATCTCCACCTTGATACTCACCACTCAGATGCACACCTCCATCATCATCATTCATATAATCTGAGATGTCTATCTCTTCTTTGGTGGTGTCGTAATCTAGCTCACCATTGTTTTCATACGAATCTTCTACTTCATCCTCCTCATCCTTTCCACTTTCCAATGCTGGATTTTCGAGCAATTCTTCATCTACTCTTTCCTCAAAATTTAAGGTGTTGAGTTGCAGCAATTTTATAAACTGAATCTGTTGTGGACTCAGCTTCTGAAGCAGTTTCTGACTTAAATGCTGTTTTATCATATTCGTATTAGAAAAGTAAGTGAGACCTATTACTTTTGCACTTCAAATTTAGAGAGATTTTCCACTACTATCACAATGCATACTAAAAAATTAAGCGAACATGTAGGCGATACAGTTACCTTGAAAGGATGGGTATCTAACAAGCGAGAAAGCAAGACTGTTGTTTTCATAAATCTAAGAGATGGACAAGGCATGTGCCAATGCATATTAGGCGCGGAGGACATGGGAGAAGAGCTTTTTAACACCGCAAAATTTCTTGGGCAAGAAAGCTCAATAGCCGTGACTGGTAAAGTGGTGGAAGATACCCGTCAGATAGGAGGATATGAATTGCACTGCACGGATATTAAAGTGTATCAAAATGCAAAGGACTATCCCATTTCAAACAAGGAGCACGGAGTAGAGTTCCTTGTAGACAAAAGACACCTTTGGCTGCGTAGTCAAAGACAATGGGCCATAATGAAAGTACGTAATAGTGTTATCTATGCTATTCATAATTTCTTTCAGTCTCAAGACTTTGTGCAGATGGATGCTCCTATTTTCACTGGTAATGCGGCAGAAGGTACTACTGACCTATTCGAAACAGATTACTACGGGAAGCCTGCTTACCTCACCCAAAGTGGACAGCTCTATGGTGAAGCTATGGCAATGGCAATGGGAAAAATTTACACATTTGGACCTACTTTCAGAGCTGAAAAATCAAAAACCAGAAGACATCTTTCTGAGTTTTGGATGATAGAACCAGAGATGGCATTCTGTGACATATTTGAGAATATGGATACCATAGAAGTTTTCTTGAGAGCAGTAGTAGAGGAGGTTTTGGAGAAGTGTTCAGCTGAACTAGCATTACTTGGTAGAGATATCTCCAAACTAGAAACGGTAGCCAAACCTTTCCCGAGACTAAGCTATGATGAGGCTGTAGAAATACTAAAAGGAAACAAAGACGTAGAAGGTCAAAACTCGCTAAAGACGCTAGAATCCGACCTTGCGGCCGTAAATACAAGAATAGAAGAAGCTAACGCAGAGATAGCAGAACGTGAAGCTACAATAGCTGCTGGAGGTATCAAAAAAGGAGTAAGAAACTTCAACCAGAATAAAATAGATGGACTCAAAAACGAGCTTAAGCAACTAGAAGAGGACCAAAGGAACATACCAAACTGGCTAGAATCAGCTAAAAACTTCACCTACGGAGAAGATTTCGGTGGTAGTGACGAGACCGTACTTACTCGCCTGTTTGACCTCCCAATAATGGTATACGACTGGCCACATGAAATCAAGGCTTTTTATATGAAGCGAAACCCTGAAGACCCGCGTTTTGCAAGAGGAGTAGATGTACTTGCTCCAGAAGGATATGGGGAGATTGTAGGTGGTGGAGAGCGTGAAACCAGCGAAGAGTGGCTAGTAGAAAAAATAAACGAGCACAAGCTTCCTATGGATGTATTCCAATGGTACCTAGACCTGAGAAGATACGGTAGTGTACCGCATTCTGGTTTCGGACTAGGACTAGAAAGACTCGTAGCATGGGTATGTAAACTGGATCACGTACGTGAGACTATTCCTTTCCCTAGATACTACGGTAGATTGGAGCCGTAGCAGGTTTTTTTAGGAGTTC
>ENA-UZXB01000337-UZXB01000337.1-metagenome-genome-assembly--contig:-Day-2-1m-contig-337_pt1 | contig 15224 bp, 34 predicted proteins | sample MGYA00260339_ERZ794899 | MGnify/ENA metagenome assembly ERZ794899 | reverse complement strand
GACCTGATATTTTACCACTCTTCATACGAGGTGTAACCAATGAACGTTCTTCAGAACGAACCTTCAAACGTTTACCCAACATAGTACCAATCTGAGTACCTTTGGTGATTGCTGGTTGGTTTCGTTCAACATACCAACTGTATGTAGATAACATATCAATCGTATCAGAATCAACTAAACCTTTAGTAAAATTACGAATCACAACAACAGGTGTTGCTTTATCTTGTCTCCAATATCGGCTGGATTCATAATCCTTACCAGCTAACTTCTCATCGATACCAGCCTTAGAAAGTGTATCTAATTTTTGATTCTCACCTTTACCTACTTTCTTCTTTTTGATATCACCATTTTGAAAATCTTTTTGTTTCTTAATAGCGTTATCTAATTGTTTCTTCTGGCGGTCAGAAAGGTCTCCATCACCACTACTAACTTTCTTATCAGCAATCTGATTGTTAGAACCATCACCACCAGCACCATTTGGATTGTAAGAAGGGCGGCCTGATTTTACATCATCTCCATCTGCATCTCCATCGGAATCATCAGTACCATTTGAATCTTGCTTTGATTGACCATCATTCTCAGGCCCTTCAGTATTATCAGTACCATTGGTATCGGAGTTATCTCCACCACCACCAGCACCTTCACCTGATTGTTGTTCGTTATCATCAGAGTTACTCTCACCATCACCATCACCATCACCATTCTCAGGGTGTTCGGTTGGTGGAAGTGAATCTTCTACTAATTTGAAAACCTCACAAGCCAATTCAAATGCCTGTTGAGTACTCTGAAGTCGGTTGATGTTTTTTAAATCAATCAACTCCCAAACTTTTCGTAACATTGGAAGTGCATCCAAATCACGATTAGCGTTGGTAATGTTAATAATACGGAACATATAAGATTCCCAATCTTCAGTACGACCCTCAGAAGATTTCAAACCTTTATCGATAATCTTAGCGTTGAAGTACTTATCATACATTGCGTGATAGTAACCCTTATAACCAGGAGAAGTAGAATAGATGTAGTAATCAATTCTTCTATCTTCAATCACATTTAGTAAATCTTTGATGTTACCCGCAACCCAACTACGAACACTCTCATAACTCATATGATGTTTAGCTTCCAAATCCGATAGGTAACTATATCCAATTGGTTGAGGAAAATCGTAATTACTAATTTTCCGAAGAGTATTAAAATCGGTTAACTTAATGTGAGAACCTTCGTGAAGTGCTAACCCAACAGTAGGGTCAAACTCTTTATCATCCATCTTAGATGAAATGGTAACAGTCTTACCATCGGTATAGGAATTATCCCCACGCTGGTCGAACACCACTTTGATGTTCTCATTGGTAACGATGTTAACGAAATTTGATACTGCTCTTTTGTATGATGCAAGAGCAAGAAGATTTGAATGTTTCTTCTCAGTCTTATCAACAACAACATCTGAGTCATCATCAAATAAATCATCTCGCAACCAGTACGAACTATATTTTGTGTTATCTCTCATATATCTATATTTTCTAAGTTGATTATTAATTATCTCTCTTTACTATGTAAAGATAAGGTATTTTACTTGAATAAACAAGCTTTTAATGTTAAATAATTGTTAAAGTTATTAACAAGTTATCAACATCTTAATTTAAACCTTTCAGTAGTTTTCTGTAATTAATGGCAAATAAACCACACATACCAATTAGGATACCCATAAATGCGAACCCCATCTCATTGGCGGCACCCGCAAAATGAATTACTGATTGAACCTTACCAGCTGCAGTACCGATACCTAATCCGAACCCAACCATTACTAATAAAATCGCTTGATAATTTTTCATACTATATAATTTTTATCTCTTTTACATAGTAAAGATAATGAAAAAAGGGGACTTTACCAAGCCCCCAATGTTAAGAAATTGTTAAATCTTTTAGGTTAATTACCTAATTTGATAACGGTGCTTTGATTGCTGGGTGTGATTTGTAACCAACCAATTCTGCGTTAAACTCACCATTAAGTATATCCACATTAGATAGTTTAAGTTTAGGTAGTTCAAACGATTCTCTACCTATTTGTTCTTTAGCTTGTTCAATGTGATTATTGTATAAATGAACATCACCTAAATTACCAATTAGGTCTCCTGCCATATACCCAGTCTCTTCACATAACAATAGAAGTAATGTACCATACGATGCAATGTTAAATGGTAAACCTAAGAATGTATCTACACTTCGTTGATTCCACATTAATGATATTTTTCTTTTAGGTACATAATCTTTATCTAAAAAGTCGTGGTCTAAGTTTTTTGCATAGTGTATGCTTTTGCCTAATCTGTGGCAGAATTCGTTCCTTCTTTCTTCTAAAGTTAATTCTGTTGTATAAATTTGAAATCCATAGTGACAAGGTGGTAAAGTCATTTGATTTAATTCCCCAACATTCCATGCCGATACCATTAATCTTCTACTATCTGGATTTGTTTTAAGTTGTTCTATTAAGTTTTTGATTTGGTCTACAGTTCTCTCTACAACAATCGGGTTACCACCATTAAACTTTTCAGTATAGTATTCAGTCCAACTTCTCCATTGCTTACCATAGATAGGTCCTAACTCACCATACTGTCTTGCAAATACATCATCGGACTTAATCTTTTCAACAAACTCTTTTTGTGATAATGAATGGTCATGGGGTGGGTTGCATTCAATATCTGCATATCGTTTATAAGCATCGCCATTCCAAATATTACAACCATTATCAACCAAGTACTTAATGTTGGTATCTCCTTGTAGAAACCATTTCAACTCAGTAACCATTGTATTGAAGGCAACCCTCTTAGTTGTTAGTAGTGGGAATCCATCTTTCATATTATGTCTGATGGTATATCCAAATATAGATTTAGTACCTGTACCAGTTCTATCATCTTTATTTACTCCATGCTGAAGTATTGTTTCTAATAGTTCTTTATATTGAGTATCTAAGTTATTCATATCTTATTTTTAAAATACTTAATCATTATATGAGCTGATTTATAATTGGTTGCTAATGGTACATTATGTACATCACATAATCTCATTAACATAGAAATATCTACATCATGTGGGTGTTTATCTAATGGGTCTCTAAAAAAGATTACACAATCAACATCACCCCTTGTTACCAGCGCTCCAATTTCAGCATCTCCACCCAATGGGCCCGATGATACCTTATCAACACTTAATCCAGCATGCTCAATAATAGTACCTGTTGTGCCCGTTCCGACCAAATGGACATTATCTCTTTTAAAGAAATCTAATCTCTTCATTACGAAAGAAACCATATCAGCCTTCTTTCCATCATGTGCTATTACTGCTATCTTCAAACTTTATCCTTTACTTTCGAAGGTACTCTTCCTTGATTACCAATACCATCATAATCAGCATCAAAATTATTATGTCTATTATAATATTCTAAATCTGGATAGTTTTCTTCTTCTTGTTTTTTGGAACTATACAATATATTCCAAACTAAAAGAATCATATAAGTAACAAATATGATGAACCCCACTATAAACATCGCTGTACTCATCTTCCTCGTCTTTGTCTGATTGCTATTGCAAATAATAAAATTGTTCCTGCCCAATGAGCTGAATACTGAGCTTCTTCAGTATGACCTGTTATTCCCAATCCTATTGAGTAACACATACAAATAAATGCTATCGCAATTGGATACCATATATCGATAATCTTTCTAAATTTATTCATCTTTTGTTTTTTATATTTTTTATCTTCTTCTTTAAACTCCTTTAGAGTTTCTTCTAACCAATTATAATCAGGATGTTTTCTTGTGGCTAGTAATCTAAATGATATATCATCCGCTAATTTTTTTATTTCTTTATTCACTTTTTTATAAATTTTATAAATGCGTTCTCATATGCTACTACTTTATCAAGTTTAGGGTTTGATTGTAATTGGGTTCTGGCATCATTCATCACTTCACTCCTAAGACCGTAGGCATGTGCTTCCCAAAGTATATCCTCTATTTGTTGTTCTGCAGTCATATCAGTATGTATTTAATTGTTGATTAATTTGTTGTACCAATTTATTATCTTCTTCACATCCGAACTCATCAATCAATACATCTTTGATAGTGGATAGTAACGCTGATATCTTTGCTTTGGATTTCCTCTTAGAGAATTTTACATTAGTATGTTGTACCTTATATAAGTGAAATGCAATTGGGTCTAATTTAAATAACTTATCTTCGTATTTAGATATACGACTATCAATTGTTCTATTGTTTGTTTCGTTGTAACCTGGAACAAACCCTTTGTAGAGTTCATCTAACCTTCCAGTTAGATATTGTATTTCCATCAATTTGTGAATTTCTTTATAATCCATTTGTTCAATTTTAATTTAGAGCGGGAAGGTGGAACTGCCCCACCATCTTTGTACTGGAAGTACAACGAGTTTCTCTTAACTCTTTTCCCGCAGTTGAGCGAAAGGTTGGAACTGCCCCAACTTCTCTACACTGGAAGTGTAGCGAGTTTCTCTTAACTCTTCTCTCGCATTTGAGCGGAAGGTTGGAACTGCCCCAACTTCTTCTGACTGGATGTCAGACGGGTTTCTCTTAACCCCTCTCCCGCATTTCAATATTTATAGAATCTACTACCGATGTATCTTTTTGAGTTTCGATTGAAGTATTCCATAAATTTCTCATAAACTTAATGTGATGTGGTTGAATTTCGAATCCATATTCATCATCAGCATCTCTGGTGTTTAAAGAACCTGTAATCAATGCATTAACAATGTAGATATCACCCTCCTCAGCGTTCGAAGAGTTTTCCAATAACCTTTTAAGGTAATGGATTTTATCGGTTATATGTACAGTTTCCCATTTCATTGATTACAAATATACAAATTATTTTTTAAATAAACAAGTCTTTTTTAAAATATTGTGAACCCGGTAGGATTCGAACCTACGACCGATGCCTTAGAAGGGCATTGCTCTATCCAGCTGAGCTACGAGTCCAAACTACTTATCTTCTGCACCAGACCTTCTAGCCAATCTCAATGAATATCCCACTAAACATCCACCAAAAAAAGTTGATAGTAATGATGTTGTTGATATAAAGAATAGCCCAATACACATTATTATTATTGCATGACCATATGTTGTTATTTTCATAATACAAATATACGAATAATATTTTAAACTACCAAATTTAATCAAACCATTGTGAGCGATTAGTTTTAACATTCTTAACTCTCTTATCTGGCTCTTCTAATCCTTTCTCATTCATCTTATCAATGATTCGTTGGGTGTTTATCCTATCACCCTCTTTACCAATTTTCTTTGCCGATTGAAACTGCTTTTCAGTTAGTTGTTTACCTTGCTGAGCAGCAGATACAGCCGCATATCGTTTGGTGTGATATTCACCTAATGGTTTAGTGAATTGCTTTAGATACTCTACTTTAGAATCCAAATACTCAAAGAATTCATCTTCAGATAGAGAAGATTGTTCGGATTCACTTAGTTCGTTATTAGGGTCGTACTTCATATTACTTTAATCCTTTAGTTGTTTTTCTACCTAATGCGATTGCAATCTCTGATGGCGTTTGTCCCATCTTACATTGTTTCTTATACCACCAATACAAATCTTCGGTAGTTCCTTTACCCCTCTGGCGTTCTAATGATTTATCCCAAAGACATTTACCAAACTCTTTCTCCAATTCTATCTTTAATTGAATTAATCTAGTTTGCTCTTCCTCTACACCCTTCTCTAACAACTTCTGCTCTTTGATTCGTTTCATCTTAGCACATTGATGAGCTTCATGCTCTTTATCTCTAAGATTTTTCATTGGTGATGTATTCATATAGTTATCATACATCGTATGATATAACTTACGATTATCATCTGCCTCTTTAAAGAAAGGTGATGATTCAAAATCACCATTACGAATCTTTAGTAGTAGTGGTCTATTTGATTTAAGTGGTTTCTTACGGTACTTACCTGATGTGTACCAACGGAACGGATTATACCCCATTATACTAATTGTTTTTTAATGTTCAACTTAGATTCTAACTTATCAATGAATTCATATGCTGATGTTTTACCACCAACACTCCATTGAGTATTTTCAGTAATGGTGTATTCAACATCATATGTTTTCCAATCATAAATAGTAAATACATTATTACCATCTACAATCACCCATTCTTTTTGAACCTTCTCATCACCGCTGGGTTCTGATAGTGTTGGTTCTCCCATAAGGTTTACTAAATCGGAATACGTCCATCCGAGCAATGAACCAACCTTATAAGTACCACCTGTAAGTTCTAATGCTTTTTTCTTATTAACTAATTTTCTCATATCTTTTCTTTTACAATTCAAAGATACAAAAAAGGTTTGGAATAACCAAACCTTAAATGTTAAATAATTGTTAAATGTTTATCGGTAATCCATATAATCTTCTGGATTCTTTTCTACATCTTCCATTGTTTCTTTATAGGTTTCTTTGTGGTCTAAAAGGACTTGATATAAATCATTGTGGTATGCTTCTCTGAGTTCATCATTATCCCAAAACTCTTCTACATTATGTTCTTCAATATCAACCCACTCTACATCATCGTAATATTTAGAGGCAAAGTAAACACCTGCAAAGTTATAACCCTCATCTTCAAATGTATTGTGAACCACAACATCTTCTTTAATTTGACGTAGGTTGTAAGCGAATCTCTCAATCCACCCATTAATAGGGTCCCAGGCTGATACGATACGGACTACTTGTTCTTCATCGGAATCATCTTCAATTGAGCCATGCATCCACTTAGCACCACATTCATCACAATACCAACCCCTATCATATTCTTCAGGTGCATCATCACCAAACACTCGTTGAGCCAATTCTTCAGTACCAACTTCCCACTCACCCTCTTCAAGTTGGAATACACGTTGTACTTCTTTAAGAACTTCTTCATTTGAGTTTTCAATTGTAATATAGTTTTCTATATGATTTGCCATAACTTATTTACTATTTAATGTTTTACTACTTAACAAATAATTTGCGGTTTGTTCGGGTATACCTCTACCAACTAATCCTTCTAACTTAGTTACCGCATCAGATATATCCACTCCTATGATATTTATATTTCGGCTAATACCATTATCAATATAATCACATTCGTAAATTTGATAACCCTTAACCTTTGATGTTTCTATCATTTTTATTTTAGTGATGAATGTTTTTAAACCACTATCAATAACAGATTGGATGAGTTCCGAATCATCTCTTTTATATTTCTTCTTTAATATCCCCATTAGTAATCAGTATTATATCTTGGATTAAAACCAGCATATTTGGTATACGCATCATCGATTTCACCACCATCTATAAACACTTCATCACTCTTATATCGTGAATCAAACATTTCTTTAGTTGGGTAATCTACAAATGTAGTATATAAGTTATCTAATAACTCATCAGGAAGAATACCCTCATTTGCTTCAATGTATTCTTCAGCTTCCCAATTGCTAAGGTTATCTGTAATGTAATCCCAAAACTCTTCTTCGGTGTCACCTTCAAATGATGGAATCGCAAATTTAAACTCTTCACTATCTAATGTGATAGGATGTTGTGATACCTGAGTAACGGTATATGATGTTCTAGTTCTAAAATCTAATTTCATAATTAAATAATGTTTTCAGCATAGTTAGCTTTCCATTCTAACCAATCAGGTGTATCACTATCTAATAGAGTAAATACCTGCCACCATACAAATAGTTTACGCTCAGACCTATCTTGATACTCATCAATCAAATCATCGTAGTGTTTTATCTTAGCATAAACCACATTCATTTCTTCCTCTAACTCTTGAGCTGCTGATTCTAAATCTCTCAGTTTACGATTCAATCCCTCAGATGATATACTATTCAAAGCGGATAATAAAATAGCATCTTTAATTTCAGCAATCTCATTCTCCAGCTTTTGGTGGTGTATAAACATATCTTCATATTTAGGACTAAGCTCATCTACGTTTTCGATGAACTCATTAAAATTACCTTGTAGATAGTTTGCTGATAGTTCATCCTGAAACCCATCCCACACTTTGTTGTACTCTTTACTTTTCTTCTTTGCCATATTCTTCTATAATTTTATTTATATACTTAATACTATCGGAAGGCCCGATAAAAATTTCAACTTTATGATACATCTCCCATATCCGTTTGTTATCTAATTTTTCTAACTCTTCAATATCAGGAACATATCTCTTACTTGGTCCACCCATTTATTTATCTCTATTCTTTAAGTTGAACCAATTTGAAATGGATATACTAACACCACTAATTAATACCATTGTTGCGATGTAAACAAACCCCACCCAATCACCAAATAGTTTCTGGTTCTCCACAAGGTATACCGTATTTAGTACCATCACACCCAACCAAATTAGAGGCCAGATAAATGTTGGAACTTTACTTACCACCTTTGATACTACTTCTACTTTCTCATCGTGCACTACTCTACTTAGAGCGTCTTGTAAATCTTTACCATACGCAGGAATCAATTCCGTTGTACCATCTTCGTTGATGAGTTCTATCTCATACTTCATCCAATCAGGAAACGTTTGACTATCTTTCCGATAGGTTACGTTAATTACTTTTCGTTTACTCATTATAATATACTAACTACTTAATTGTATACAAATATACAAAATAATTTTGATATATCCAAGTTAAATTTAAATTACTTTACGGAATGATAATTCAAACAATTCTCTTCAGCCATCCAATTTCAATTAAATCTTCAATAACATATCTAAACTCTGCTAACCCTTGTTTTGTAAACATTTCGTTTGCATCTAACATAGATTCTGGATTGTTATCTAGTACATCTAACAACCATTTTTCATTATCTATGTACTCTCGTTTCCAATCGGGCTTATCACCTTCTTTAGTGGTCAACTCTATTGATACACTACCATAAGGCTTACCATCATCATCTAAAAGTAAACTCACTTCAAAACAATAATCATCTGATTCATACACTTTACCCCAAAATGAAGTAGCGGCTAGTTCTACTTTAATATCATTCTGTACTGAATGTGGTAAGCTATCTTCTCTAACATACCACTCTCCATTTATTTCTATTCTATCTTTCATATCTTAAATAATTCGTAATTACTATTCTTCTATTAATTCGTATTCAACATTATCGGATATAGGTTTATCTCTTACGAAATCCATATCATCTTCTACTTCTTCGATGATATCCCATTTATTAATATCATCACCGTCTTTGTATGCTTTAGCTTGTTCATCCGTTAACTCAGCTTCATACCAAATGTAAGTAACTTCAGTTACCATTCTTCTCAATTTAGCCATTACTTATTGATATTTTCATTTATCGTTTGTTTATTCTACTGAGTGTAAGTCTATGTTATTCTCAATCATAAAACCATTAAACTCCTCTCTCACCTCTTGTAATAGTTTAAGCTCTTTTTTGCTTCTATCATCATTATATTTGATTTCCTTACGAAGATATTGGTCCATCTGCCAACATACATGCCACAAGTTATATGCTTTGGTTGCAAGGTCGAAGTCAACTTTATCTTCGGGTAGATTAAATTCTAAGATTGCTTTCATTTCTCTTTTTCTCTTTATAGTATTCTTAGGGGGAGGTGGGATTTTTTTTGCAAAGTCTGCACTTACCTCTGATAGTGTTCTTCTTTTAAAGAAGTTTTTCATTTCTCTTTGGTGTTAAAGGTTTCTAATATATTGATGTTATAGTTCCACTCTTACTAATACTATTTGTATACCCATCAAACTTTATAAATAATCTATACACATATGTAGTATCGAAGGGTAAACCATCCCAACCATCATTAGGGTTGTTTGTCGAAAACACCATTATACCATTCCTATCAAATATTTGTAAGTCGTATTGTTTGACATTAAGCGTATCACCAAATACAGGTTTCCAAATATCGTTATGTCCATCACCATTTGGTGTAAATGCATTTGGGATATAAACATCCTGTGCGAATGCAGATGTTCCAATAAACATTGCCGCTATTACTAATAATTTTTTCATTTCTCTTTTTTTAATCTCTTATTACAGTACTAATATACGAAATAAATTTCATATATCCAAATCTTTTATTTAGAAATTACCATCTGCAACTTGGAATACATTTAAACCATTACCTCTCCACATATCTACAACTTTCTGTCTGTCATCAAATACTGCAAAGATATCATCCTTGTTGGTGAATAAAGAATCCAACCACCCCTGCTTTAATGTATCATCGGGCATAAACTTAAATTCATTGGAATTAGGTCGCATCTTTATAACATCAAATGGAACACCATTATCAGTTAACCATTTCGTAGTTGCATCTTTGGTGGTTTTCAATCTACCACTAAGGATAACAATTCTGAATCCGTTATCTTTAAACATTTGTGCTACCTTAATTACAGGTAGGTTCGGTTTATCTAAATCGATATTCTTAGAATCGAAGAATACATCCCAATCGATTTTACCATTGGGTTTCGTACTAATAGCTCTCCTATCATCGATAAGGGCAAGAGTACCATCTAAATCAAATATTACGTTTTTCATTTTATATTTTATAATTCTAACCCCAATCGTTGAAAAGTGTTAAACATCTTCCCACCGATTTTGAGGTGTGTTTTTAAAGAAATTTACATTCCTTTTCCTTCATACCAATTTACCTTAACTCCTGCTTCCTCAAACATCTTAGAACTTCGTTTTGAATGTTCACTCCATCTATCTCCCTTTGCCCCACCTTCCGTTTCACAAAAGATTTCTACAATACCAGCATTGATGATTCCTCTACAACAATCCGCACAGGGGATACCACACGTTAGATACATTGTACATCCTTTGGTAGATACTCCTATTCTTGCCGCATTGTAGATAGCATTTCGTTCGGCATGTTCAAACCAATAATACTTCTCAGGCCGTTCCTGTCGTTGGGGAACGGAATCCACAATCCCTCTTGGGAATGAATTATATCCCGAAGAAACGATTTCTTTATCCGGCCCTACGATAAGAGCGCCAATCTGAGTACGTTCATCTTTAGACTTTAATTTAATCTGATGGGTGATACCTCTGAAATATTGAATCCAATTCATATAATAGTGATGTAAAAAATAAACTGCTTAATCTAACTCTTTAGAATAACGATGTGCAACTGATTTAACCCATAGATTCCATAGAGTATGTAAATAAGATATATCATAATTAGATATCTCTGTATTCCTATGTATCTCTACTTCTATATTATTGTTAAAGGTAAGTAGATAAGAGTCCTGAACATCGGATAACCTACTAAGTGTTATGGATGAATGGCCTGAGATAGAATCAGTATACTCTGAGTTACCACCAAGCATTCTTTTTAATGCACCCCACTGCTTATCACTTAACACCATTTCGGAATCCTATTACTCTTGTTCTACAATCAACCACATCTATTCTACTATCTATCAGTTCCTTAGAGAATTGTAATGCTTCCACATCCTTAGATTCTTTAACCCACTCTACAAATAGTTTCGTAAGTAGTTTACTCTTTACCTTTTTAACTAAATCAAACTTCATATTCCGTTTACTATTACGTTATACACTATTAACCCTATTAAGGTTAGGATACCACCTAACATTGAATACCCAGCTAATTTAGCCGAATCTTCGTATTTTTTATTATTCATCATTTAATAATTTAGTTATTATATTACTTATCTCTTCTATTTTAACCCATCCTGCAACCATAGGGTCGGCAGTTTCTGTGAATTGTTTAGTAACCCATTCTTTAGAGCTATCATTTTTCCAAATCCCAATTTCAAAGGATTCGTACTTTTTTGGTGAGGATAAACATTCTCTAGGAGATGAGTATGGGAACAACCCACATTGAACACTCAACACATGATTACCTATTACAGTGGTTGAACCCCAACCACCTTGGCTTCTTTCTTCAAATTTTAAATCTTTAAATTCCATATCTTTCTTATTATAAATTATCCCTTACTGAGTTTTCTACTAACATTTGAGAAGTAGGGGCAATCCCAAAGGCTACCCAATTTTCTTTATTGTTGAATTGTGAACGGCAATGGTTCATAATATCTTTTGAATCACTCCATTCTAAATGGTTACCCATTATATCTGTTACAGGATGCCACTTAGTTTCGAACTCATCGTTAAGGAACGTTACCCAAGCCATTTCTTTATTTAAATCTAATACCATATCTCTTATTCTAAAATTAATCTTTTTGCTTCAAACCATTCCCCATAATTCTCCTTTAGGTTTTCGATTGGTTCTTTGGTTTCTAACTTTTGTTTGTAAATAACACCATTAATAGGAACACCACTACCATCTACTATCTGATAGAAATACTTTGGTTTCTTAGTACTCAATGGTTTTGGAGTTGGTGGGGTAATCTTCTTATTAAGAATCAGAGCATCCTCAATCTCTCTATAAGTTTTCAAACCCATACCTTTAGGTGTATTGGCTTTATCAGTATTGTTATACCAATTGGTTAACTCATCTAAAGTAGATATCCCTTCCTTCTTAAAGAATCTCCACGCTCTAACACTTACTTCGTATAACTCATCTTCCATTTCTATGTTTTTATAACTCATATCTCTCAATCTTACCCTACTAATATACGAAGAATATGTGATATCACCAAACTTCTAATGTTAACAAATTGTTAAGTCTTATCTAATATTATTTTAGTGATGTGTACCACACAAGCCATTAGACAGGTTTCTATACGAGAGAAAAACCAGGCTCCGCATGAAAATTGATTAAGCGTGGTTATAACGTGTTGATACTCTGGCGTTTACACGTTAATGCCCCCCACCCCCTCTGCTCGAGTATCTTTCATTTCCTATAAAGGCTTATGAGTGGGGTGTTCGGGCTATAAACTATATCATAATTATTAGGACCTACCTAAGTGGGTTAGGGCTTCTAAGGATTCGGTGAAGTCTACACCCGCTATAACGTTACCCTTAATTCTTACTGTTACTTCCTTATCCCATTGTCGTTGGATAAAGTAATCTAACTTACGATGGGCTTTATCTACCCCTTCTAGGTTACCAGCGGTTGCTGCTTCATTTAACTTAGTACTCCAATACTGAATCTTTGGGTAATACCCATTACTATACTCTCTCTTTGCCATATACTATATATTTAGCTATTTATTATTTACTTCAATTTTTAATTATCCCAATGAAACCTTCTGAACCTGTTTACATAGGGATTGGTATTTCTCTAATGCCTCTAAGGGATTAACCTCAATTGCTTTAATTAACTCATCATTCTTTCTGATGTACACTACTGAACCACTCAGTTCACATTGATAATTGTTGTAATTCTTAATCATATATTCTTTCAATTTTTACTATTTCAAATCGGAGTCTTAATCACTCCCTCTTTACTACATAGTAAAGATACCACTTATTACTGGAATAAACAAGCTTTCAATGTTAAATAATTGTTAAACTTATCAACAAATTGTTAAAATGGCTTATTCACCAATTCAACGTCCACCTCTAGTGAATTGCCTTCTTTTACCTCAACTTCATTCATTTTGTAAGCCATTGATGCCCAACTCTTTGAGTTAACCGCTTTATATTGGTGGTGGTCATACAGATTGGTGTTATAGTACATAGAGTTAATAGTACCAACCGTAAGGTTAACTAATATACTCTCATCAATCAACTTAACCTTCTTACCTGTTCTACTGAAGATAGTTAACCAAGTATCAGTACCATCAGCTTTGAATTGAACTGTTTGAAGAGTACCTTTCTTATAACCACTAATACAACACTCAGGGTTCTCCTTCATACGAGGATTATCAAAATCTCTAGCATCTACACAAGTCATTCCTAACTTAGTTTTAACTATATGTCTGAACTCACCACTACCATATTGGGAAAGGATATCTACTAACATCATATCCCTATTACCACTAATCACTAATTCACTATTATTTATCTCTCTCATATCTCTTATTGATTTAAACTTAAATACTCTTTCTCCCATTGTTGTGGGTGAATCTTAATTGATGCCTTCTCTTCAGAAGATAATTTGAGGTAATTCTTTCTTCCCTCAAAGAACATCATAAACAAATCAGTAGACCAATACTTATCTAAGTACTCCATCTTCTGACCAAAGATACCCTCTCCATAGGTTACTACTAAGGTAGGTGTTCTATCGTTATCACCTGCATAAATCATATTCACTCCGAAGTGACCCAAGCCCATCTCGCTAAGTCTACCCTTAACCTCATCTACTGTATCTAAAATCTGTATCATGTCCATATCGTATATCTCTTATTAATTATCTCTCTTTACTATGTAAAGATAACGATAATAATCCATATAAACAAGCTTTTAATGTTAAATAATTGTTAAATCTTTCCACATCTTATCAACACCCCCATAAATGGGTAACTCACTCCGTTACAAATGTAACACCCCACTCCAATTATATAAAGATTGTTACAATTGTAACTATTGTCATATACCCATTTATGGAGAATCATTCGGTCTAATGCCTGGGGAGCAAGGAATCGGACCCGTGCAAAGCACCATAAACACTAGGGGTCTGGAGTGTTACCTATTTACGAACAACTTATCCACAGTGCATTGTTGATAACTCCCATTTTTTTTATATATAACCCCCCCATAAAGATACGGAAAATAATCCACATTGCCAAATTTTAAGCCATAAAGTTATTAACATCCAATTGTTGATAACTTTTTCCAGCCGTTTGGACATGACAATGTGTCAGGTTTTGAGTGGGATTTAGTGGGCAAAATTGTTAATAACTTTTTGGGTTTCAGCGGGTGTTAATAACTTTCTAGGGCAAAATTTGTTTTTCTCGCAAAAAGTTCGTAAGGGCTTCTCCCATTTCCAGCCCTTTTTACATCCCTATCCTTCCCCTACTGAGAGTTTTATATTAATGGGATATATTGGTATCGCTGAAATAGATTTACCTCTTTTATGGGGATGTGTGGGATTCCCCATTATTAGGTAATAAGGTTTTAATATAGTCCTTTAGTATTAAGGTTTTATGGAAAGTGGTGAAATGTGGGGAAAAGTGGATGATTTTGTATGCTTTTGTTAGTGTAACTAACGAAGTGATTGAAAATCACGTAGATGGAGATTAACCCACATATAGGATTCGGTGGGATTATAAGGCATAAAAAAAGACCAATCAATTAAGACTGGTCAT
>ENA-UZXB01000445-UZXB01000445.1-metagenome-genome-assembly--contig:-Day-2-1m-contig-445_pt2 | contig 15263 bp, 17 predicted proteins | sample MGYA00260339_ERZ794899 | MGnify/ENA metagenome assembly ERZ794899 | reverse complement strand
ACGCCTTCTCCAATGCTGGCGCGAACATCTTCAGGTAAGCCGCGAGTTTCAGGTCCAAATAACAGGCAGTCGCCCGCTTCATAATTAACCTGTGAAAAGCATTTTGTACCCTTGGTGCTGAGCCCATAAACAGTCTTGGGTTGCACTTTTTCAAGATAGGCCTTCCAGCTTGAATGGACTTGTAGGGATTGAAATTCTAGATAATCAAGGCCAGCACGACGCAGTTTTTTGTCGTCCAGATCAAACCCAATAGGCTCAATCAAATGCAAGTTAAAGCCAGTATTCGCACAGAGGCGAATAATATTACCCGTATTGGGTGGAATTTCGGGTTCATATAGAACGATATCAAGCATAATTAATAGTTATTCGCACAGTGATGTTTTATGGGACAATAGTATTATTGCATTAAATCATGATGGGATTACAGCGCATGATGATTTTAGGATCAATGAAGTAAGGAATTCACAGTGATTGAAATACCAGCTGAGCGACTAAATGCTGAAATTATGACGGCCATTATCGAAGAATTTATTCTTCGAGAGGGGACTGACTATGGCGCTCAGGAAGTAGACTTTGCAAGCAAGGTCTCGCAGGTAATGGCGCTTCTTGAAGCTGGCGAGGTGACAATTACTTTTGACCCAAAAACCGAAAACTGTACATTGTTAACTCGACAGCAATTTCGTCGAGAGGTCGAGGCGGCAACGGCCGCGCAGTCCAAAGCTAACGATGATGCCAGTATTTATGAAGACTATTGCCAAGACCAGGGAGGAGTTGAATAGCATGTCGATAAAAACCGCACTCAATTCTGCGCTAGACACTTGGCATCAGTCTATCGAAAGCGCACCCCAATTATTGGTGGCTGTTAGCGGCGGATTAGATTCCATGTTATTGCTTACCCTGTTGGCTGAGCGAGTTAATCCTGAGCGGCTGACCGCTGTGCATATTAATCATGGTATATCTGAAAATGCTGATAATTGGCAGGCGCAGGTGGCTCAGTATTGTCAGCAGTTAGGTGTAGCCTTAGTGTCTGAAAAAGTAACTTTAATGAATTCGGGTGAAGGTCTTGAGGCTGAGGCTCGCAATGCTAGATACGCAGTATTTGAGGGACTCTTAGAGCACAATGGCCTTTTGTTTCTGGGGCATCATGCCGATGACCAGGTAGAAACTGTGCTTTATAGGTTGATGCGCGGCGCTGGTGCTAAGGGTCTGTCGGGTATGTCAAATAAAAGAGTATTAGGTAAGGGGTATTTGGTAAGACCCTTTTTAGATTGTGCTAAATCGACACTGGAAAATGAAGCACAGCTGCGAAATCTTGCATGGATTGAAGACGAAAGTAATGAAGATAATCGATTTGATCGTAATTATTTGCGAAACGCGGTTATCCCACAGATTTCGCAACGTTGGCCTGAATATACTCAAAGCATCAAGCGAACCGCTGAACGGAGTTCAGAGTCTGATCAATTGGCTAAAGAGTTGGCGGTGATTGATTTGTCAGCCTTGGATTTAAAGGAAGAGCGCGCGGGCTGGTCAATTTCAATTGAAGCCCTGTTAACGCTCTCATCCCCAAGACAAAAAAATATCCTGCGCTATTGGTCAGAGTTGCAGGGCTTGGTGCCGCCAGGCATGATAATTATTGATGAGGTTTTAACCTCAGTACTCAGCGCGCGGCAAGATGCCTGCCCAGAAGTAATTTGGCAGTCACAGCGTTGGTCGCGATTCAAGGACCGTCTCTATTTACTGCAGTGTAGTTACCAAGAATTTAAGGCAAAACAAATTTTCAGTTGGGATATGCAAAACCAACTAGACTTAGGTGAGGGTAATCATCTGCGAGTCGATAAACAGATGGGTCAAGGTATTAGATCCACAGTGAAGCAGGTGGAGATTCGATTTCGTCAGGGGGGTGAGCGCTGCAAGCCTGCGGGGCGAAGTCATTCAAATAGCTTGAAAAAACTTTTGTTGGAGTATGAATTGGCGCCTTGGTTGCGCGATAGGGTGCCGCTCTTTTATGTGGATGAGCGCTTGATTGCAGTGGGAGATTTGTGGGTTTGCGAGGATTGGCTTGCTGGTTCTAGTGAAATCGGTCAAATGATTCATTGGCAAGTAGATTCTGTGTAGAAGACAGTGGATTGCAATCGGTCTTTGTGGCAAAATAGACTCCCATCTTAAGACGGATGGGTCCACGGCTGTTATCATAAGTTTTTCAAGCCAATTTACCTTCCAAAGAGACTTTTTTTTAATAATTCTGATCTGTACAGGGTCGCTATGACGCGTTTTATTTTTGTAACTGGTGGTGTGGTTTCATCTTTGGGGAAAGGCATTGCTGCTGCTTCCTTGGGTGCTGTTTTAGAAGCTCGTGGGTTGAGTGTTACTATCCTTAAACTTGACCCCTACCTCAATGTTGATCCAGGTACCATGAGTCCTTATCAGCATGGTGAGGTGTATGTGACTCAAGACGGCGCAGAGACCGATCTTGATCTAGGTCACTATGAGCGTTTTTTGCGCTCCAAAATGACGCAAAATAATAATTTCACCAGCGGTCAGGTATACGAAACAATTTTAAGGCGTGAACGACGCGGCGATTATCTGGGTGGAACAGTTCAGGTGATTCCCCATGTAACCGATGAAATTAAGCGTCGAGTTTATGCTGGTGCGGGTGACCATGATATTGCGGTTGTTGAAATTGGCGGAACGGTGGGTGATATTGAATCCCAACCTTTCTTGGAAGCCGTGAGACAGCTGAAACTTGAATTGGGTCATCAACGCGCATTATTACTTCATTTGACACTTGTTCCCTATATTGCTTCAGCGGGTGAGACTAAAACCAAACCCACTCAGCATTCTGTTAAAGAGATGCGTTCTATTGGTTTGCAGCCCGATGTTCTTCTTTGTCGTTCTGAAGTTGAGCTTGAAGAAGTTCAGCGTAAAAAGATTTCACTGTTTACTAATGTTGAAGAAAGGGCAGTTATTCCATTAATGGATGCTTCAACTATTTACAAAGTGCCACGCATGCTGCATGAGTGGGGCTTAGATCAATATGTATTAGATCGGTTTAATCTCAACAATCCAGTCGCTAATTTAGATGAGTGGGATGCGGTGGTTGATAATCAGCTTAATTCCGAGGGTGAAGTGACCATCGCTATGGTGGGTAAATACATGGAACTACTTGATGCTTATAAGTCGTTGACTGAGGCCTTGATCCACGCAGGAATTCATAATAAAACGCGTGTCAAAATCCAATATATTGACTCTGAAAAACTCGAAGCAGATCCAACTTTAATTGCTGATGCTGACGCAATTTTAGTACCTGGTGGTTTTGGTACTCGAGGGACTGAGGGTAAAATTCATGCGGTAAAAACTGCCCGTGAAAATAATATTCCCTACTTAGGTATCTGCCTAGGTATGCAGATAGCGGTGATTGAGTACGCGCGCAATGTATGCGGCATGACTGGTGCTAATAGTACAGAATTTGATACTGCGACTGATTATCCGGTGGTTGGGTTAATTACCGAATGGATTGACGAGCAGGGCAATAAAGAACAGCGTACTGAAGAGTCTGATCTAGGCGGTACCATGCGTCTTGGTTCTCAGGTCTGTCATTTAATACCGGGTTCTAAAGCTAGCCAAATTTATGGTGCAGTACAAATTGAAGAACGTCATCGCCATCGCTTTGAGGTCAATAATAANNTAAAAGAAGCCGGTCTTGTTATTGGCGGTTTATCGGCAGATAAAACATTGGTAGAAACTGTTGAGTTACCAGATCATCCCTGGTTCTTTGCTAGTCAGTTCCACCCAGAATTTACCTCGACGCCAAGAGATGGTCACCCCTTATTTCAAGGGTTTGTGGCTGCAGCAACCACATTTAATAAGGCAAATAAAGGTTAACTATGAGCGCTAAGACCATCCAGGTTGCTTCAATAGATGTCAGCAATGAAAAGCCGATGGTGCTTTTTGGTGGCATGAATGTATTGGAATCGCGAGATATGGCTATGCAGATAGCTGAGGCCTATGTGGGAGTGACTGAAAAGCTTGCTATTCCCTATGTTTTTAAGGCTTCATTTGATAAAGCCAATCGCTCGTCTATTCACTCATTTCGTGGTCCGGGTTTAGATGAGGGATTAAAAATCCTTCAAGAAGTTAAACAAACATTTAATGTGCCTGTCATTACAGATGTGCATGAAGCTGATCAGGCCGCGCCAACAGCAGAGGTGTGTGACGTCATTCAGTTGCCCGCGTTTTTGGCCAGACAAACTGATTTAGTTGCGGCCATGGCTAAAACTAATGCAGTGATTAATGTCAAAAAGCCCCAGTTTTTAAGCCCTAGTCAGATGGGTAATATTGTCGACAAATTTCGTGAGTGCGGTAATGAAAAAATCATGCTGTGCGAACGTGGCGCCTGTTACGGTTACGATAACCTCGTAGTGGATATGCTAGGCTTTAGAACAATGAAAGATGTTAGCGGTGGTCTCCCGCTGATCTTCGATGTTACCCATGCGCTTCAATGTCGAGAAGCACAGGGTGCCGCCTCAGGTGGACGTCGTCAGCAGGTCGCAGAATTAGGCAGAGCCGCTATTTCACTGGGAATTGCGGGTCTATTTTTGGAGGCACATCCAAACCCTGACAACGCCAAGTGTGACGGGCCCAGTGCATTACCACTGGATAAGCTAGAGCCCTTCCTTAAGCAGATGAAAGCCTTTGACGAACTGAGCAAGCAACAACCCGATTTACAGATTTTGTAATAAATAAACTGGATGCAACTAACAAAACATCTGGTTTTATAAACGAACACCCCCAACGTATGGAGTAATTTTTTGATGAGTAATATCGCTGATATTCGCGCCTATGAAATTTTAGATTCGCGTGGTAACCCAACTGTAGAAGCAGATGTGATTTTGGAAAACGGTATTGTGGGTTCTGCCTGCGCACCCTCAGGTGCTTCAACCGGATCAAGAGAGGCTCTTGAGCTGCGTGATGGCGATAAAAGTCGCTACTTAGGTAAAGGTGTTTTAAAGGCAGTTAATAATATTAACACTACCATTAAAGACTTACTGGTTGGTGACGATGTTACTGATCAGAAATCCCTAGATCAAAAAATGATCGATGCTGATGGTACGGAAAATAAAGCAGTTCTTGGTGCTAATGCTACCCTTGCAGTTTCTCTGGCAGCCGCCAAGGCAGCGGCTCAGCTAAAACAGGTGCCACTGTATGCGCACATTGGCGATATTAATGGTACCAAAGAATACAGCATGCCTGTGCCTATGATGAATATTCTCAATGGCGGTGAGCACGCTGATAATAACGTTGATATCCAAGAGTTTATGGTTCAGCCAGTGTCTGCCAAAAGCTTTTCCGAAGCGCTTCAAGTCGGTGCTGAAATCTTTCATGCATTGAAAAAAGTACTGGGTGCTAAGGGTCTTAATACCGCTGTAGGTGATGAGGGTGGTTTTGCACCTAACTTATCTTCGAATGCGGAAGCACTCGCAGTGATTAAAGTAGCGACAGAAGCAGCTGGCTACAAGCTGGGTGAAGACGTCACTCTTGCGCTTGATTGCGCTGCCTCTGAATTCTATAAAGATGGCCAGTATGATCTATCTGGTGAAGGCAAGGTATACAGCTCAGAAGGTTTCAGTGATTTTCTGGCTGAGCTTAGCGAGCAGTACCCAATTATCTCTATTGAAGATGGCCTAGACGAATCTGATTGGGATGGATGGAAATATCAAACTGAAATCCTGGGTGATAAAATCCAGCTTGTGGGTGATGATTTGTTTGTTACCAACACCAGCATCTTAAGCCGCGGTATTGAAATGGGTGTGGGTAACTCAATTCTTATCAAATTTAATCAAATTGGTACTTTAACTGAGACTTTGGCGGCTATCAATATGGCCAAAGAAGCCGGTTATAGCGTGGTTATTTCTCACCGTTCTGGTGAAACAGAAGATACTACGATTGCTGATTTGGCAGTAGCTACAGCAGCAGGTCAAATTAAGACTGGCTCATTGTGCCGCTCTGATCGGGTTGCAAAATATAATCGCTTGCTCAGAATTGAAGCAGAATTAGGTAACAAGGTTGCGCCTTATAAAGGGATTGCTGAATTTAAGTAATCCTCCCAAGTTTGGCGGGTAACAATCTTGTATAGATGGTTAGAGTTAGCATGATGCGATGGTTAGTAGTTGTATTGGTTGCTTTGCTTGTGTTGCTGCAGATTCGTCTGTGGTTTGGGGAAGGTAGTATCTCCAGTAAAATTGCTCTTGATAAGCAATGGAAGGAACAGCGCGAAATCAACGAAAGCCTCATGCTGAGAAATAGGCTAATTGCACAGGAGGTTGAGAGTTTAAAAACTAATCTCGATTCCTTAGAAGAAAAAGCCAGAAAAGACCTCGGGATGATCAAAGACGGTGAGGTTTTTTATCTGGTAACGGATAAGAAAAAGCAGTCTACAGCCGATAAAAAAGAGCCATAAGTTGCTATGACTAAGTCCATACCAAAAATTTGGGCAATCCTTCCTGCTGCTGGTGCAGGCAAGCGTTTCTCAACGCAAAAGCCCAAACAGTTTTTTGAGCTCAATGGTCAGCTAGTGGCCGAGCATAGCTTGCGTCGACTCAGAGCAGTTACGCAAATTGAAGCAATCATCATTCCCAGCGATATTGACTACACAATGTGGTCACAGGTTCCATCTCTTCAGCAATCTAATATAAAACAGGTGAAAGGTGGCGAGCAGCGGGTTCACTCAGTGCTTAATGGTTTGCTAAGCTTGAATCAAGTAGCCTCAGAGAATGATTGGGTGCTGGTCCATGATATTGCCAGACCCTGCGTAACCTCTGCAGATATTAAAAAGCTCATTAATGCAGTAGAGGATCACCCAGCGGGCGGAATTCTAACCGCTAGTGTCAATGAAACCCTAAAAAAAGTGAGCTTAGATCGGCAGATTGAAGAGACGGTTGATCGCGCGCAATACCTTATGGCGCAGACCCCTCAGATATTCAAATTTAGCCTTTTAAAAACAGCCATTGAAAACTGTCTAAAAGCGGGCATCACGCCTACCGATGAAGCTTTTGCCATAGAATATGCAGGATTACCAGTATTAGCGGTTGAGGGTCGTCAAGATAATATAAAGATTACCCGTCAAGAAGATTTAGCCATCGCTTCGGCCATTTTAAACAGTCAGGAGTCTTAATATGCGCATAGGTCAAGGATTTGATGTTCATGCCTTTGGTGAAGGTGATAATTTAATTTTGGGTGGAGTAACTATTCCCTATCAGCGCAGTCTTATAGCTCACTCGGATGGTGATGTTTTAATTCATGCACTAATCGATTCTTTACTAGGCGCCTTGGCATTTGGTGATATCGGTCATCATTTTCCTGATACCGACGCAAAATATAAAGGTTGCAGTAGTAGAGACTTACTCAAAGAGGTAGCGACCCTAGTTCGTAATCAAGCCTATCAGTTAACCAATACCGACATCACAATAGTTGCTGAAGCGCCAAAAATGGCTCCGCACCTAGAGGCTATGCGCAATAACTTAGCTCAGGATTTAGACTGTTGTTTAGACCAGATAAATATAAAAGCCACCACAACTGAAAAACTTGGTTTTACCGGTCGTGGTGAAGGTATTGCCTGTCATGCGGTATCCCTTTTGCAGAAGGTCGAGGCATAGCAATTAACAAGCCAGACCGTTTTGACTTCAATCGACTCGCTAGGATGCATGGTAATGTATTGGGTGAGGCGACCTTTCGTCAGTGCCCTGAAGATTTCAATGTTCATGAAATTGTAGATTTTGAGCCCTCGGGTGAGGGCGAGCATCTTCTAGTTCATGTCTACAAAAGAGATCAAAATACCCAATGGGTTGCGGGATTATTAGCTGAATTAGCCAATATCAATCGTCGAGATATAGGCTTTTGTGGGCTTAAAGACCGTTTTGCTATTGCCACTCAGTGGTATAGCTTGCACCTCCCTGGCAAAGATATAGATCTCAGTCAGTTAAAGCATAATGATTTTCAGATTTTATCCAGTGGTCGCCACAATAAAAAATTGAGAAGAGGCGATCATGTGGGCAATCGTTTTTCAATTCGGCTACGCGATTTTGATATTGATTTTGCACAGATCAGTGAACGACTTAAAAGGATACAACAACAGGGTGTGCCCAATTATTTCGCAGAGCAACGATTTGGCTGGGATGCCAATAACTTAGTCAAGGCTCAGCAACTGATAGTCGATGGNNTGTCAATGATGAGGACACAGGGGCACTCTGGGGTAGAGGTAGGTCAGCAACCTGTGAAAGTTTTCAAGCGACAGAGCGTCAGGTGCTCGAACCCTGGGCAGACTGGTGCCATGCTATGGAGCATGCAGGCCTCAAGCAACAGCGACGTGCCTTTATATTAAAACCTTCTGAATTAACTTTTCAGCAAGTACAAGAGGGTCAGTTTGAGCTAAACTTTGAGTTACCAGTGGGTTCGTATGCCACGGCTATTTTAAGAGAAATCGCACAATTAATTCGCCCCGAATTCAAACGCTTATGATATATTTAAAAATTAATTTAAAGCGTACTTCAAAGTACAGGATTTTTGTTAGGAGCACTGGGTGAATTCGATTGATTTTGCTGGGATTGGTATGACATCCCAGCGCACAAGAGAGCGATTGATTAAGCGCCTTCAAGAGCAGGGTATTAGCAATCAAGCGGTTTTGGATGTGATAAGACGAACACCACGACATCTTTTTCTTGATGAAGCACTAGCGCATCGCGCCTACGAAGACACCGCACTGCCCATTGGTTTTTCTCAGACCCTTTCACAACCTTACATCGTGGCAAGAATGACTGAAATTCTGCTTAGTGCTGGGCCCATGCGTCGCGTGCTAGAAATTGGCACTGGTTCAGGTTATCAAACAACGGTATTGGCACAGCTAGTGGATAATGTTTATTCAGTAGAACGCATTGAGCCGCTCTTAAAGAAAGCTCAGCAGCGCTTTACAGCCTTTGGGTTAAATAATGTTTATGCTTCGTTATCTGATGGTGCTTTTGGCTGTCAGCAAAATGCACCCTATGATGGCATTATTTCAACGGCTGCGCCTCAATCAATACCAGAGCATTTGTTAAGACAGTTAGCCCCCAACGGAACATTAGTCATTCCAGTGGGTAATGGCGCCTCGCAAAGCCTGAGTGTGATTAAACGAATGGGCGCCTCCAGCGAATACGATGAAGAGATTGTTGAAAAAGTTAAATTTGTTCCCCTATTAAGTGGTGTCATACACTAGTCATTTAAGCCAATAGATACAGAGATTTGATCTATGAAATCGTTTCACAGTCAGTTGCTTTTGTTTTTGCGCGGTGTCGCTATGGGCGCAGTCGATCTTGTGCCTGGTGTTTCTGCTGGAACCATTGCGCTAGTTACTGGCATCTATGGTGAATTAATTAATGCTATTCAATCCTTCAATCTCACTGCATTAAAAATACTTAAAAATGATGGCATAGGTGCGGCATGGCAGCATATAAACGGTCAGTTTCTGGTCATTTTATTGTCAGGCATTCTTTTTAGTCTATTTACCTTTGCTAGTCTAATGCGCTTTTTGCTAACGACATTTCCGTTACAGCTTTGGTGTTTTTTTATGGGTCTAATTATTTCATCGGTGATTTATTTGTTACGCCAAAATCCACCTTCTAAGCCCTATCTTATAGCACTACTCATCACTGGCATTCTGGTTGCTTCTGCATTTTCAGTGGTTCCTTCAGCCTCTCTTGGTACTGGTTATTTGAGTATATTTTTCGCTGGAAGCATTGCGCTTTGTGCAATGATCTTACCCGGTATTTCTGGGTCATTTATCTTGGTGTTGTTGGGTCTATATCCAATGTTCATCAATGCTTTGGCCAGTTTCCAGATCGATTTTTTAATCGTATTTGCGATGGGAGGTATTGTTGGTCTTATGCTTTTAAGTCGAATTCTGTCATGGTTAATGAACCATTATAAATCCGCCGTTATAGTCACTATGAGCGGTTTTTTGTTGGGCAGTTTATCGATTATTTGGCCATGGAAAAATATCTCGGCCACGGTTGTTAGCTCTGAAACTCAATTGGCTGTAGGGGCACAAAATATATTACCGCAAAATTATTTAGCTGCTGTAGGTCAAGAGCCGTACTTATTATCATCAAGCCTCGCATTTGTGGCGGGGTTGGTTGTGGTATTATTGATTGAAATACTGGCTAATCGTGCAGAGCTCAATCAAGAGCAGGGTAGCTAGGCGTGCGATTTTTCATTTTCATAATCCTGTTAATGAGTCCGTTTACCAGTCAGCTAAGTCTGAGCTATAACGCGCCAATTGTTGATCTTGATCAACCACCAACCCAGTCGATAAAGACTCATCTCGTTGAGCAGGGTGAGACGTTATATGCTATCGCTTGGCGCTACGATCTAAATGTTACACAACTTGCCGAGATTAATGGTTTAAGTGCCTCCTACCGGTTGCGTCGCGGTCAGTTGTTAAATATAGATAAAAATACCATTGCTAAAATAAAGCCAAAGCTGTCAACTACCTCAAAATCGATAATCACTGCAAAAAAAACTATTAAAAGCGACGACTTAAAAAACAATTCACAAGTAAAAAAACTTCCTACAAAGCTAAATAATAGCGCGCTTATCTGGCGCAATCCTGTCAAGGGGAAAGTGACTGAAACCTACAATCCAAGGGACTTACGTAAGGGTATTGAATACGAAGCTAAGTCGGGCGTAGGTGTGAAACCTGCTGCACGTGGTGTGGTTGTTTATGCTGGAGACGGTTTGCGTGATTACGGAAAACTGGTTATCATCAAACATTCAGATTCCTTGTTGAGTGCTTACGGCCATAATCATAAGTTATTGGTTGCCGAAGGTCAGGAAGTTGATGAAAATGAAATTATCTCAAAATTAGGATCCACTGGAAGGCTCTATTTTGAAATAAGAAAGAACGGTAAACCGGTTAATCCAATGGCTTACATTAATTAAGCTATTTACAAATACTGCAGTTTCTTTTTTCAAAAACCTAATAAATGAGTTAAGAATAAGGACGTTCTGGCAAGTCTAACTTGTCTTATGGAGTTACAAATATGCAAAGGAGTTGCGCGTTATGGAAAAACTATCTGTAGTTGATCAAAAAACAAATCACCCCCCAGAATCATGTGCGATAGATGCCACCAGCCTTTACCTAAAAGAGATTGGTCGTTCCCCCCTGTTGTCCGCGGAAGAAGAAGTTCACTATGCTACTAAATTTCAGGAGGGTGACGAGTCTGCTCGGCATCGAATGATTGAAAGTAATTTACGGTTAGTAGTAAAAATTGCACGTTTTTATTTGAATAGAGGGCTAGATTTCCTCGACCTTATCGAAGAGGGAAACTTCGGTCTTATGCGAGCTGTTGAAAAGTTTGATCCCAGTAGGGGGTTTCGCTTTTCAACCTATGCAACCTGGTGGATTAGGCAAACCATTGAAAGAGCATTAATGAATCAAACGCGCACTATTAGGTTACCAGTGCATGTGGTTAAAGAGCTTAATATCTATCGAAGGCTTTCACGAAAACTGGCTCAGTCACTTGACCATACACCGACCTATGAAGAAATTGCTAAAGAAGCTGGAAAGCCAGCGGATACAGTTAATCGCATTCTTGAGTTAAACGACTCAGTCTGCTCATTGGATATTCCGGTGGGTGATAACGAAAAATCCTTTGGCGATACTATTGCTGATCATAAATCCCAGTGTCCAGAGCTAGCTACTGGTAATGAAAATTTGATTTCTAAACTCAAAGACTGGCTTGATGAGCTGCCAGAAAAACAACGAGAGGTTGTTGTTAGACGTTTTGGGTTATTGAATCATGCACAAGAAACCCTAGATCAAGTAGGACGTGAAGTGGGTCTTACGCGAGAGCGTGTTAGGCAAATTCAGATTGATGCGCTGCGAAGACTGAGTGATATTCTCAAGAAAAATGGTCTCTCAAGTGACATTATTTTTTCTGATCAAAATGAGATACCTGATTAATCAAACTTCTTAAACAAAAAAACCCGACATCAGTCGGGTTTTTTCGGGAAAACCTAGTCTCTTAAGAGGCTAGGTAACGCTCGCGAGATGCCATAACTTCAGCTTTAGCTGCTTCAGCATTATCCCAACCATCAACTTTTACCCACTTACCAGGCTCAAGCGCCTTGTAGTTTTCAAAGTAGTGGGCGATCTGTTGAATTAATAACTGATCAAGGTCACCGATCTCTTCAACATGATCGTAGATGCGTGTTAATTTGCTATGAGGTACAGCAAGCAATTTGGCATCGATACCTGATTCATCACTCATTTTAAGTACGCCAACGACACGGCTACGAATAACAGAACCAGGTATGACAGGGTAAGGTGCAACCACCAAAACGTCTAAGGGGTCACCGTCTTCAGATAATGTTTGAGGAACATAACCGTAGTTTGCTGGATAAAACATTGGCGTAGCCACAAAGCGATCAACAAAGATAGCATCACTGTCTTTGTCGACTTCATATTTAATTGGATCGTGATTCGCGGGAATTTCGATGATCACATTGATATCGTTAGGCAGATCTTTACCTGCAGGAATGTCATTATAGCTCATTGTTAAAAATCCATTGATAGCGTTCAGAAAGTTTGCGGATTATACCAGTCAGCTGCAATTTGACTAGTCCCCTATTAAGGGTTTTTATATGTTCGGTAAAAACACCATCAAAGTTTAAACCTTGTCAGTCATTTTATTTGTGTGTAAAGCTCCAAAAGATGGATATAATTTACTTGCAAAGGTGAGATAAAACAGGATCTGCAGCCACATCCTAGTCGTATTAAACACACGGACTATAATGTCAGGCGATTAACTTCCCATAAAGGAATATGATGAATACAAATGTAAAGATTGCGCTAGTAATTATTTTGGCAACCCTTGTGTGGTTAGCTAGCGGCCTATTTGCCAATGAAGCACCGTCAAAGTTGAACCAACCGGCACTCTCTCTAACCAAGGTGTCCGTGGGCAAGTTTAGCGCACAGGACTATGTTCCCCTGCTTAGCATCAACAGTCATACCCAACCTAATCGAGTGGTTAGTTTAAAAGCCCAGATATCAGGTACCGTTGAATCAGTTCCCGGGCGGCGTGGTGCGAGAGTCGAAAAAAACCAAAGTATCTGTGTCATTGAAGCAGAAGAAAGGCCACAGCGACTAATGCAATCTAAGGCAAAGTTAGAGCAGGCACAGATTGCCTACACTGGGGCATTACAGTTAAAAACTGCAGGATACCAATCAGATTTAGCGATTGCGCAGGCAAAAGCCAATTTAGAGAGTGCGAAACTTGAGGTGACTCTAAGTCAGAATGATGTTGATAGCTTAGCAATTAATGCCCCGTTTGCAGGCATAGTGGAAGATCGACCTGTTGAAGTTGGGGATTTTTTAACAGCCGGACAGACCTGTGCCAAATTAGTTGAGCTAAGCCTAATTAAAGTGGTTGCAGAGGTTTCAGAGTCAGATGTGGTAAACCTAAAAATAGGGGATAAGGCCAGTGCCCTGTTTGATGACTACGCAGCGAGAAGCGCAACCATTTCTTATATTGCGCATCAAGCTAATCCCACCACGCGCTCCTACCGAGTTGAAGCGAAAATTAAAAATACTGATCTGCAACTTAGAGCAGGGGTGTCTGGGCATTTACAGCTTCGCTTAGACTCGCTTAAAGCGCATCTCATTCCAGCAAGCTTGATACTATTGAATGCCGAAGGGCAGACAATGGTAAGAGCTGTTGATCAAGAAAACCTAGTCACTGAGTATGAGGTGGCGGTTGTAGGTGAGGCAGATAAGGGTCTCTGGGTAAGTGATTTACCAACAATGATCAATTTGATAACAGTGGGACAAAACTACGTTACTCAGGGTGAAAGGGTAGAAACCTTTTCCTCAAACAGCAACCCTTAACAGGTTAAAAATAACTTATGGGATTCTTTAAAGCCGTTGTAAGTCGCTCGCGAGCGACACTTTCATTGATGCTCTTGTTTTTGTTGGCAGGGCTAATGTCCCGTGCCACGATGCCTGTTGAAGTTAATCCTAATGTCACCGTACCCGCAGCTATTATCATGGTTCGACATGAGGGTATTTCTCCCGAGGATGGCGCAAGATTGTTAATACGGCCTATTGAAAACGAGTTAAAAACGCTAGATGGCCTTGAGGAAATGATTGCTACCGCGCGTGAAAGCGCGGCCTATGTGTTCGTAAGATTTGATATCAACTTAGACATAGATACAGTGATCGCGGATGTGCGTGAGTCAGTGGATCGCGCCAAGGCAAAGTTTCCTGAAGAGACTAAAGAGCCTATAGTAAAGCCTATAAGTCCAAGCCCTGAGCCAGATGTCGTTGTAACTTTCACTGGGCAAACAGTCGATGAGCGAGATCTGTTCAAAGCCGCTAAATTTTTTCAGCGAAAAATTGAGGGCCTCACTCAGGTCCTTGAAACTAACCTGTCTGGCCATCGGGATGAGGTGGTTGAAGTTGTTCTAAATCCTACAAAACTTGACCTCTACAATATTACCACTAGCGAACTTTTCCATCGTTTAAGCCAAAATAATTTATTAATACCTGCGGGTGAAATGGATGCAGGTTTTGGGCGCTTCGGTATTAAAGTACCGGCGCTGATTGAAACCGAACAGGATATTCGCAATATACCCATTAGAAGTGATAACCAAGCGGTTGTGAGTTTAGGAGATATCGCCAATATAGAGCGGAAATTTAAAGATCCCACTGGCTTTAGTCGTCTTAATGGTGAGCCGACTATCGCAGTAGATGTTCGTAAGAGACTCAAAGCCAATTCTATTGAAACCATCGCAGCGGTTCGTGAAATCATTGAAGCCCACAGAGCTGAATTCTCGCAGGATATTCAAATCGACTTTATGTTTGATAGTTCAGAATATGCCCAGTCAATGGTCAGTGAGCTAATGGGTAATATTCTAACCGCAATGATTCTGGTGCTGGTATTGGTAGTAGCAACTCTAGGAATTAGATCAGGTCTGCTAGTGGGATTTGGTATTCCCTTCTGTTTGCTGGGCTCAATGATTATCGTCAATATGCTTGGTTACAGTTTCAATTTTATGGTGATGTTTGGTCTGCTGCTATCTCTTGGGATGCTGATTGATGGCTCTATTGTGGTGGTTGAATTTGCCAATACTAAAATTATGGAAGGTCTCTCAGTAAAATCAGCCTACTTACAGTCTATTAGGCGTATGGCTGTGCCCGTACTGGCATCCACAGGGACCACGCTGGCTGCATTTTT
>ENA-UZXB01002818-UZXB01002818.1-metagenome-genome-assembly--contig:-Day-2-1m-contig-2818_pt1 | contig 15456 bp, 12 predicted proteins | sample MGYA00260339_ERZ794899 | MGnify/ENA metagenome assembly ERZ794899 | reverse complement strand
GCGGCGGGCGTGCGCTGCGAGTTTTTAGAGTCGGCCGACAAGCCCACGATTACCAAACTTCGCGTGATTAGCCAGCATCAGCAGTTGCTGCGTATGGATTTCGAGCAGCAGTTCGATGCTGCCGACGTCGCCGGCCTCGACGCGCGCTTCGAGTCGGTGCTCGACAACGCGCAGGTGGTTATCGTTTCGGACTATGCGAAGGGTGCTCTGCAGGATGTTCCGAGTCTTATCAGAGCCGCGCGGGCAAAAGGCAAGCCGGTAATTGTCGACCCCAAAGGCAGCGACTTCGAAAAGTACCGAGGCGCGACGCTGATTACCCCTAATCTGCTCGAGTTCGAGACGGTCGTCGGCGCGTGTGCCAACGAGCAGGAGCTGGTTGAGAAGGGCCTTGCACTCATGCTCGACCTCGATCTCGAGGCGATTCTCATTACCCGCGGCGAGAACGGCATGACGCTGCTGCGTCCAGACTCCCCCGAGCTTCACCTGCCGGCGCGCGCACAAGAGGTATTCGACGTAACCGGCGCGGGCGACACGGTGATCTCGGTATTGGCGGCTAGCCTCGCGGCGGGTGAGGGCTTCGCCGAGGCAACTGCGCTCGCTAATCTAGCCGCAAGCCTAGCGGTAGGTAAGCTCGGTACGGCGGCCATTAGTGGCCCAGAACTGCGCCGCGCGCTGCATCAGCTGCAGGCATCGGGCCGCGGCGCGATGAGCGCCGAACAGTTGCGTATTGCGGTCGAAGACGCCAAAGCCCACGGCGAGCGCATCGTGTTTACCAACGGTTGCTTCGACATCATTCACGCCGGCCACGTAGGCTATTTAGCCGAGGCGAAAAAATTAGGCGATAGGCTCATCGTTGCTATAAACGATGACGCCTCGGTGCATCGATTAAAAGGCGCGGGTCGACCGATCAATCCGGTAGAGAGGCGGCTTGCAGTTCTCGCCGGACTCGAAGCCGTCGACTGGGTCGTGAGCTTTCCCGAAGACACGCCCGAAAATCTGCTGCACCTCCTTAACCCAGACATCCTTGTCAAAGGCGGAGACTATTCAATAGACCAGGTCGTGGGAGGCGAGTATGTGCTGTCGTACGGCGGCGAGGTAAAGTCATTAGACTTTCTCGACGACTGCTCGACCTCGGCGATTGTTGAGAAAATGCGGGAAGGGTAGTTCCTCCTAAGCATTAACCCCAGCAACAAAGCCCGAGCTCCACGCCCACTGGAAATTAAATCCGCCCAAGTGGCCCGTGACATCAACCACCTCGCCAATAAAATACAGTCCGGGATGATCAATCGCCTCCATTGTCTTCGAGCTAACCGCCGATGTTGCGACGCCGCCGAGTGTTACCTCGGCCGTTCGATAGCCTTCGGTCGCCGACGGTTTCAATTGCCATGCATTCAAGCGCTGTCCGAGGCTGCGCAGCACTGAGTCGTTGCACTCTGCAAGCGGGCGTTCTGCGCTCTCGGGCCACCAGAGTTTTTCGAGTTCGGCAACCAAAGCCTTAGGCAAATGCTGTGAAAGCACACTGCGAATTTTCTGTTTCGAGTTGTCGCGCTTCTGCTCGATAAGATACGTCTCGGCATCGAGTGTAGGCAGCAGATCGATGGCGAGCGCAGCGCCCGGCTGCCAATAGTTTGAAATCTGCAGAATCGCAGGCCCACTAAGGCCACGATGGGTAAACAGCATGTCTTCGTTAAAACTCGCTGACCCGCACCGAGCCTCGACACTAACCGAACAGCCAGATAGCGTGCTGCACAGAGCTAACGTGGCATCACTAAACATGAATGGAACGAGGCCGGCGCTGCGGTCTATCAGCGGCAAGCCATACTCCTGCGCGAGATGGTAGCCACGATCGCTGCCGCCGAGCGTAGGAACCGAAAGCGCGCCGGTCGCGACGATCACCGACTCGCAGCGATAACTCGTTGGCCTATCGTCTTCGACACAGCGAATGGTATACCGCGCGTGATTTTGGTCAGAGTGGTCTAAAGAGGCCGCTTCCATACTGCCCTCGCTTTCTAAACTCTCGCTGCTCTCTAGTAAGCTATCGACACCACTCACATCGCACCGTGTCCGAATAGTCACGCCGGTAAGAGCACATTCCTCTTCGAGTATCGCAAGCAAATCCTTCGCCGAATGCAGGCAAAACAATTGCCCGTGTTTACGCTCTTCGTATTCTAGTCCGTGCCGCTGCATCAGGTCGATAAAGTCCCACTGCGTGTACTGACTGAGCGCCGACTTGCAAAAGTGTTGATTGGCAGAGAGAAAATTCTGCGCCTCGATATAGAGATTGGTGAAATTGCAGCGACCGCCGCCAGACATCAAGATTTTTTTACCGATCTTATTTGCACGCTCGAGCACTAGCACCTTGCGGCCGCGCTGGGCTGCGGTAAACGCAGCAAAAAGCCCTGCCGCACCGCCACCGAGTACCACAACATCGAAAACGGGGCGTTGAGTGGTTTGCTTAGTTTTTTTTTGCTCTACTGCCACTCTGCGCCCGTTTTTTTAAAAGGAGTGTTAATTCCCTTTATCTAGATAGGCGGCGAGTATAGCTGAAAACGTTCGCAATTCGCTAAACCCGTGGAGGCTATAAAGCGAAGGGAATACTGACTCTCTGTGAAGTCTTCAGCTTTGAGCAAAAACCTCGCGAAACACCGCTACCGCTCGCTGCATCTCTTCACGGCTGCCTAACGAAATGCGGCAATGCGTATTCTCGAGCGGCGGGAAATCTCGGCCAACCAGAATATTCTGCTCAAGACACGCCTCACGGAACTTGCTGGCAGGCATGCCAAGATTTACAAAGAGGTGATTGGTTTGGGTATACGGCACCTCATACCCCATGTCCTTAAACGCCTGCATCACGAAGGTTTTTATCGCGTAATTTTCTTGGCGTTCCCACTCGATATGGTCGTCGTCGTTAAGCGCCGTGAGCGCCGCTAGCGCGCCAAGCATATTGACATCGCCCATGCCCCAAGCCGAGTTGATCTTGGCGAGTGTATCGGCATGCCCTAAGGCGAAGCCGATACGCAACCCAGCTAGGCCATGGGCCTTAGAGAACGAGCGGGTGATAAAGACATTCTTAAACTCTTTAGCCAGAGGCAGCGCGGTTTCCATCGCGCCGGGGTCGGTGTAGTTAATGTACGCTTCGTCTATATGAATAATGGTATCGGGCGACGCGCGCATGACCTCCCGCACAAACGCGTCGATAACCTCGGGGCCGTGAACCGTGCCAGAGGGGTTGTTGGGGTTGCAGACGTAAACCAACCCAGCGCCGGGTGCAAGCTTTGCAAGCGCGGGTAGATCGACATAGAGACCAGCATCGAGCGGAACAGCATGAACCTTAACGCCCATGCGTCGCGCAGTTTGTTCGCTCGTCGAATAACTGGGCACGGCGGTAACTAAAGACTTTCGAGCAGAGCAGAACGCGTGAACAGACCCTTCGAGAATAGGCGTCGAGCCTGTACCCAGCAAGACATTGTCGGATTCGAGACCAAACCTCGATGCGATGGAATCGCGGAGTTCATTTACATGGTCAGGTGCGTAGCCGCGGCCAACGCGCTTGGTCGCGTGCGCCTGTATTGCCTCGAGTGTTTTAGGGCCTGGCCCGCGAGCGCTCTCATTTTGATTGAGCTGCATGATACCGTTGTCGAATACGCCCCTCTCGGCGTCGGCGAGAGTTTGTGCTTGAGCGCCTTGCCGTGAAAGGGAGTGGCTTAGCGCGAGCCCTGTCGCTGCGCCAAGCCCGATGCGTTTAACAAATTCTCTCCTAGTTGTAGCCATATCACCCTCCAAAGAAAGCGCTATAAAACGAATCCCGCTAATTAGACTTTATTGACTGCCATCGCGATGGAGTCGAACACCTCTTTAAGAACGAGTCGCGACGACGCAATGTTTAAGCGCATATGACCCGCCCCTCCGCTGCCATACATAGAGCCGGGGTTGAGATAGGCGCCCGATTTATACACGAGCCAGTCTTGAAAGCCGTCTTCGGGCGTTGATTTGTCATAGGTCGCCATAAGTTCTTCGGGGCCGATGGCTGCGATAACCTGACTGAAGTCGAGGAAAGTCATATAGGTGCCTTCGTTGCGGGTATACCCGACACGCGGCATGTTGGTCTCTACATACTCTTCGATAAACGTGTGATTGTCGTCCATGTAGGCATTGGCCTGATCAAACCACTCACCGCCGTATTTGTAAGCAGCCTCGGTAGCCACAACGCCCAGTGTGCTGACATCGGGCCAGTGCTGTTGATTAACGCGGCCGAGTAGCGCGGGGTTAGACGAATAATAATAGGCGTTCTTGAGGCCAGCCATATTAAATGTCTTACTGATGGCGCAGAACGAAAGGCTGTTGTTGACGATCTCTTTGTTTTTTAGCGCGGCAAAGGGCGTGTACTTATGACCCTTGCGCACGATGTCGGCATGGATCTCGTCGGAGATGACCACGATATTGTGGTCAAGTGCTAGCTGGCCCATGCGCTCTAATTCGTCTTCGCGCCAAACGTTGCCTGTCGGGTTCTGCGGATTACACACGATAAGCGTGCGGATATCGGGCGTCATCTTCGCTTCTAAATCGGCCCAGTCGACTTCGTAGCGACCATCAACTCGCCTCATTTGACTATCAACCGTGCCGATATTTGCCTCGCGCGCCATCGTATAAAAGCCGGAGTAGGCTGGCGTGACAATCAGAGTCTTCCCGCCCGGCGGAGTGAAGGCTCGCATGGCGGCGATCATGCCGGGGTAGACGCCGTCGGAGACGGTAATCGTTTTGGGGTCAATATCGAGTTGGTTGCGGTTTCCGTTCCATTTCACAATTTCGGCTATCAGGCCGTCGCGATCAGATAAATAGCCCCAATTATGATGTTTAATTCGCTCTTCGAGTGCCTCGGTTATGCAAGGAGCGCACTCGAAGTCTTGCGACGCTACACCCATGCCGTATTTGAACACGCCGTCGGGGTAACCGCGTGCAGCCCCGTCCCAGCGAGCACAGCTGGAGCCGACTCGATTGTAAGGCGTATCGAAATCAAATTTCATTCCCGTGTGTGCCATCGTTCGGGCAGTGCCCTGCGCCTGACTTTCGCTAAAAAGCGTGGTGGCTGCGGTGCCACTCGCAAGTGCTGCGACTGACGCGTTGCGCAGAAATTTGCGGCGTCCAAGGGTGGGTGCGGTGGTATTAAAGATTTTCGACATGCTCGATACCTCTCGTTCTTTTTATTCTTTTTTATAATTTTGGAGTAAAGTGTCTTTCGGCATAAGGTGTCTTTTAGAACAACACATCTTAGAGAGTGAAGAAAAAATCGGCGAGAGTAAAGTTATTTCGCCTATGGAAAAGCGCGCAATTTAGTCGCAGGAAAAATAGGGGTAAAACGGTAACAAATAGAAGAAAGCTGGGCAAAGCCGGTCTGCACCGCAACAGTTAAGTTATTACTAGCCAGCGCGTCACAAGCAAAGCCGATGCGCTGCTGCAAACCGTCGCGCTATGTAGAGCGCTAGGGGGCGGGTGGGAATCGCTGTAGCGCCGATTCCCCGAAGGAGTTTAGATGCCGCCGAAGAGCTTTGCATCGTTGCCCGATTTTTTGCGGACAAAATAAGGCGTGCCAGTGAGCTCGTCCTTATGGGCTCCGACTATGAGCGAGCGCACGCGGCACGAATCGGCCGCAGCGCCGAAGCCTTCTAGCTGTGAGTCTTTGCCTTTGTATTCTGCGTCATTATAGACACCGAGAACGCCTTGGCTTTCGCAGCCTTCGGCATGGCAATGTGGTCCGCCGCCCTGACTGACGTGACAACCGGTAGCCGACAGTTCGGCATCGGCCTGCGAGGGCACCAGACGATTGTTATAAGCTGGAAACATCATCGCGCCCGAAATCATAATGCCGTTGTCGTTAGCACTCGCATAATCAAATACTTTACGCGCACGGGTGTCGCTAAATTTGTAGTCAGCGCGAGGCAGTTGGCGAGCGACTCGCATTTCCCAGCTTGGCTAATCAGAGCGCCCAGCGTGATAACGACGTTATACGCAAAACTAGTGCCGTCGGTAATAACCGAAATAGTCAGCTGACCAGTTGCGCCATTAAATGTGTCGTATTCAGCATTGCCTTCGGAGGCTTCACCGATGCTCACGACTGGGCCGACGGTTACGACAACATCGCGGTAGTAGTCACCGCCGACTTTCACAACAGGCGCAGAGACTTGTCCGGTCGCACGGTCGTAGATGTCCGCAGCATGGAGTCCAGCACTCAGTAGAGAGGCGGTAAGCGTAGCAACCTCGGCTGAGCCTTTGAGGCTTCTTGTAGCGATGCTATCTAATGTGGTTGGAATCGAGCACATGGGTGGCTTACCTTATAATGCTCTGGGCGAGCTAATCTGAGAACGTTGATCGTATGAGTTTGAGACCCTCTTTAGTTATGTCGTCATGGTTACAAGCTTAGCGGAGAAAACCTATACTTTTTCAGGGTATAGTATACGTTGGCGGCCCCGTGTTCTTGGTCGCTTGTTGTGCCCAGCGGCCTGTTTTACTGTATTATATGGCAGTAATTACCAGAGTAGGAGAGAAACGTGGATAGGTTAAATCAACTGCGTAAGAGAATGGCGTTGAGCCTTTGTATACCGCTGCTCTACGTCTTTGTGCACGCTAGCCACGCTCAGGAAGCGACCTTCATCGACAATGTCTTAACACTGTCGAAAGCGACTGTGGGTGAGACTGCCTATGCGCTTGAGCTTGGTTTGAGTGTGAGCCAAGGCAATTATGATTTTGGCATTCTCGCTGCCGCAGAAGTCCCGTTTACCAACACCGATGGTGCATCGATCTTCGATGGCTCGGTGCTGCGCGTTCCAACAGTTGATGTTGGCGGAACAAACTATTCCCTCGATCTTACGCTCATTAGCGGCGATCCTATTACGTTCAGGCTAAGCGACTATGCCGAGGTGGCCGCGCCGACGCCGTCAGCACTGGCACAGGCGACCACGCTGTTTGGCGATTCTATCGAAACGCAAATTGTGCAAGCTAAATGCACCGTGTGCCATCAGGTAGGGCTCATCGCGAGTAATTCAGGCTTACTGTTTGTGAGTGCTGGCGATGGGTCGGCGGCGACTAACTTAAGTGCTTTCGCTAGTTACCTCAATGGGTCGGAGGCTGCTCGCACGCGCATTCTCTCGATGGTGACTGGAGTAGGTCACACGGGTGGCAAGCAGATGGAGGTGGGTAGTGACCTGCACCAGAATCTTGGCGAAATGCTGCGACTCTTGCTAGAGCACCAAGCAGGAATCTAAGAAATTATCTCGGAGCGATGTCAATATGAATAGCGTTGTTCGCCTAGTTGCGACACTTACTCTACTTACCGGGCTTGCGGCCTGCGAAGCGGTGCCGGCTTATCAGCGCGGCGACCTTGCGCGAACAGAAATGGCATTTGATCCAGACCCGCTTGAGTCTCGACTCAATCAGCATATTTATTTCAGTAAAGAGGCATCGACCGGCGGCAACGGTGTCGCCGCTGGCGGCTGCGGCTGTAATTGAAGTCAATGCACTCTAAAACTCTTGTAGCGCTTACCTCTTCGGCACTGGCTTTGCCCGGTGTTGTGGCTGTCTCATCGGCCCACGCCGATACGCCTCCTGCAGTAAGCGTCTTGTCGTATCGCGCGTCTTCTTACAAAGAAGACGATCTCGACGCAAGCGTGCTCTTTTCGGGCAGCGCCGAGCGCTATGACATCAAAGTGCATCAGCTACGCTATTCGGCGCCGGTCGGCGAAAAATACAGTTTCTCTTTAGATTCGTCTTACGAAAGCATGAGTGGCGCGTCGCCTTGGTACACTGTCGAAAGCGTAAACGGAGACGCGAAAGTCGCGATGAGCGGCGCCACAATTTATGAGAAACGTCGTGACATCACTGCATCAGGCCGACGCTATTTCGACAGCGGGAATCTCGGCATCAGCCTTACGATATCCGACGAGAACGACTATCGATCCAATAGTATGGCAGTGGACGGTAGTTTTACGCTGGCAAATAATTCCACCACGATAAGCGGCGGTGCATCCTACTCTGACGATGAGCTTAGCCCGACAGACGCACTGCTTTTTAATCGTATTACGAGCGCAACAAAAGCCAACAGTTCGGCGTTCGTGTCGGTAACGCAGATTCTCAATCAGTTCTCGATCTTGCAAAGCGGCATAAGCACCGCGCGCGCCTCGGGTTTTCTGAGCGACCCCTACAAGCTTGTCGACCGCAGGCCCGAAGAGCGGAATCAGTTTACTTGGACGACTTCGTGGCGGCGTTATTTTCGCGCTCAAACCAGTGCGCTGCACGCGAACTACCGCTACTACGACGACGACTTTGGCGTCAGTTCGCACACGCTCGATCTGTCGCTGCATAAAACCTTCAGGCGTTCGATCACCCTCGTGCCAAGCCTGCGCTATTATCAGCAAGACGCTGCCAATTTTTTTACACCGGCAAGCGATTTCTTGCAGGCAAGCGATTTCAACTCTGCGGACTTTAGGCTGAGCAGCTACGGCGCCCTGAGCGCCGGGCTTAAGCTTAATGCGCGTGTTGGAAAATACACGTTTGTGTTAAGCGGCGAACGTTATAAGGCAGACGCGAGTCTCGGCGGATCGGGCGCTAGCAGCCCGGGTATTATCAACTTTACGCGCGTAAGCGCAGGCATCGATTTTACTTTTTAGCTGTCGCTTATAGATCACGCCATAAATTGCCTCATAATTTTTACAAACCGCCTCGACAATTTTTCTTAGAACCCCTTCACTTAGAGACCCTAAACCGATGAGCGACACGCGCACTGATCTGACATTATTCGACGTCGAATTTCAGGCCATGGGTACGCGCTGCACGATAAGTCTTTACGCGCAATCGTCCGACAATGCCCGCAGCCTGTGCGAGGTAGTTATAGCCGATGTAGCAAGGCTCGAAAACAAATACTCGCGCTACTTATCCGACAGCTTTCTCAGCGAGATAAACGCAGTGGCCGAAGCAGGTGGCGCACTCACGGTCGATGACGAAACCGCCGCCTTACTGGACTATGCCGAGTCGTGCTTTGTAGAGAGTGATGGCCTGTTCGACATTACCTCTGGTCTTTTAAGGCGTGCGTGGAATTTCCAGCCCGAGGGCCAAACCGAATTGCCTGACGCAGACGTGCTCGCTGCACTCCTAGAACGGGTCGGTTGGGATAGACTCGATTGGGAATCGCCGCTGCTTATTTTCGATACGCCTGGCATGGAGCTGGATTTTGGCGGCATCGTGAAAGAGTATGCGGCGGATCGTGCGGCGACTCTGTTAAGAGAGGCAGGCGTTGATCATGCGCTAATAAACCTAGGCGGCGATATCTGCGTGACTGGCCCTCAGCACGGCGGCGATCCTTGGCGTGTCGCAATAAGCGATCCGAGTAATCCTGAGTCGCCGCTGCGCCTCGTGGCACTTTCACAGGGCGCGCTAGCATCGAGCGGAAGCTATGCCAGATGCATCGAAATCGAAGGAGTAAAATACGGACATTTACTTAACCCTCGAACGGGTCATCCCTTTATTGGAACCGCAGCAGCTACTGTGCTGGCAGACCAGTGCATCGTCGCAGGCAGCCTCTCAACTATTGCCTTGTTAAAAAATAGCGAGGCAAGCCAGTTTCTCGAACAAATGCAGCTTCCTTTTCTTTTAATCGATCAGAATCGCGTGATTTTTGATCGTCTAGATCTCTGATTTTTCTACGCTAATAAAATCCTCCTGTGTCACCGATTAAAACTAGTGATCACCCTAAAATTTCCTTGTTTAATAATTAATACGCTTTAAACGGCGCCATCACGGCTTCATCGAATTCGGCGTTCGGCCAAAAAAACGTGCCGAATTAGTCTCGTTAGAAGTCAAATTATTAGAAAGTGAAAAGCAAGGGGAAGTAATTTGAAATCTAACTATAAAAAGAAGCTGCTTGCGCGAGCGATAAGCCTCGCTACAGCGCTGACTCCGGCGGCGATTTTCGCGCAAGACGACACGATCGACGAAATCGTTGTCGTTGGTTCGCAGATACGCGGCGCACAGATAAGCGAAGTATTGCCGGTGTCGGTTCTAAGCGAGCAAGACATCGAAGCGCTTGGCGTAAACTCTGGCGACGAGCTTCTCGAGTTTATGGCAGAGCAGGGACAAAACTTTTTTAGCGAATCGGAAAATATTTCCGGCGGCGTTAATTCGGCGCGTGGTGATATTGGCGCGTTCAACCTTCGTAACCTCGGCACAGGTAACACGCTCGTGCTGCTTAACGGACGCCGCATGGTTAACTCGGCGGCCTACCAGACCGAAGAGGTTGGTGGCAGCTTTGTGCCAGTAAATACAGTGAACGTGCAGTCGTTGCCGGTAACAGGTCTGCGTCGTGCCGAAGTATTGCGCGAGGGTGCGTCGGCGATCTACGGCGCGGATGCCGTCGCTGGTGTTGTAAACTACGTGCTAAAGAATGATTTCGAAGGCTTCCGTGTCAATCTGCGCAGCGATGCCTACGAAAGCATTGGGCGTCAGGACGAGCGTTTTACTCTGCAATGGGGTACGGCCTTGAACGATGGCGCGACTCAAATAGGCGCGTTTTTCAACTACTACCAACGCGACAGGGTGAATTCGCAAGACGACCCTCGTTGGGCCAACAGCGATTACTCTTCGCGAGTCGCCGATACTGAGTTCGCGGGGACTATTTTCCGCAACGACAGCGCGAATTCAGCCTACGGCCAATACGATATTCGTCCCAGTGTTTCAAGGTTTGGTATTAGTGGCAAAGTGACCGACAGCGCGGGAGAGTTCGAGACCTATCCCGCAGGCAACGCGCAGTGCCAATACAGCATTAACGATCAGGTGTGTGGCGCAGTCGACGGGCAGGGCACATACCGTTATAACTTAAACGAGAACCGTGACCTTTATTCTGAGCTCGCGCGTTCGAATTTCTATGCCTATGCCAACCATAATTTCGACAACGGCATCGAGGCGTTTTCGGAACTGACATGGTATTACTCCGACACCAACACTATCCGCCATGCCTCAACGCCAAGTTCTGCTGTGGGTAAACTGCGAATCGCAGCTGACGCTTACTACAATCCTTTTGGCGCTTGTGGTTCACCTAACCGCTTACCCGATAGTGTCATGGGGACAGGCGTGCCTTGTTCTGGTTTACAGTTGGAGCTCGACAATTATCGTGTCGCACAAGTGCCACGCATCGTCGACGTTGATGGCGACACCTATCGTTTCGTCGGAGGCTTGCGTGGCTCAATCGCCGAATGGGATTGGGAAGGCGCCTACACGTGGTCGCGTTCGGATCGTAACGACACGACGAGTAACCGGGTTAGCAACTCTCTTTTACAAGAAGCCTTAAACGACACTACCTCTGCTGGTTTTAATCCGTTCGCACCAACAACCGGAAGCAATATCGAAAGGGCGTTGGTTGATGTGGTTCGCCTCAACGAACAAGAACTCACGATGGTCGACTTCAAAGTCTCGAACCCAAGTGTGTACGAGCTCCCTGCTGGTGGTGTTGGATTCTTGGCAGGTTTCGAATACCGAGACGAATCATTCTCAGATATCCGTGACCCGCGACTAAACGGCACCATTCCTTTTGTAGATTCAGCAGGCGTTACTTTCCCTTATGTGTCGGACATTATGAATTCGAGTCCGAGTGCCAACAGTTTTGGTGATCGTCAGGTGTCCTCGGTGTTTACGGAACTTGCTGTACCTGTGCTCGATAATCTGGACGTGCAGCTCGCACTTCGTTACGAGGATTTTTCCGACGTAGGTTCGACTACCGTTGGCAAGGTTGCGTTTGGTTATCGCGTGATAGAGCCCGTATTGATTCGTGGCTCTTGGTCGGAAGCATTCCGTGCGCCAAACCTCGTGACAATAAATGAAGCGCTGGTGGCGCGGTCGAACACAACAAACGATCCTAGCTGTTTGTATGTTGACCCAACCGAAAGCGTCCTCGATTGTTCTTACGGCGTTCAGCGCACTGCCCAAGGTAGCGCACTGCTGCAGCCGGAAACTTCCGACAACACGTCGATTGGTTTAGTGATAGAGCCAATCGAAGGACTCACGCTCACATACGATCGCTGGCGCATCGAGAAAGACAACACGATCGGCCTGTTCGGCGAAGAGAATCACGTCGCGTTAGACCTGCTGCGTCGTCTTGGTGCTGGTGCGAGCAACTGCTCTGCTGTTACCACCAACCCAGCCGTAATACGTGACACTGCGATTAACCAAGACGCACTTCCGCTATTTGCTGCCGCAGGCCTTTGCCCGTTTGGTGACGTTGCGCGGGTCGAAGACAATTACGCAAACCTCGATACGCGTACCGTCGAAGGCTATGACATCGGTATTTATTACGAAGTCGATTCGTCACTTGGCTCGTTCAGCGTAAGGTATGTCGGCTCGTTCCTATATACCTACGACCAAGAAGCCGGCGGACTCGCCTCAGAGTTAGTTGACGCCAAAGCCGCGGGCACACTTCCCCAATCGCTGCCAGTGGTAGGTTTCTCAAGCCTCGTGCGTCAGAATGGCAACGCCGATCAAAAAGATACGGTACGGGCAAGCTGGGACAAAGGCGACTGGGGCGTAAACGCGACGGGGTTACGCAACGGCGACTTCTTCCAAGTACTCTCCGACGGCCGCGAATGGGCAATCCCTTCGATGACTACGGTTAACGTCTCGGTCGACTACGACTTCGAACTTCTCGGCAGCATCGATAGCCGCATCCGTTTCGGTGCCAACAACGTCACCGACGAGCGCGCACCGCTTGCCGACGACAGCTTCGGCTACTTTGCCGACCAGCACTCAGATCTCGGCCGCTTCTACTATGTAGATCTGAGGTTCGATCTCTAAAAAAGAGGATAAGGGAAAGGGGGAAAAGGGGGGCCCCCTTTCCCCTCCTAAGTGCTTTACGGTAAAGTTAAGGCTATCGCTTATTGAGAGGTAGTCATGCACACAAAGACTCGATTTTTTGCAAACGCAGCGTTGGCATCTGCCATCACACTCGGCCTAGCTTCACAGGCCGCAGCCCAGCAAGACTGGGACGCAATCAACGAAGAAACCCTGCGCCATTTCCGCGCGCTTCTCCAGTTCGACACATCGGATCCACCCGGCCGCGAACTGCCTGCTGCAGAGTACATTCGCGACGTACTCGAAGCCGAGGGCTTTGAGGTAGAAATGCTCGCCAACAACGACGAGCGTCCTAACGTGGTGACCCGCTTAAAAGGCAACGGCAGCAAAGAGCCGCTGCTTATCATGGCGCATACCGACACAGTGAATGTAGATCCCGCCAAGTGGACTTTCCCGCCGTTTAGCGCAACCGTCGACGACGGCTACGTTTACGGGCGCGGCGCGGTCGACGACAAAGACAATCTTGCCGCGGGCCTGATGGTAATGCTCGAGCTAAAGCGGCAGGGCATCAAGCTGGACCGCGACGTGATCTTCCTCGCCGAATCGGGTGAAGAGGGCGCGACCGAATTCGGCATCGAATTCATGATTAACGAGCATTTCGATAAAATCGAGTCTGAGTTTTGTTTAGCCGAAGGCGGCTCGGTAGCGCGCGTGAATCGCGAAGTGCAGTATGCGGGTATTCAGAGCGTCGAGAAGATTCCTTATCAGATAAATCTCACCGCCACCGGCGTTGCGGGTCACGGCTCTGTTCCCCTGCAAACAAACCCTGTGGTGAGACTCGCCAAGGCGATGGCCGCAGTCGCCGACTGGCCTTCGCCCATTAGACTTAACGAAACCACGGCGGCGTATTTCGAGCGCCTCGCGGGTATTTCTCCGCCCGATGCGGCGGCGCGCTATTTAGCCGTGCTCGATCCGGCAACGCAGGCGGAGGCGGATGAGTATTTCCGCGAGTTCGAGCCGCGTCACGCCTCTATGCTGCGCTCGTCGTTGTCGCCCAACATTATCGATGCGGGCTATCGAATCAATGTGATTCCGTCTGAGGCCAAAGGCTATGTCGATTTCCGCGCACTGCCTGATGAGGATATCGATGCATTCTTAGATCAAGTCCGCGAGGTGATTAATGACCCAGCGGTCGAGGTCGCATTGGGTCCGAGAAATACGCGGCCGCGCGGCGAGGCGCGGTTAAACACGCCGGCGTTCTCAGCAATCGAGGCGGGCATCACTAAGCATTACGGTGTGGTGACGCTGCCGACGATGAGCACGGGTGCAACCGATATGGCGTATCTGCGCAACAAGGGCATCGAGTGTTACGGCATAGGTCCGGCGATAGATCGTGAGGACGCCGCCCTTGGTTTCGGCGCGCACAGCGACCAAGAACGGATTCTTATTTCGGAGCTTAACCGCTTCGTGCGTTTTAATTGGGATATCGTTCTGCAGATTGCCGCTGAGCAGTAAACCCCTCGCTTTAAAACGGGTAAAAGGGCCAAGCGCTAAGCTTAGCCCTTTTTTTTGCGCAGGGTTTTTATCGAAAGGGTTTAGCGAGGCGGCTACACCGCAGCCTTCACGTTATCGCGCAGATGCTCCAGATTGATCGTTCCAACAATGGCCGAACTCACACCAGGAATAGCGAGCACGGTACGAAGATTATTCGCTGTCTCATTGGGCGTGCCGAGCGCGTCGTGGCCACTGTTGAGCGCCTTCTTTATCAGAACGCCTCTGTTGGCGGCGTGAGCCGCCGCTATGACCGGTGCGTCGTCGGTATAAGAGGGGTTGTAGGTTGCCATCACCAGGTCCAGCGTCTCGACCGCGCGAAGACCGCCCTCTATCGTTTTGGTGGACATACCGATTGCGCGTATCTGCCCTTTTTCTTGCATCTTAAGAAGGGTTGCAAGGCAGTCGGTCTGCTCGAGAATTTTTAGGTCTTCGCCGTCCGAATGGATCAGCACAATGTCGAGATAGTCGGTTTTCATATCGCGTAAGCTGCGCTCGACACTTCTGCGGGTGTGCTCGGCACTAAAGTCGAAAAAGGATTTTCCGGTGGTAAATTCTTCGCCTACTTTGGTGCAAATAACCCATTGATCGCGGTCGCGCAGAAGCCGACCTATACGCTGTTCGCTGCTGCCGTAGGCGGGCGCTGTGTCGAGAAGGTTAATGCCGCTTTCGCGAGCGAGATCTAACAGCGATTCGATCGCGCGGTCGACGGGCAGCGAAAAGCCGGTGGGGTATTTTACCTCTTGGTTGCGGCCGAATTTAACCGTGCCCAAGCCTAGGCTCGAGACGTCGATGCCTGTGCTGCCGAGTGGTCGTTTTGCTAATGTCATCGAACTTATCCTAATTGATAGCAGTGAAGCGATAGGCGCTACTACTTAATTTTTTAACGATCCCAGTGGGCTTTGGCGAGTGTTGCCTTGGGGAAAATCTGCGCTAGTGCGTCGAGCGTAGGCGTGCCGTCGCCAGCCTGTTTTGTCACGCTGGCCGCGAGCTCGGCGAGTACGCCGTCGGCGAGCGCAGGGGTAAGAGTGAGCTTGGTTGGCCACGCGGCAATATAGCCGTCTTCGGCAATAAAGAGCG
>ENA-UZXB01024574-UZXB01024574.1-metagenome-genome-assembly--contig:-Day-2-1m-contig-24574_pt1 | contig 15473 bp, 11 predicted proteins | sample MGYA00260339_ERZ794899 | MGnify/ENA metagenome assembly ERZ794899 | reverse complement strand
TGGCGGACTTTTAATCAGCGAGAGGCACGACCCGAGCACCATTACACCGCCGAAGAATTTGGCTTAAGCCACGAGCGCCTGAACGCGCAGTTTTCTCCCTACATCGCTCGCCATATTGATTGCTAAAACTTCTTGCGCAGACGTTCACAGTACCGCCCCGTTTAGTCCAACCCTTCAACAAAAGTCTTCAGCGCATAGGCGGTATCGTCAAATGCCCGCTTAACCCAGGGTCCCGCAAAACGCATAACATGGATTCCGTAAGGACCCAAGAAGGCGTCTGTTGAGTAATAAACACAACCGCCATGCTCACCGGCCTCAATAATTTGATCGCGCCGAGCTGGGTAGGGCCATGCATCAAGCCACGGGGCAGACCAGGCGATGCAGTGCGGCGGGCTGACCTCGCAAATCGTCTCCACGTTATCGAAGTAATCACCCGGTATTAGATAGTTCTTGAGCTTCATTGTTAGCGGCTCTCCCACTGCCAAGACACCCTTTGCTTCCACGCAAAAAGGATTCCACTCGCTGTAGCAGTCGAAATTTACCAGCACGTCCCAAACCTTCTCCGGTGGCGCAGCAATGTGCACTTTTTCAGAGCAAATAACGGCCTCCGGATCAAATGCTAATCTAGCGTCGTCTGACATTGCCTACCTCCTTAAGGTGCCATGTATTCGCCACCGTTGACGTCTACCGACGCCCCCGAGACAACCCGAGAATAATCTGAAAGAAACATGATGACCGCCCGAGCGCAATCGACTTCAGGGGGAATTTCACGCAGAGGAATTCGGTCAGTGATACTCGCCATAACCACTTCACGATCCGCACCTGCTGCCACCTGCTGGTCTATATAGCCATACACTGGCGCTCCACCGATCCAGCCCATACGCAAGGCATTAACTCGGATTCCCATTGGCCCGAAGTCGTTGGCCATATGCCGCGTCGCCGCATTAAGGGCGCCTTTGGCCGCGGCATACATCGCCTCTCCAGAAAAAGGCTTTACCGTAGACAGTGTTGATATATTGACAATAGAACCGCCACCTGCCGCACGCATAGGGGCCAAGCACGCTTGTGCCATGCGAATGGCGCCCTGACAGACAACGTTAAACACATCGCCAAATTTTTCAGAATCAGCGGCGTCCATACCCGCCCAATCACCGTGTACGTAGGCGCTGTTCACTAAACCGTCGACTTTGCCAAAGGTTTCAACAGCCAGCGTCACCAGCGCCTGACATTGCTCTTTACAAGTCACGTCGGTTTTTTGCGCCAGAGCGGCACCTCCACTCGCTTCGACATCTGACACGACTGACGCTAAAAACGCCTGATTCCGCGCACCTAAAACAACCTTAGCACCCGCAGCTGCAGCCTCCAGAGCGAGGGTTCTCCCGAGCCCGGGTCCTACCCCGCTAATAACGATCACTTTATCTGCCAACAACATTGTAAAAACCTCCTCTCCAACCCGATGCGCTACACACAATTTGATTAGCAACCATCTCACAAATTAGCAAGCCTAGACCATCAGCCATTAGGAGATAGACAGAATAATACGGCCCTGCCATGCTGGAATTTAGCCAATGAGGGATAATAAATAATGGAAACGAAACAACGGGTTGCATTAGTTACTGGTGCTGCGGGTGGTGTCGGCCAGTCCACGGTGGAAAAACTCGCGGCTGAAGGCTGCATTGTCATTGGCACCGATATTCGAGCTATTGAAGGCACCCCCCCAGAGGGCGTGATTTATCGACAACACGACGTGGCAAGCGAAGCGGACTGGGAGTCGCTAGCGAGCTGGCTCGAAGAGGAATATGGCCACCTTGACATACTCGTCAATAATGCCGCGATTCTCATGGCTTACCATATCGAGGATCAGTCGCTAGAAGACTTTAATACCATCATGCAGGTCAATTGCACCTCCATATTTCTCGGCATGAAAATATTATTGCCGGTAATGAAAAAGAGTGAGGCTGCATCTATTATCAACATGTCATCAACGTCTGCGGTGGGTGGCTATCCTCACTTTGCTGCCTATGGTGCGACCAAGGCTGCCGTAAGGAATCTCACGGTCAGCACGGCAGTTTACTGCCAAACCAATGGCTTCCCCATTCGGTGCAACTCAGTGCATCCCGACGGCATCTTCACCGATATGATTACGCGCATGCAGGGGAATTTTCCTGAAATGGACCCCGACAAGGGGGCTCGAGCCATGGAGTTCGCCTGCGAACCTGCAGCCGTGGCCGACGTCATCTGCTTTTTGGCCTCTCACGGCGCGCGACACATTAATGGCGCAGAAATCAGGGTCGACAACTCATCCACAGTCCAGGTGCCCTACTTTTAATTTACTGAGAAACCGCAGCAAAACCGTCGCTAATGCCGTTAAAAGCGCCAAATTGGGTCAAATAGAGGCGTTTCGGGTGAGCAACGGGGCCTAACGCTTGATAGTCCATTTGCTGTATGTCATTTAAACCAGTTCCGCGACACAATTGGGACATCGATAGTGTAAATTGACGCTGTCCCGCAAAAAACTAAAAATAGAGGTCGATTTCATGAAGCCATCCATCCAGAAGTCCCTACTCGCCACGGCGGTCGTCTGTGCCCTCTCTACAGAGAGTGCTTTCGCTNNTCGATTCAGGTGCTCAGCTCTGAGGAGATACGGTCAAGAGGTATTAAGAGCGCGATGGATCTTGTTGATCAGGTGGCCGGCGTGCAAGGTTATTCCGCCCCGGGCACCACGTCTGACGTTGGCCTCAACATCAGAGGCATCGGCGATGGATCACCTAACCTCTCAGTAGATCCGGGAACCGCCCGTTACATTGATGGCGTCTACATTGGCAAGGTGGTCGGCTCGGGCATGGACATCACCGACCTCCAACGCATTGAAATACTCAAAGGCCCCCAAGGCACGTTGTATGGTCGAAATACCATCGCGGGCGCCGTTAACTTTGTTTCAAAGGCTCCGAGTGACGAACTGTCGGTAGATTTACGGGCAACTGCCGGTAACTACAATCAACGTGATTTATCGGGCCGAGTTGACGTCCCCCTCACAGACAGCCTTCGCGTTGCGGCTTCTTATTATCAGCGCGACCGCGATGCCTTTTGGGACAACACAAACCCTTTTCAGGGCGGCTTCAACAGCACCGACCGAAGTGGTTACCGCATGGCACTGCAGTGGGACGTGACTGACAGGCTAACGATTGATTATATTTATACCAAGGACGACGTCTCAGACGAACGCGATAACCACAGTGTTGTCAGCGGATTAAACCCCACATACGCAGCGGTAGCCGGTTATGCCGGTGCTGGCGGAGATCTCACCTCTGTCCCGATTGAGAGCGACTCACGGATGCAAACCGTGAGCGGTATCGCCTCCTTTGTTCAAGCTTTTGTTTTACCTGCCCTGCCCGCACCACAAGTTGGCCAGTACCTCCAATGGAGTGCTGACTACGGTGCATGGGGCCAGGGTGTACTCGATGGCACCAACCGCAATCCAGGGACAGGCTCCAGTGACTTCGATAGCTTTAATAGCCAAAGTACGGAGGCCCACACGTTTAAGGCTGAGTTCGAGCTAACCGACAACATTGATATTAAGTACATCTATGGTCACCGCGAGGTTTCAGCCTATACGGAACAAGATCTTGATGGCATGAATAACAATGTCAGCGGTGGCGTTATGCACGACCTTGTCCTACAGACGATTGGCGGCGCATTCCTTACTGGAGTTGTGCCCTCAAGCATTGAGCTGGCTCCAGGCTTTGTCCTGCCAATCAATGATTACATTCTCGAGAATATCAACCTAGGGCTCTTGATGGTCGACACCATCAATCAGTTCGGCAGCGCTCCTGTGTTTTCAACTTATGCCCTGAATGAGTATGAACAAGACAGCCATGAGCTCCAGATTGTAGGCACAAGTGGCAACATCGACTGGGCTGCAGGCTTTTTCTACTGGGAAGACGAGGGCAGCTTCAGCAACGTTCAAAACGCTACATTCCCACTGGCCAATGGCTCTCAGGGACGCTCTTTTGATAACGGCGGCGATGCATGGTCAGTGTTTGGCGAGGCAACGTGGCGACCCGGGGACGGCAAATTAGCCCTCACCGCAGGCCTACGCTACACCGAAGAAAACAAAGACATGACGTGGTTGTGGCGTGATGCCGCGCTAGGCGGCGTTGGTGGTTACGTTTCTGCCGCCATTCAAGAGGCTGCCGCCTTAGCGCTGCAGGGTGTTGTCATCGACATACCTCGAGATCTAGGGGCTGGTTACGTTTGGTCTCTTGATGACCTCGATACAATCCCCGAAACAGAGGGTGTTTACGGTCAATCTGAAAAGCAGAGATTCGACAATACCAGTGGACGTCTGGTAGCTCAGTACAACTTTACCGACAACTTTAATGTTTATGCCAGCTACACCACGGGCTATCGCGCGGGGGGTTTCAATGGTGGCAGCTACAACCGAATAACAGGCATGGGGGATGCTTTCGACGAGGAAACGATTGAAAGCATGGAAGTGGGCTTTAAGTCAGTTCTCGCTGATGGTCGATTCCGTCTGAACGCTTCTCTGTATAGCTATGACTATGATGATGTCCAGGTCAGCACGGTGAAAAGTGATGCCAATGGCTTGTCCACCGAGATTGATAACGCGGCCAAACTGAGCCGTGAAGGCCTGGAGGTTGAGGCTGCGTGGTTGGTCACTGATCGACTGCAGTTAACCGCTAACTATAGCTACATCGACGGCAGCTATGACGCGTTCCCCCCCTACCTTGGCCTAACTATCACGCCAACAGAGGGCTTAGCACCTGAAAACTCAGCCTACCTAGCGCTGGACTGGGATGTCCTGCGCATGGGTAAGCATGTCGTAAGCTTTAATCTGTCCGGTAATTATCAGGACGCGACACAAAGCATCGGGGCGTCTACCTCACTTTATGCAGCAGCAGGCCAGCCTCAAATACCGGTCAACTTTCAGCAGCCCGTTAACCAGTCACGAACCTTGGTTAACACACGATTGACTTGGGCCTATGAAGCAGACGGCGGCACTGAGGTCAGAGTGTCAGCATGGGGTCAGAATATCACCGACGAAGACTACCGCACCTTTGGCTATAACTTAGGCGCCGATTTGGGATTACCGGTACACCAGTGGGGCAACCCAGCTACCTACGGGGTTGATATCTCGGTCTCCATGTAACACTGAGCACCACTTAAAAACCGCCCAAGGGCGGTTTTTTTTGCGCTAAAACTTGACCATGAACGGGCCTGAAATTCTTTTAATAATTTAAACTCATAAGGCCCATTAACTACCTGTTTAAAATAGATAAAAGGGCAAGCTGATGTCTGCAGAGAACTTCGATTTTCCAGAGGGAACGGCACTGGTATTGGGCGGGAGCGGCGGTGTAGGCAGCGCGATCGCAGCCGAGGTTGCGAGCCGGAAAATTCCGGTTTGCATCACCTATCAAAGCAATCATGAGCGAGCCGAGGAAATCGCAGACGGCATTCGTAACAGCGGCGGAATCGTCAGTACGGCGCAAGTCTCGTTACAAGACATAGAAAGCCTTAAGCGCTGCGTCAAAGACATTGTAGATCGCGGGAGATTGCACTCAGTTTTCATTGCCACCGGGTATGACATTCCCCAAGTGAGTATTGCCGATTTAACCCCTGAGTTATGGCAACGCGTTCTTCGAGCCGACGCTGAAGGTGTATTCAATGCGATCTACACCACGCTGCCTCACCTTCGGACTGGGGGTGGTGGTAGCTATGTGCACATCAGTTCTGCAGGCCTACTACGCTACCCTCCCCTGGATATTCTTTCAGTGGCTCCCAAAGCCGCCATCGAAGAGCTCATCAAGGGCGTCGCTAAAGAAGAAGGTCCACATAATATTAGAGCCAATAGTATTGCGATCGGCGTGATTGAGACCGGCATATTCTTACGACTGCGAGAGCAAGGCGTTTTTGATGATCAATGGGTAGCCCAGGTCAAACAAAATTTACCCATGCAGCGCTTTGGCACCCCACAAGAGGTCGCAAAAATGGCACTCTTTCTCGCCTCGTCTGCCTCAGGCTATACCACTGGACAATTGATCCCCGTCGATGGCGGCTACGGGCTCTAGTGAAGCGTTTGTTACTGAGCCGGAAACGGCATAACCGCCGCGATTTATCCGCTGACGAATCACAGTTGACCCTGTAGAAACTGACTACGAATTGCACGCTTATCAAATTTTTCCGTCGCCCCCCGAAGCAGAGGCTGATGCTGAATACTGATGTACCGTGGAATCTTGTAACCCGCCAGATGCTGCTGCAAGTCAGCTCGCACTTGATCCGATGAAAGCACTTTGTTCGGCCCCGGATAAATGACCATCGCTAACTCTTCCCCGAGTCGTTCGTCTGGCACGCCAAACACCACACACTCTGCGATATTTTTTAGGGCGTAACAGGCCTGCTCTGTTTCACCGGGATATATATTCTCGCCACCTCGGATAACAATATCTTTCACTCGCCCCGTTATGAAAACGTAGCCATCCTCATCGACATAACCAACATCCCCTGAACGCAACCAGCCATCATTGGTAAAAAGCGCCGCATCAGCATCAGCGTTCCGCCAATACCCCAAAGTGCAGCTCACTCCACGCATTTCTATCTCTCCCGTATCACCGGCAGCCAAAACCTCACCTAATTCTGAGACCGTTCTAAAGGCCATAATCGGTGACTGTATGCCCGCCGCCTTTGGCTGAGCGTCAAAGACCGCACCTGCACCCTGACTTCCCACAGTCAGAGTTTCCGTCATACCGTATCCCGCCGACGGGCTGGGATTACTGACGTGCTGTGCAATCAAGTCCGGTAAATCAGCTGGCATCGCGGCCCCGCCCGAGGCGACGCGCTGCAAACTGCCAATATCAAAGTCGCCAAGATTGGGTTGGCTCAAAAGCTCTTTTACCAACGCGGGGACGCTACTGAACAAGGTAATTCGCTCTTCATCGATAAGCTTTAGCGCAACTTGCGGATCCCACTTCTCTAGCATCACAATTGTTTGAGCGGTCACGCAGGGCAACAAAAATGACCCCAGTAGCCCAGTTGCATGAAAAAGCGGCACCGTAAGCAGCGTTTTTTCCTGGACTGCCCCACCCTGCAAGCGTCGCGGCCCCTCAACCGACAACGACAACATACCGGTAAACATCATGTTAAAAATCGCTTGGGTAGCAGCCCGGTGACTGTGCATCGCACCCTTAGGGGCGCCGGTACTGCCAGAGGTATAAAGAATCAGGGCGAGTTCATCAGGTTGGGGGGTAGCGACGCTTCGCAGCCCGGCGTGGCATAAGGCCTCTGCAAAATCAGTATGTTGACGGCCCTCGGCGTTAAGACTGACTGAGTCGGGCTCAGAGACAATAAATTGCACTGCGGGCAAAGCCTCATTGAGTAGCGCCGCTCGGGGACTGTCGCACACTAAAACGAGGGGCTCACAATCCTCCAGAGCATGAAGCAGCTCACCACGCTTTCCCCAGCTATTAATGGGCACAACTACCGCGCCAGTAACAACACCTGCGGCGAATGCGATGAGCCATTCAGGGTTATTTCGCATGGCAATAGCCAAACGAAGACCTGGCTTTAAACCCTTTGATTGGAAATAAGCGGCCAACCTATCGACGGCTGCGAAAAACTGCGTAAAAGACATACGACGCTTGCCATAAACGAGAAATTCGTGATCTTCATGGGCTCTAGCAGCTTCTATGATGTCCAGTAATGTTTTCGGCGAATTGCGGTAGCCCATCATGGGCTCGGCATCAGCCCCAGTAAAATCCATTGCCACCGTCTCGAAGAATTCCCCCTTTTCGGTGAGTTCCCTTATCAATCGCTTCACGCGAACCTCCGATTAATTGACCCCTATGGCGCCACCACGGTGACCCTCGCCGATTTGTCCTGCCTTGACGGCATAGCTATGACCCTGTCTCGTCAGAAATTTGAATAGCCTTTGGCCAGAAACTTAATTCCGGGGGCACCTCGAGTGTACTTATCACATAGCCATTTTTCTTCGAAATCAGGCTGGCCCTGTCTAGACCATCTGGGGTAATTTTTAAATGCCAAGCTCAAGTAAACTGTGCGCCAGACTTTTAGAGTTAAGAGCGTTCACCAATGATTGCAAGTGATTCACAACGATGCCCTCTTCCCATGCCGATGGGGTGGTTTCAGGTTTTATATTCAAGTGATCTTGAGATCGGCGACGCCGTGCCCTTGCGCTACTTTGGCCAGGAGCTTGTGGCTTTTCGGACAGAGAGCGGCGCTGCCCGCGTGGTTGACGCCTACTGCCCTCATATGGGCGCTCATTTGGGCTACGGAATTCGCGACAATGCCGGCAAAGGCCCCAGGGTTGTGGGTGAAAGTCTAGAGTGCCCGTTTCATGGCTGGCAATGGAATGGTGAGGGTCAATGCACACACATCCCTTATGCCAAGAATCTACCTCCCCGAGTCGCCAAAGGCGAAGCGCTTCTCGGTGCATGGGAAGTCAGGGAAATTAACCAACAAATCCTTGTCTGGTATCACCCCAACAAAGAGGCACCTACCTGGGAACCTGAACCCATCGAAGAGGCCTTAGCTGGCAATACCGACTGGACCGGATTTGATCGCCATGAGTGGGAGATTCATTCACACATGCAAGAGATCGGTGAGAATGGTGTCGATGGCGCCCATTTTCACTACGTGCATGGCACTTCAGAGCTACCAGAAGCTGAAATTCAGTCCTTCGATGGCTACAAGCGACATGCGAAATTTGTAACCCGCCAGCCGACTCCCCGTGGCGTCGTTGATGGGGCCATCGAAACCCGAAGCTACGGTACAGGGTTATCGGTGGTTCGCTTCAGCGGCATTTACGATACCATTTTACTCGCCAACATCACGCCAGTAGAGCGAGAAGTTAGCCATGCGATGTACGCCTTCATCCAACCCAAGGCCACTGCTGAAACCCTCGGTAAAAGCGTGGGGCAAGCGATAATCGCCAATATTTGCCAGCAGATGGAGGAGGATCAAATCATTTGGCAGCGTAAGCGATACTTTGAGCGCCCCTTACTGTGCGACGGCGATGGGCCCTTCGCTAAATTTCGGCGTTGGTACGATCAGTTCCTCGTAGAGGCACATTAGCAACACCTACAAACCGTATAGCTTGTACCGTAGGTTCAAAAGCCTCCAGACTTGTGCACCTACAGCATGGACGTTAAAACCCTGAGCGATCGGCGTAACGGAGGTGGTGCCAATGGGTGTCGCCCAGCAGCTGGTTGCAGACCCGGGAGCGCTTCAAAAACAAGCCAATATCCAGCGCATCCGTCACCCCCATGCCGCCATGCATTTGCACGGCTTCATCACTGATTAGCTGAAAACATTCGTTGGCGAGTGCTTTAGCCGCGCTAGCCATGGCACATTGATCGCTTCCTTGCGTATCAAAAGCAATGAGTGCCGCATCGACAGCAGCTTGGCTTAATTCCAATTCGCTATACATATGGGCTGCTCGATGTTGCAGCGCCTGAAAGCTGCCAATCTTGACATCAAACTGCTCGCGTTCCTTTAGGTACTCGATCGTCCGCTCACACAGCTCTCTTGCGCTCCCCAGCATTTCTGCCGCCAAAACTGCCATCGCTTGATTCAGCACACGAGCCCAAGCTCCTTCGGACGCAGGCCCCGCGACCCACTCACAGGCCAACTCAGAAACTTCAGAAAACTCAAAAGCAACGTACTGCCGGCCATCCATAAGTCGAGATGCCCGCAGGGTGATCCCGGGAGTATCGGGATCAACCAGGAGTAGACCCCACTGCCCACTTCCGTCAAGCGCAGTAACCAGCAACCGATCTGCCGCGGCCCCATCGAGAACCATACCCTTACTCCCGCAGAGCCCCAAAGGTGTCATGGCAGTTTGTAGACAGTCAGGTAAAAAGTGCGTTTGCTCTTCGAAGGCCACTGCCCAAACTTCATCGCCATTGAGTAATGCCGGCAAATACCGCGCAACCTGCTCAGGACTCGCACATTGAATCAAAGCACCTTGAGCAAGCACCACACTGGAAAGCAGCGGTGTTGGCGATAACCGCCGCCCTAGCTCCTGTGCGACGGCACCCAATGCCAACCAACCAAACTCAGCGCCTCCGGAGGCCGCCGGCACCGTTATGCTGCTCGCACCCAACACTGCCAGCTCTCCCCAAAGGTCGCGATCATAAGCGGTCGCTACAGGCTTATCCCGCAGGGCTCGCAATGCAGAGATCGGCAATTTCGCGGCGAGAAAACTGCTGACGCTAGCCCTGAAGGACTCTTGCTCCGAATTGAGTATCATTCTGAAGAACTCCCCAAAGGCAGCCCGAGTCCGCGCTTGGCAATGATATTAAGCTGTATCTCCGATGTGCCACCGGCGATGGTCAACGCCTTATCAAACGCCCACTGCTTGACTATCGAATCACAGCTTTCCGGGTCATCCGGCGCGCTGAGAGACAGTCCCCGGTAACCCAATATTTTCAATTTTATTTCATTTTTTTGTTGAATCTCACGAGTACTCAAATACTTCATAAGAAGTGGCAAGCGAGGGTCGCCGCAGCGCGCTCTCCCCTGTTGTTCTATACGCGCTCCGAGTTGCTTCACCGCGCGATCACGCATCAGGTGACGAGCTAAGCAGACCCGAATATCTAAGTTAGAAATAGCACCATCGCCTTGCCTTTTTATATGCTGAGTCGCCAGTTCAACAACATTCACTTTGGGTTTTTCCGCCATACTTTCGAAGGAAGACATTAGCTGCCTTTCGTGACGGAGCACCTCCTTAGCGACGGCCCAACCCCCGTTAAGCTCGCCAACAAGATTGGCTTTTGGGACAAGCACATCATCAAAAAATGTCTGACAAAAATCTGATTCACCACTGATCAACGGTATCGGAGAAACGGAGACACCTGGGGTCGCAAGGTCAATAAGGAGAAAGCTGATGCCCTGCTGCTTAGGGCCGGAATCATCTGTTCGCACAAGGCAAAAAATCCAATCCGCCTCGTCAGCTTTTGTCGTCCAAATTTTTGACCCATGAACTCTGAAAAAGTCGCCATCATCTTCAGCTTTCATCTGCAAGTTAGCCAGATCTGAACCCGCATTGGGTTCTGAATAGCCCTGAGCCCAGCGAATTTCACCTCGGCAGATTGCAGGCAAATGCTGTTGCTTTTGGGCCTCAGTCCCAAACACCAACAGTGCCGGACCCAGCATCCACAAACCCTGGTCATACAGTGGTGGGCGGCAGCCCAAAGCCTGCATTTCTTCCCGCAATATTGAGGCCTCGGTAACACTTAAACCTGCCCCGCCGTAACGTACGGGCCATTCAGGTGCAGTAAAACCTCGATCTCTAGCTGCTTCAAACCAGCGACGTGCATCCTCGCTATGAAAGTGTCGCTGTCGGCCAGCCCATATCTGCTCCTTCTGAACAATTGGCCGGCGCTGGGAAAGCGGACAACTGGCTCTCAGCCAAGCTTTCACCTCCTCTCGAAAAGCAATCAGCGAATCTGAGTCTTCCATAAGGTCTGTTAGCTCCCGAGACAAGTTCAGCGCCACCCTTTGAAGAATGACAACACATGCTTACCTCACAATTCCATGATGTCATCGTCCTTTTTGTCTAGAACCCTAAGCGGGCATGTTTTGACCGAGCCTGCGCTTTGCATTTACCTTACTTGAGTGAGAATGCAATCCTGGTCACACCTGCTAGAAACTCAGGCTTAGCTTGGAAAGAAAGGAGAATTAAAGTGGCAAAAGCAGCTGAATATGGTTTAGGCCCCAACACCTTCCCCAGGGGCTGGTTTGTCGTAGCAGAGAGCCGAGAAATAGACGGCGGCCCGATTGGCGTTACTTTTTTTGACCGAGACTTTGTCATTTACCGCGGCGAAAGTGGCAAGCCCGTCATGCTCGACGCCTACTGTAAACACATGGGAACGCACCTCGGCAAAAACAGCAGCGCGATGTTAATCGTTGCAGATGTCGGCGGTAAACGCATCGAAGGCGATGCGATTCGTTGCCCTTACCATGGGTGGCGTTATAACGCTGAGGGCGATGTCGATGACATTCCCTACCACGATGGGCCCTGCCCAAAGTCAGCCTCAATCAGGTCCTACCCCGTAGTCGATAATATGGGCTGCATCATGATGTGGTTTGATGAACAAGGCGAGGCTCCCCTATACCCGGCTCCGTACCTTCAGCAATGGGATGAAGCCGGATGGGTGCATTGGAACCTAGATCATCTTCCCGAGCTGGACATCCACCCTCAGGAGGTTCTCGATAACATGGCGGACAATCGTCACTTGGGGCCAACCCACGGCGCGCCCTGCGAGTATTTTGAGAACGAAATCAAAGGACACGTGCTCATTCAACGTCAGGGTGGAGCCATGGCCCTCTATGGCGGTGTGATGCTCTACACCACCACGTGGTACACCGGGCCTGGCGTACTTCTCAGCAAGCAGGTTTGGGGGGACACGACGCAGTTTGAAATGATCGCTAACACTCCGGTAGGAGATGGTCGAATAAAAGCGTGGCATGGTTGTTTGGTGAAAGCTCAAGGCGAAACAATAGGTCCCGAGGATTACGATATGGCACGGCAGGTTCAGGCAGGCGCTCTAGAGGCGTTCTCAAAAGATTTTGAAATTTGGCAGCACAAAGCGCCCGCGCTCAAGCCCATGGCCATGAAAACCGAAGGCCCCTTCCTGAACAACCGGAAGTGGTACGGGACTTTTTATGGCGACTCAGGCAATGAACTTACAGGTCAGTCGGCGTTAAATGGTTTTTATCATGTGCCCGGGGTGGCAACACCTGCCGAGCGAGAGCACGCTATTGATGACGGTATACCCATTTGAGAGTAACGGTATAAAGATTCAGAGGCCAGAAAAGTCCGGGAGTTAGTGCTAAACTGCCCCCGCGAAGGGCGCTGCCAACCGGCCCAATCCTAAACGTAAAGCACGCACCAAAAACCTAGGACAAACATGAGTACTGAGGACATTAGAGGGCCCTCGAAAGAATGGCTGCGTCGTCGCGTTGTCTACCCTCTGGCTTTCATCGCCGTGGCTGCGATTATTACCGCGATATTACTTGATTCAAAACCTCAGATTGATACGACAACGGGCGAAAGCAATGCAATCGCTGTGCGCAGTCTAGAGATAAAGCTTGAAGCTTTCCCGCTAAGCGTGCGCTCGGAGGGAACTGTACAACCCAGCATACAGACTAACCTCGTCGCACAGGTATCGGGGGAAGTCATTAACGTCAGTGATGCACTGCGAAGCGGCGGACGCTTTTACAGTAATGATCTACTGCTAAGCATTGACCCCCAAGACTACAAAAATTCTTATTTACAGGCGGTAGCAAACCTACAGCGCGCCGAGGTTGAGGCAGACTACTTCGTAGCAGAAAACCGGCGCCTCATCGCCCTGTCGCAACAAGATATGGTGAGTGAATCACAGCTGCGAGCTGCTGGCCGCTCAGCGGGTGTCGCCCAAGCGGCATTGGCAGATGCCAAAGTACAGCTTTCAACTGCACAGCTAAATCTTGATAGAACCGCAATCAGAGCGCCCTATGACGGCCGTGTTGCATCAGAAAGCGTCGACATCGGCCAGTTTGTACAGCGTGGGGGTACGATTGCTGAGCTCTACGCAACTGAGCAACTTGAAGTTCGCCTCCCGCTGGCCGACCGCCAACTTGGTTTTTTGGACTCTACGATTCTTGAGAGCGGAATTTATACCCACAGCGCTGCGCCCAAGGTCACCCTAACCGCGGACTACGCGGGTAAGCAGCACCGGTGGAATGCCACACTAGTTCGCTCAGAGGGTCAAATAGACCAGCTGAGCCGCGTCGTTTATGTCGTCGCTCAAGTGAACAATCCAATAAGCCAGTACGAAGTCGACCTCCCCGTAGGCCTCTTTGTCAAAGCCGAGATCGTAGGACTTACCGTAGACAACGCTGCGATCATACCGAGCTCCGCGGTCCGCGAAGGGAACCAGGTGCTAGTCGTATCCCCTGAAAACACGCTGCACGCTAGGACAATAGAGGTACTGCGTTATGAAAATGAACGCGCGATAGTAACCTCTGGCCTTCTAGCCGGAGAAAAAATCTGCCTTTCTCCCCTGCAGTACGTGGTCGATGGCATGCCCGTGACATTAGTCGACTGAGCGGCAGGTTGTGAAAGCCCTCATCAGTTGGTTCGTAAGGAACCCTATCGCAGCTAACCTACTGATGTTTTCATTGGTCGTTGGCGGATTGCTGGGTTTAATCGAGGTCAGAAAGGAAGAATTTCCTAACATTGACGTTCCGACTATCACGGTAAACGTCCCCTACTTAGGCGCAGCACCCTCAGAGGTTGAAACCGGTGTGTGTATTCGCATTGAAGAGGCGGTGCAGGGAATTGAAGGTATCGACAAGGTGAAGACCACCGCAGCGGAAAATCGCTGTGTTGTCGCTCTAGAGCTCACCAATGCATCCTTTCAAGACCGTGTCCTCGATGACGTAAAAGCTCAAGTCAATGCGATATCGACCTTTCCTGCCAATACCGAAAAACCCGTAGTTGCTTCAGTCAGTTTACGCTCGGTGGTGATGTATCTCGCCATCTCAGGAGACACTGACGAACGATCATTGAAAAACCTCACCGAATCTCTGCGGGAAGAAATTCTTGAAATTTCGTCAGTCAGTTTAGTCGACACCATGTATGTTCGACCCGACGAAATTTCCGTTGAAATCCCAGAACTCACCCTGCGGCGCTACGGATTAACACTGGAGGCTGTAGCCAAGGCGATACGGCAAAGTAGCATTGATATTCCCGGAGGGTCGATCAGAAGTGATGCGGGAGAGATTCGACTACGCAGCACCGCACAGCGGTATACCGGGCGCGAACTCGAAGACGTACCCGTGATCACAAACTCAAATGGCACGCGCATACTGTTACGAGACATCGCCGTCATTCGTGATGGATTCGAAGAGCAGGAGCTGTCTGCGATGTTTGATGGTCGCCCTACACAGCTCCTCAAGGTATGGCGATTAGGGAAAGACAACACCCTAGCCATGGCGAGGGATCTCACCGACTTCGTTGAGGTAAAGCAGCGTAGCCTCCCCTCCGGTCTCGAGTTACGCGTATGGAGTAACGAGGCCGATGAATTAGTTGATCGATTGTCGACGCTGATAAATAACGCCACCGGCGGCCTGTTACTGGTGATCCTCACCCTCGCTTTATTTTTACGACTGCGCTTGGCACTTTGGGTGACCGCCGGTATCCCGGTTTCTATCCTCGGCGCTATCGCATTCTTTCCCTCTGCTGACTTGGGCATCAGCACGCTGTCGCTTATGGGGTTTTTACTGTCACTGGGGATTTTAGTCGATGACGCCATCGTGGTCGGGGAACGAATACACACCCATGAGGGTTTTACTCAGGACTCTCAGGAAGCCGCCATCAATGGCACCACAGAGGTGGCAATCCCCGTATTTTTTGGCGTGCTGACAACCATGGCGGCATTCATCCCTATAGT
>ENA-UZXB01015918-UZXB01015918.1-metagenome-genome-assembly--contig:-Day-2-1m-contig-15918_pt1 | contig 15514 bp, 17 predicted proteins | sample MGYA00260339_ERZ794899 | MGnify/ENA metagenome assembly ERZ794899 | reverse complement strand
TTGGACCATTGGGTATGAGTTTGCCTTTAGAGGTTGAATTTCCCGAAATGTTTCCTGGGTTAGCAATTCCAATGCACTTTTTTCCAGCTATGATTTTCTTTGGTTTAAATCCTTTTTTCACAAAACCTAGACTCCATGAGTAATCGAACAATTAAAAAAATAATTACCTCTCAAAAGGTTAATATGGGAGGGATTCATTTACAACAACCGCTACCAGATAGAGCTACTGTGGTATATTTACTCCTCACAAAACAAATTATGAAAAAAATATTATTAGTACTATTAATTGCAATGACATTTATGAGTTGTAAAAAAGAAACAGTAAATCCTACAATCGAACCTAATTATACGGTCGAAGGTAAGTGGATTTGGTCTCCTACGGAAAATAGAGCAGATGCAAATACAATGTATGAGTTTGTAGATGGAACAAAATATACAAGTTATTCAAGTCCTACATCAGATTTTAATGACTTAGATAGTTCAGATAGAATACCAGGAAGCGAAGCATATACATTTGATGGAGATAGTTTACTATTTTATGGAACACTGCGAGGAATTACATTTGAATGTGATGGTGGTATTCTTATTATGGACAATGGATTTAACCAACTTTGGAGATTAAGTTCTGATTGCCAATAGTAAATTTTAAACTTTGTGCTTTGGTGTAACTGGCAACATAGTTAATTGTTTATTTGAAGATCAAATATATTGGGAAGTGACAGAAGTAATACCAGTTGCTTTTATTGGAACTTGGGATCAAAAAGATATAACTACTTGGAAGAAAGATATGGCGGACTTGCCCGGGATTAAATTTGGTGGGATGAAATAAAACGACATGCCAACAATGTATAAAAAGTAAATCATCATTAATACCCAAATGAAAATGCAATATAAAAATGAGAACATCACCATCCACTGGCATCAATCAAAATGTATTCATGCCGGAGTATGCGTTAAGTCATTACCTAACGTATACAATCCAAAGGAACAACCATGGGTAAAAATAGAAAACGCTTCTTCTGAGGAGCTAACAGCTCAGATTGACAAATGTCCTTCTGGAGCACTAAGCTATACATTGAACAAAAACAAAGATAAGTAATGAAAGATACTCTACACGCAAATGGCACACTTGGTTCTGAAAACTGCCTAATGGTAATAAAAACCACTAGTCATACGGTTATGGTAGACGAACCTGAATCAATTGGTGGGACTGATAAATATCCAAATCCTGCTCAATATGTACTATCGGCTTTAGCGTCTTGTACTGCTATCACTATAAAAATGTATGCAGATAACAAAGGATGGGATGTTGGTGAAATCAATGTAGATGTGAAAATGAAAGAAGTTATATCTTCAGGGATACCAACAAAAACAATAGTTAAGGCTGTGCAATTTGAAAACCCTTTGGAAGATGAGCAAATTGAACGTTTATTAACTATTGGCTCAAAATGTCCAATATCAAAATTATTGGAACAACCAGTAAACATGGAATTTGAAAAATGAAAAAATACTTATCAATTATTATTCTAGGTGCTATCATAATGGCATGCTCAACAGAGAAAGAATCTAAAATAGAAGATCAAATGGAACCAAAAATATTAGCGATTGGACGACTACAATCAACATTAGACATCCTTGTTGAAGAATGGGAAAGGTATGGCAGAAACGTCATTTCAAGCAATTCAAAAGAAAAGATTAAAGAAATAATTGAAACAGAATCAATTGATTTCATATGCATTGGCGGTGGACTACCTGACAATGAAAGGGAAGAAATGGCAGAGTATATCTCTACTATTAATTCCAGTATTGCTGTTCACCCAATACCAAGAACTGAAGAAAAAATGGGGCCACATAACTTTATTCCTTTTCTAAATAACCTTGCTATAATGCACAAAGTACGTAAGGCAATGGAAGAATAAAAGCTTACAACAAGATATATTAGCAATAGCGGTTTGGGTGTGAACTCAAACTGTTTTTTGTTTTAATTAAGTATCTTGTTCACTGAAAAGTTTGCGCAGTTTTATCCGCTACTGCTCATATACTAAACGTTATGGGCAAGAATTCATCGTGATCTAGCTTTTTATGATTTCCAATATCTTTGAAAAATCCTCAAAAAAGTTTGAACTCTCACCATTGGAGGTCACTTAATAAGAACTTTGACCAGTTATTTGGAATGGATAATATAACCGCTCAATTTGGAGTTAATTATGGTTTCACAAGGTTCTTTCAAATGGGGTTGAGTCGGGAGTCTTTGGGTAAAATGATAACGCTCAGCTCAAAGTTTCGGATATATCAGAAAGGAGGTAACTTTCCATTGAATTTGTCAATCTATGGAAGCTATAATTTTAGAGGAGTTAAGCATGTTTCGCAAGGAATTCCTTATTTCAGTGCAAACGGCATATTTTTTCAACCTATAATTTCTACCAAATTATTTAATCGTTTATCGCTTCAATTATCGCCCTCATTGATGAAGATCAATGATATTGGGCTTTTGGTATTCGAAAATGAAACTAGTTATGCATTAAGTATGAGCAGCGCCTATTGGATCAATAAACGTGCATCCATTTTTCTTGACTATTCAACTAATTTAAATCGTCATCAAAATTCCCCATACACAGATGTTTTGAGCATAGGAGCAGAAATTGAACTTCAGAAAAATTTGTTCAGATTTCTAATTTCTAACTCTAGTTTCAATGATGACATCTCATCCATTCTAACAGGAGAAAAGGACAAGCTATATATAGGCGTAAACTATTTAAGAGAATTTTAATTGCTCAAACAGATAAAAGGAAGTGCCTAACATGGCCTACAAACCATGCGGAATTTTGCTTCGGAAAATCGTTTTCGGTTTTAAAATCTATTCTTAACTTTGAAAGAACAACTTGGGTAGCGAGCCGCACGTTTCGTAGCCCGATCCCGTTAGCAAACATTAAAACAATAATATCGTATTGGTTAAATGTTGTACCATATTAACCTTTTTGAGTTATATTAAAAGACATGAAAAAGACTCTATACTCATTCGCTTTAATAACCCTTCTTTTACCAAGTATTAAATCAATTGGTCAGGAATTTTATGGAACGGTAAAAGTTGATTCCAATCTTTGGGTTGATGCTACTGAAATTACAAATAATGAATATCGCCAATTCACTGATTATGTAAGAGATTCAATAGCTAGAAACTTACTATTTAAAAATGGTTTGACTGAGTATGGAACATTAACGACCAACAGCAATTCTGCAACTGAATCGCTCATTCTTAATTGGGAAACACCAATAATTTGGAGCGACTCTATACAGTCTGAAATTTTAGATGAATTGTATTTTTCGGAAGAAGAGCGATTCTACACTAGGAAATCTATTGATCCCAGAAATTTAAAATACAACTACTTCGACAACACCACTCTTAAAGAAATACGTGTTTATCCTGATACTACTTGTTGGACTATGCTAGACTCCACAATTCAAATTGACCAATTAAGCAACATGTACTTTTGGCATCCCGCTTTTGATGATTACCCATTAGTGGGAGTTAATTTTGAGCAGGCAAAGGCATTTTGCCACTGGAGAACAAATCTTTATAATCGATATAACTCTTCAGACCAAAAGGACGCTTCGAATTTAAAAGTGAAATTCGAGTTACCGACATTTAAACAATGGAACAATCTAGCTGGACTTGGATACCTTGGAGGTAAATATGCAGGCACAATTACAAACCCTTTCACGCCAACAACGAAAGAAGAAATTAAGCATTTAAAAAAACATGAATATCTTGTTAACACCAAAGAAACGTCTACAATCAAGGCTGATGACGAATATGTCATGAAGGCAACAATAAATACTGAGAAGATGTTTGGAATGATAGTAAACAATGATAAAAAAACTAGAATCTACGGATTATCAGGAAATGTTGCGGAAATGACGCTTGACAAAAATGTAACAGGTGGTAGTTGGATTCATTCAGTCGAAAAATGTATAATTGGTAGCACAATCAATCATGACGTTAATATAGCTAGCCCATGGATGGGGTTTCGTTGTGTTGTTTCAATTGAAAAATAATACGATTTGCCAACAAAAGCTAAGCAACATAATCCTTGTCTACCAAACCGTTATTACGCAGCTTAGCTGGAACGTTGTGTTTCATAATACAGAATGTAAAAAAGTAAAATGAATAAAATAATAATATTTGGTTTTTTGATAATTGTAATGATTAGTTCTTGCACTAATGATAATACAGTATATGAAAATATTTCCTTCTATCATTGGAAATCAAAAGCTAAATTCAATAAATCATATCAGAAAGCCCTAAATATAACACAAACGAATAAAATATATTTACATTATTTTGATATTGAAACTGTACATGAACCAAGTTGGAGTAATGATGGGGTTTTTCCAACCTATGTTTTAAAAAGTGTTACACAAGACTACCAAAAATTCGAAATTGTCCCTGTAGTATACATAACAAATAGAGTTTTTAAAACAAAAGACTTAGATATTACAGACTTATCAAATAGAATTAAAAAACTTATAAATCAAATAAGTGAAACTCAATTTAATAAAGAGATTAAACAAATTCAAATTGATTGCGATTGGACAGAAAGTACTAGAGGTGGATATTTTGAACTATTAAAGCAACTTCAAAATTATTTTGAAATTGACGTAACAATCAGATTACATCAAATAAAATACAAAAAAAAGACAGGTATTCCACCTGTAAAAAAGGGTACGCTAATGCTATATAATGTAGGAGGCTTAAAAAACAAACAACAGAATTCTACGTTAGAATCCTCAATTGTAAAAAAGTATATTAATAGCGAGACAGATTATCCACTATCATTAAATATAGGCTTACCATTGTTTTCTCAAACCGTTATTACAAATAATGATAATGAAATTAAAATAATAAAAAACACTGAGAGAAATACACTAGAAAGTGATGAGCATTTCAAAATAATTGACAACTTGAATTTAATGGTAGTAAAAGACACGCTCTATAAAGGATTCTTTCTTGCAGAAGGTTACAATTTAAAATTTGAAGAAATAGATGAGACTGTGATTACTGCATCTTACAAAATAATTAAAGAAAGCAACTTAAATATCAATGAAATTATATTTTTTCATTTAGATGAAAAGTCGCTTTCAAATATCAACCTAAAAGAATTAATAGAAAAGTTATGAGAAAAATCTTAATTATTATTTTAACATTATATTCTTCAAGTGTTTTCGCAGGTTGGTCTCCGATTGATGGATGGTATTTTTACAACTTATTTAAACAAACAAACATATCAGCAGAAGAGTTTTATCCATTTTTACGAGAAGATTATGCGACATTCTATGGCAGCAGCGATTATAACCAGAACAAAGTAAAACAATATCCAAAGGGAAATATTTCTTTATGGAAAGAATTACTCGTAGGCTGGAATATCTATGAAATAGAAAGAGCAATCTATGAGCCTGAGAATTTTAGTTGGTATAATAAAAATACTGAGATCGATAAAAGAGCCAAAATCTATATTGAATTTGCGCAGACTTGTAGTGAGGCATTTGATTATAGAAACAAGATGAATTCTTGGGATTACAATGAAATTAAACAACAAAAAACAATTAATACTGAAGCCCTACTTTCAGAGGCAAATACATTGCTAAATAATGAAAGTAATGAACAATTAAAGGCGAGATATTATTATCAGATAATTCGTATTCTACATTATTCTAAGGATTGGAAAGATGCTATTGAATTTTATGAAAAAAAAATTAAAGATAAATTACCCAAGAATGAAATTTATTATTATGTAACTGACCAAGTTGCAGGTTGTTATTATTCTGTAAAAAATTACGAAAAAGCTGCGTATCTTTTTACAAAAGTTTTTAACAAAAGTGTTGATAGAAAGAAGACTGCTTTTAACAGTTATAATTTTTGCGCTAAAAAAGATGCAGACGGGAAATCTTTTTTTAAAGGAGTTGAAGATGAAAAAGATTTTGTAATTATAACAAGTTTACGTAATTTTTCAGATGAGGTTATTAATATCAAAAATTTTATAAGCTTAGATGCGAATGACCAACGAGTAGAACTTCTTTTTATGCGTGCATTAAACAATGTTGAACGTGTTGTTTGGCCAAAAAACATTGGTGTAGGGAATGAAACACTTCCTTTTTATGACAAAAACAATAATTACAAAGACCTCTTGTCAATAGCTGAAAAACAGGTTGGTAACTATGCCATGATAAATAAAGATTTTTGGAGAATAGCCAGCTCTTATTTGTCATTTATCAATAATGACATTAAAACCGCGAAAAATAAGTTGTCTAAAGTAAATTCATTCCCAGACCAAAAAAAGGCATTATCGATAGTATATGAAGTGTTTAGCTGGAATGAAATATCTTCTAGTAATGAGGATTACATTTATAATATTTTACAAACTATTCCTGAACAGAAAGATTGTTCTAATGATAATGAAAATGATTTGAGGAATCTCATATTAGATAAAATTGCACATACTTATTATAAAAATAAGCAAATTGAAAAAACTTTTTTAGTTCATAATTATTTAGAGAAAGTAAATAATATAAACTCGTTAGAATTACTTGATGCTCTAGAAAATTTTTACTTAAAACCTAATAAGAATAATTATGAGCAATTGTTAATTGCTAATGTGGACAAAAAGAACAATTTTATAGATTATATAAACTATCAAAAAGGAATATATTATTTGTACGATAAAAAACCAGAATTAGCTCTGTTGTTTTTTAATAAAAATAATAGTTACAAGGCACAAAAACCCATTCCTAACGCCATTTTTAGTAATAACATAAAAGAGTGTTTTACTTGTGATGTAAATGAAGTAATGGATGATGAGGTTTATAAGGCAGATGTGTTTTCTTTTATTAATGAGAGTTCCTCAAGAAAAGATTTAGCAATTAATTTAATAGAACTTATAAGACTTACATCTAACGAAAAACTATGGAAAGCAAAATTAGCCAATTATTTATTAGCTAACTTTTATTACAACATCTCCAATACAGGGTATTACAGAGGTTTATTAACGGATAATTCTAATACTGGTGATGAAATATACATAAACTATGCAAATGATAAATATTTTAGTCCCAAAATAACGGGTGAAGAAATTATAGCAAATAAATCTGGATATAATATGTCTAATATTTCAACCTGGAGTAATAGGTACGAGAAACATTATTTTAATATGAGTGAATTAGCGATGAAGTATTATCAAAATGTAATAGACTTTTCAACCGATAAGGAACTGAATGCGAGGTGTGTGTATTTAATGGCAAAATGTGAACTAAATCATTTTTATAACAATGGCGGTGACAATAATTATAAAATCTTAGTAAATGGCAAATGGAATAATTATGAGATAGAGTTGCCAAAGAGTAGAAGTTTTAAACTATTAAATGAAAAATATTCTGATACAGAATTTCATAATATGATTATTAAAGAATGTAGTTATTATAGACACTACAGTAATAATAATTAAAAAAAGCACGAAAACACAACAAAGGCTATACATAATATGGGCAATGTGCTAACATTGAATTTTTTAGCAATAAACAAAACTAGCAGTAAATTGAAAATTAATCGTTTCAAAATCCCAAACTACGCATAGCCAAACCGTTCTAAATACTTGCAAAACCCCATCTTCAAACGACGTCAAACAACGAAAAACGATGTTATAGTCCGTTAACGACAGTTTTACACAGTTACACGACGTAAAGCGACGTATAAAGTGATCAATTTTCGATTAAATTATTTCGCGAAAATACCATTTTTTTCAAGTGCTACTATTTCGCTACCACAGAATTAGAAACCCAGATTAATTGGTAGCTAGCAAACCGCGAACGTCGTCTAAGTGCAGACAAAAATGGGGCTCAATTCAAGGTGAAAATTAATTTGGTCAATGAACGAATCTTAGCCGTTTACTTTTACCCCTATTTGTGAATAAAGTTATTTGATTCCCAATATTTCAATTGATATATTTAAACAAGAAAAATCGTAAAATGACCAAAAAGACAAAATCAAAGTTTTACTTGAAAAATACAACGAAATACTCCTAGTGGTGAGCCTGACAGTTGAGAGTTCAAACTTTTTAGAGGATTTTTCAGTGATAATGGAAAGCATAGAAAGATAGTCTAGAACCCGATTATTGTGCTGACTTGATAACGGAGACAGTATGTTTTCGTAGGCGATAAAAAGATACAAACTTTTTAAGTTCCCACATAGTCAACTCGCCGCATTTTGTTTTTGAAATAAACGGCTTGTAAAATGATCGATTTTGGAAAATGGTGATGTTTGAACATACCTTTAGAATTTTGATTGCCAAGATAAGTATCTTAACTTTGAAAGGAATTAATTCGACAGAACCTTTTTCGCCGTCTTTGTAATTACACTCACTCTCTAATTGCCCATTCTTGCGCTATGATTTCTGAACACCTTCCAGTTTATCCTCTATCCAATTATACTTTTGTGATAGAAACCTAAACCGCCTTAAATCCGCACTTAGTTGTTCCATATGAAGAAAGATAAATGCGACAGAACGGTCTCAAAGTCCCTTTAGGTTAATTTGCGCATATTCTAAAAATTTCTTTTTTCAACTCTCCTCCGAATTTATTTGTAATTGTCATAGTACCCATTGCAATGCCGATATCGTCATAGCTAGTTGCTTCATGTTTAATATTTAATATTATTATAACTTTATATCCGTCACCTTCATAGATATCTTCATATTCCCCCCTATCATTTACTTCCGAGCTCCTTTTCGGGAAGAAAACTTCTGATTCATTTATAACCATGAGGTAGTCATACACATTACCCTCAAAGCCAATAGCATAAGAGGAAATACCGACGATGAGGTCGTACGCCTCCGCTGCTTTACCTTCTTTAATTAACCTTTGAATTCTATCCTTATCATTATCTCCGATGTCGTCGCGGGCAAGAACATATAAGCAGCCCTGCTCAATATAATTATCTGGAACAGGTTGTATAGTTATTATTTTGGCTAGTGAGTCCGCTTTTAATTGCGCTAAAGTGTCCTCTTTTAATTGTTTGTTAAATCTGACACTATACTCAGAATCTATTTTCACTTTTTTATTCTTAAAACATTCAATGAAATTAAAATAAGTTGAAATCGAGTTGTTAATGGCTTTTTCTATCACCTTGACATCTCTACTTAATATTTTTTTTATTTCACCTTTTTTGTTAAACATTTGGTCAAAGTATTTTCTTCTTTCTGTTTCTGTATCATTTGTGATTCGAATAGTACGAACATACTGTCCCTCGTTAATTGAAAGTAGTACTTTTTCATTTTCGATATTTATTTTTAAACGATAGGTTATCTCATCATTTGAAGAATATCCGACTCCCCAGGCACCCATTTCGGACTGGCTAACATCAATAGTTTTCTCACCTATTATTACAGGCCTTTGATAATTCACATCTGAGATTCTACAATTTTGATATTCATCGCTATTAGATATTTTTTGCACATATTGATTTAGTGGGTTCCATCTATCACCTTTTGGATAATCATAAGGGTTTTTAATTAAATTTTTCTGCTCTTCACTGAGGCGACCATTAAAAAACAAAGCGTTGGCAATTATAAGGTCCGATTCGCTTAGACCCTGAACTTCATAAGTTATTACCTTATTGTAATTCTGAGTTAAATTAAAGTGTTTTGTCTCTTGTGAATGAATATTATTCATTACAATGAGGATTCCAAAAACAAGTAAGTTTTTCATAATAGTTAATTTGTCTTTAATTCGAAAAGATACGAAATAATAGTTTATTTCAAGTACTATCTAAACATCTGGTTCTGTCGAATCTGCCAAATTTAAACTAAAAAAATCCAAATGTTGCAAAATATATTTAATTGTAAATCAGAATTTTAGTTGTTTATCTGATTCCATTTTTCATAAAGAAAAGCAACAAAATAGTCAGATGTGACAGAACCCTTTAACGGGATATTTGGTTAAAAAAAAGGGGGTGTATTATTACAAATGCAGAACAAAGGGATGTTGTTGTAATAAGTCAGCTAAAAAACTCCATTTACAGTTTGAAAACAAATTAAGCAGCTATCAACTCGATGATAAATACGTGGATTTAATGAAAGATGTCATGACTTATATCTATGAGTCAGCAACAAAAGAAAATAAGGAGAATGAATCCAGTGTAAAAAAACAACTTACAGGATTACAATCTAAATTAGAAACTATTCAAGAAAGGTATGCCATTGGAGAAATTAACGAAGAAATCTATGAGAAGTTTAAAGAAAAATATCAAGTTGAGATAAATGAATTAGAGGCAAGTTTAGTTGATTCTTCAATTTCGAGTTCGAACCTTGAAAAAGCCACAAGAATATCGTCTAATCTCAATGAGTTATGGGTATCTGGAGATTTAGCTCAAAAGAAAAAAATACAGAATTTGATGTTTCCTTCCGGAATAGGTTATAACAAGTTAAATGGGGAAGTTCGAACCAATAAAATAAATTCTATATTTTCATTAATCCTTTTAATATCAAGCGGTTTAGACAAAATAAAAAGCGGATAACCGATCAATTATGATCAGTTCTCCGCTAGAGTGATGGGGCTATGAAGCGTTGCGAAATACGGGGTACAAAATCATCAAACCGAACAAAAGTCAAGGCGAAGCACATATCTTGAAATATGCACTCCACTCGCAATGCTTTATTAGCCCGTGTTATGGGCTGATTATTTTTAATGAAGTCCTATGGCTCAAGATAAAAAACTATCAATCTAACAAAATATTATTAAAGCAATTAAATCCAATTAAGCTCAATAGGACGAAAACATTTTTTTGTTTCTGTCTCGCCTGTTTCATAATTCTCAAACTCACCAGTTGATTCAATAACTTTGCCCTTAATTTTTTTTCCAATTATGCTTGGATCACCAGCACCATCAAATTCAGCATTACCTTTGCATTCAACTGCATTTGTATCATCAAAACCTATATTAAAATATAATTTTTCAGTTTTACCAGCTAATTCACCACTTGTGATTTTTATGCTTACATAAAAAACTCCATCATACATGGATTCGATTTCAACAGTTCCTTCAAAATAGATTTCTTTAGCTTGTTTAACATCCTGTGAAAATGAAATTGATGTCAATAAAAGACCAAAGAATATTAAAATTGTAGTTTTCATAATTGTTAATTTAAAATTTTTTCTACTCATAATGCTTTTCGGATATCGCACCCTTTTTTGAAGTGGGTTCTGGTCTCCACTATAAAGTTCAATAATACTGTTTTTTTGTCACATTGGGTGGTCAGCCCGTTGGCTTTCGCAGACCGGATTTTTTTGTTTTCTTAAACTTGCCCATAACATTCAGTATAACAAGCGTAGCCAGCCGATAGGCGGCTATGATTTGTTATATATTGTTAGCACCTTTATATTTTAACATTATTAATTACTTCATATAACTCATTCTTTTCTTCTTCAGTTGAATAAGAAATAATAAATGAAAGACTAAAACCGTTATTGACAGTTGATATCATTTCTTGAAGTATTATTTTCCCCATGCTGTCAAGTCTGGCTTCCATAACGTGAAACAAAGAATTTCCTATTTTTTTCTCAAATACTTCTTTTTCAAATGAGTACGGCATCTGAGTTTGTTTTAATACCTTTTTCGCATGAAATAGATAATCCTTACCATTTTTAACTCCTGGAAAATTTTTCGTATTCTCGGCAACTAGCACGAAAGATGGATTGAATTCAACCGCTGCCCCAACTTCATGTTTGAAAACGGCAAGTAAATATGCAGTGTTTACTTGCCGTTTTCAAACATGAATTGACGCTGGGGCGCACACCCCAAACTATGCTTGTAAGATTGGATCAAATTCAAAAATGTTTTTTCTACGCAATCCTATTAGCAGGAAATAAACTTATTTCTTTATAAATCTTATGGTTTGATTTCCTTTATTATGATTTACGTTTACGAAGTAGAAACCAGAGGGTAAAAAAGAAACATCTAAGTTTTGGTGACCATTAATGTTATTTAATTCATGAAATGATTGCCCCTGCGTATTTAAAATTTGTAAAGAATAATCTTCATTTGGTCCCTCTAAATGCAAATAGTTGTATGCAGGAGATGGGTAAATCTTTAACTTAGATTCATCTATTTGAAATTCATTTACAGCTGTAATGCCGTTTTGATCCACACCTAGATTCTCATTAACAAAAGCCCATTGTTCAGAGTAAACACCAGACGGAAATAAAGGTGAGGGTGGCATAAGTTCTGTAATTTCCCAGTACAATTGATCTTCAATTAAACACTTAATTGAGTTCCCGTTAATGTCAATTGCAGATTCGTTTACAAAGTATGCAGAAACATTAATTGTTTCAGTAATTGGAATATTGTGATAACATGTGTAATGCGGATCATCAACGATAGTATCTTTTGTAATTAAGTTGCCTTGAGTATCTGTAATTGTCCAAACTACAACATTGGTCTCAAAAGGCATTGTATAAACAGGACCACCATGATATAAGCTAACCATGTCTTCTTGTGAACCAACATTCACAATCATACCTGTCTGACTGCAATTAAAAGCAGTTTGTGCTTTGGTTAATTGAGTTGGCCCAATAACAATGGCTAAAATGAGTAGAATCTTTTTCATAGCTTTTAATTTTTAAATATTAATTGTCCGATATTACAAAAAATATTTCAAGTTTGTTTCTCCAATAGAAGTAAATTTTCAAGCAACTGGTGTATCGATTATATATGTATGGTATTCTTCTCCATTTTTTGTTTCTATAAACCTGTTACTAATGACCTGAATATAAAGGTACTAACGGTTTGGCTAAACTGCCTTTTAATGCAGTTTAGGTTGTGTTATGTGCTTTTTATTCTTTAAAATTACCCTTCTTGAAGTCGTTATTTTCAAGAGTGCAATCTTTCATATCAAAGGAGCTTGCTTTTTTTGAAAAGTAGCAACTCATGTTATTAGTAATATTACATTCTTCTAACTTGACACCCATTGATTGATTGATGTTGAATATTGAATAATCATAGAAATCGTATTCTTCAGAATATCCAGTTTGATTGTTGGAAATGTTGCATTTTGAAAATGTAACGTTTATACAATCAGAGAAATTTATTAAATCAAATTCTCCATTATCACTGAACTCACAGTTATTGAACTTAATTTCCCCACAATTATTTAACGTCATAATGCTATAGGTACAACCTCTAATTATTGTATTGTCACAATTCAAATTTTTGATTTTTTCAGCGGTTATTCCTTCCATTCCACTTCCGAACAAAACCGAATTTTTTATACTAATATTTTTTGAGTCAGAAAAATTTAGCACTCCACCAGTGCATCCTCCTTTTTCTGGTCCATGTCCTGCATCAATATTTTCTAATAAAATGTCACTACAATTGTTGAATACCAATACATCACCATAAACAGGTTTTGTAATAATTTTAACGGGTTTTAGTCCTAGACCTATTATTTTGAGATTAGATACGTCAAAAATAACTAACTCATGCCCGTCATACTCTTGATCAAATCTGTAGTTATTTCCCGATTTGCTTGACGAAATATCAGAGAGATAAATAGTGTTTCCCTCTAATTGTATTGTTCTATTGGAACCAATTGCCTCCACAAATTCTAAGGCATTATTGACCTTAATTACTGTTGAAGACTGACAGAATGAAGAAATCGTAAAAAATATCATCGAGAAAGTAAAAATTAGTGTTTTCATATTTTTAAATTTTAGTTTTTAATTGCATATAACGTTTTGGCTAAACTGCGTTTTAATGCAGTTTAGGTTTTGTTAGCTATTGTTCTTTTTAAATTTTTCGACTTTATCTCTTAGATCATTTAAATCAGAAATGAGGTTACTGATATTTTTTCTATATCTGTAGTACTCGGAATTTACTTTTTCTTGCTTTTCAACACCACATCGTTTTAAAATAAGCTTGGTATAAACTTCCACTAATTCTATATATTCATTTTCCTTGCAATAAGATAAATCGGCTATTAAATAGATTGTTGTTGATTTCTCAAAACAAACACTTATTTCTCTTTTTTCACTTTGAGGTTCATTTTCATTTTTCCAATATTTAGCATAACCACTTCCACCAAAAATTCTATTCTCAAGCCCCCTAATAAATTTGCCGGGCTTAAGAGTTATCTCATCTTTTCTGATAATGTGCTGTTTAAAAGGCTTTTTTTTAAGGTTTCTTACTTCATATATTTGGTTTTTTGCATGGAAATGAATTAGATAAATACCTTTTTCTATGTCTGTATCTGAGTCTTCCCACAGCTTTAATTCCTTGTTCCATATTTTAAGGTCAACATTTATTAATTGATTGATCATACCAAGAAGTGTTATTTATTTTGCAAATTAATAGTTGTGTTCATAATTTACATTAAGTACCCTTTTATATCATTAATGACTGCGGATAGAATATTCATGTTGGTTATTTCACTTCTTCTAACCAATAATTCCCTCAGGTCAAAGTAAGACAAGTCTCCACAATATTCCTTATACGTTTGATATATAGCAGGTTGATTCTCGGCTAATAGATCCATAAATCTTTGATTATCAGGATCATTTTCGAGTAAGTTATATGTAAATAATTGCGCCCAGAATTCATGTATTTCTGATGGTAGTCCCAAGAAATCAGTGTCACTAAAATAATTTCCTTTAACTAATAATTCATGCGATATCCAATGGCTAACCTCATGCCTTAAAACTATTTCATAAACCGCTGAGTAGTTTGGCCAACTTATATTATGATTAGTCCATTTTAAACTATTGGATATTTCAGTGATTTTTACTTGATCGATAATTATGATATTAAGCACAGGAAAATATGCACCCATTAGATCAATTACCCCACCTAATTCATCAACGACTATATCATCCAGATTTCCAGAAATAATAAATGGATAATCTAATACACCTCCCATCTCAATATCACAATTGCCTATATGATTTCTCAGAAAGACCTCTTGAATTGTATCAACTAATTCTTCAGGTAAGGATAAAAGTTGACTATTAGGTTGAATTAAATTTATTCTTTCCAAGTAATCAATATAGGGCTCGCCTGAACTAAATTGTAAACAGCCATAGTAGTGTTGATCAGGATCATCTGGATAGTCAATAGCTTGCACAGATAAAGACCCAAGCGCTTCGAAATATTCATTTATCCTAGTGTAACGGTCCCATGTAATAGGGTAGAAAGCTAAGTATTTAATTAATTCTCTACTTGTGCGATGACTGTTCCAATTTATGGCCATGTTTTTTTAATAGTTTATCAGATTTGTTTTTTAATTATAGCTAACGGTTCTAGGCTAAGCGGACGTTTTAATGCCGCTTAGGTGCTGTTAAATGCTATTCATTTACTTCTCATACAAATGAACAACATACCTGAACACAGGGGTAGGGTATTCAATTGAATGTTCAGGGATAACAACCTTTTCTCCATTCTGAACTTTCTTGAATTGTTCCTCAGTTGGGAAAACAAA